>Ga0228700_1000074_pt1 | contig 104914 bp, 98 predicted proteins | sample McNCre317_Aug_MG_FD_178019 | JGI IMG/M metagenome (GOLD analysis project Ga0228700, IMG submission 178019) | Freshwater microbial communities from McNutts Creek, Athens, Georgia, United States - 3-17_Aug_MG | ecosystem: Environmental > Aquatic > Freshwater > Creek | place: USA: Georgia...
TGCCACGAATAGCCTCGTACTGCTTTTGTGTAACCGCGCGACGCTTGCCGTTTACCAGCAGATAAATCTGTTTGGTTGGAGAGTTTACGAAACGCCCGAGCTCGGTGGTACCGAAACGCAGCATCTTGCAGCTGTTTGCATCGAGGACTACGGCAATGCCTGGATAGGCTGCGGCATAGGCGTCATTAATCGGCTGCCAACTGCCACCGGTCGCTAGGTAAGTGACTCCGGCACAGAACACCTTCAGGCCAAGCGCACCCTCGTTCGAGTAGCCGGCGAGGTCGGTCTTGAGTACCTTTGCCGGCTTCTTGCCAAGCCCAAACTCGGTGGCCCAGTCCTGACTTGCCACCGAGTAGTAGCCGGTGAGGCCATCGGTAAACAGCAGGCGCCCTGAAGGGTCACTCAGGAACGAACCCGGTGAGACAACTGGGTCACTGGACGTGACCTGGGCCAGCGCACTGGCGGGAAGAGTCTGCACGTTAGGGGTGCTTGCCAGCAGCAATAGGCGGCTTAGCGAGGCTGTGTTGACCACGGCGCGGCGCTGTTGGTCCGCAACCCAGTAGGTATTTTTGCCACCGGTGGCCCTAGCCAAGAATGGCGCAGCTAGCTCGGTGCCGGCAATCGGGATGAGCTTGAACAGGCTGTTGGGTACCGGTGTAGCCGCGGCAGTAAGAATGGTTCCCGCTGCTAGCGGCAGGCGGCCAGCCGGAGTGAGAACAAAACCGTTGCCACTGTCATCGGTGACGATGGTGCGCACCGAATTTGCCGCGCGGATCGCGTTAACACCGGCATCGCTGAGGGTTCCGGTCGAAACCGGCAACCAGTTTCTGAAGTCCACGTCGCTGCTGGTGGCATGGTCGATCTCGTAGTACTTGCCGTCCAGGATTGTGCCGTAGTTGCCGCTGCTGCGGTTGGTGAACAGCTGGCCTTCCTTGGCGATTGGTCCACCCCATGGCAGGTAGCTAAACGCACTGATTGGCACCTGGCTCTGAGCCGGAAGTGTCAATCCGGCATCCGCCACCGAGGCGGGGTCGAGGATTTCGTGCTTAACTCCGCCGGTAATCCAGTACTGCGGGCCACTGGTCTGGCCCGAAGCATCCGGAACCAGCGCCGACATCGCCGGTCCGGCCGCGAGAGCATTCAACTGGTAGCTGGTCAGCTGCACCGCATCGGTGCAGTTCAGACCAAACACCGCCGCTTGGGTGCAACTGCTGAAGGCATAGCGGGTGCCGTTATCCACAAAGTAGTAGTTACCGGTCGCAGACTTCACAATTCGGTTCATTGAACCGGCATCGGTGAAGCTGTCCAGATAGTCTTGCGAGACTTTACCCACCGGGCCAAGCGGCGCAAGCGCGGTGACCAGACTAGGGTCTGCGACTCGGTACTTGTTAAAGCCACCGGCCGCATTCGGAACAATCAGGTAGGTGTCGCTGGTGTCTGACTTCAGCAAGAAGCCACCACCGATTGGTGACCCGAACCAATCCCAGTAGTACCGCCAGAAATTGCGGTTTCCATAGGCGCTGCACCGGTCACCGGAACCGTAAAGGTTATTCAACGCGGCCGGGTTTGGGGTGTATGGCGTGTAGTAGTAGAGGGCGGCAGTGGCCTGTGACTTCAGCAGGAAGTTGCGCGAACCACAGCCGGAGACCGAGGCCACCTGGTAGTTTACGTTTACGTTCTTGCCCACCTTGAGGTAGGTGAAAGAGCCACCCGGATTGCCGTACCAGTGGAACTGGCTGGCAGCCTTGTAGACCTGATAGAAGAATCCGAAAGTGGTGCAAGGGCCGGTATCTGGGCAGGCGAAACCCATGGCGATTTGGTATCGATAGTCGGCCGGTTTGGTGGTGCTCTGGTTGCCGCTGGAATCCGGCCAGAACGGGTTGGTGCTGGTGACCAACCCCTGCTCCTTCTGGAGGGTTACCAGAATCACGCGCGGATTGATGTTGCAGGCACGGGCGATGATTGCGATCATCTGGGAGGCAAGCACGTTGCTCTGGGCATCGATGGCATTGCAGCGACCATCGGTGGCGGGCATCGCCGGAATATTGGTTCGGTAGTAGCGCAGGCAGGTGAAGTCTCCCACATTTGCTGCCGGGGCCAGCTTGCAGCGCGGCACCTGCTGGTCCAGGAACTTCTGAATATCGGTGCCATCCATGGTGCCGAAGTCATAGAAAACGCTGTCGCCGATGATCAGCCCGGGGTCAAACATCGAACCCGAGAGCGCCTTGGCCGGTGGGGCCTGCAGCGTGAGCCCAACAACGCCAGAAAGGGCCAACACCACCGTGGTGATGAAGGCCCAGACTCGCGTGGTCGGTCGTTTCATTTACTGAATCGTGATTGTCTGACTTAGGCTGCTGCCCACATAGGCGGGCGATTTGTAGGTGACAGTCACCGAACCGGTGCCCTTAGCAAGCCCCACAAGCGAGACTTCCATTGGGAAGCACTGAGTGGTGTCCACGTTGGATTCGGCGCGGACTGTCTGGCTCTTTGAGGTGGAACCGCTGGTCACAGTCAGGGTGCACTGGCCGCCATCCTCGGTGGCATTTGTGACAGCGGCCACAACATCAACAACCTGGTTGGTGGCATCCACGTTGACCTGCATCAGCTGCACTTTGGCCGCTTGAACCGGCTTGGCGGTTGGCGTTGGGGTGACGCTCGCGCTGGCACTGGCACTGGCACTTGGTTGTGGCACCGAGGAAGAGGTGCTGGTCGGGCCGTCGGTTGGGAAATCGGTGGCACCCCAGTGCGGGTAAAGCACGCTGCAACCGCTGATGGCGGCGGTGATGGTAATTGCCGCGACACCAGAACTGAGGACTCTAACCGCAGCCGCGGTTTTACCTGGCTTGATGCCTGGGGTATTAACGCGCTTCATAAAGGCTTCCTTTCGGCCACACTTACAAGACTATTTTGAGGTGGAAGCCTGTGAAAATGCCTTCTGCACCATGGCGTGGATTGCTGTGAAATTCGGGTTAACTACGTCGATGGTTGGCGGCACCAGCTCCAGCTTCTGGATTCCCAGTTTCTTGGCCTTTAGCGCCAGGTCTAGGTAAATGGCTACCTGCCCGTTTGGAATGTTGGTCTGAACCAGCTGACGACCAGCTGCCGCGATGTCTCGGAAGTGCGTCAATACGGTTGCCGGGTCGAGCTGAGCCAACATCGCATCTTCAACTTCGCGCTGACGCTGCATGCGGGCGTAGTCACTTGAACCGTGGCGGGCACGGGCAAACCAGATGGCGGTCTTACCATCCATGTGCTGAACGCCCGGCTCGATCCAGCCCTTGACGTTGATTGGCTGACCAAAAGCGTCTTCCTGGCCACCGATAGGCAGGCGCTCGGTGACGTTGATTGTGATGCCGCCAAGTGCGTTGATCAGAGCCTTGAATCCGGCCATGTCAACCAGTACATAGGACTGAATCTTCAGGCCGGTAACGCCCTCGATGGCTTCCTTGGTGGCCTCGATGCCTGGATTGGACCCCTGCTTCACCGCGTTTGGATAGAGATCGCTGTGGCTATCCGTGACGTCCTTGTAGATAGCGTTGATCAGACAGACATCGCCACAGTTGTAGCCGTTCGGCCACAGCTTCTTCATCGGCGAACCGGCAACAAACGGCGCCTTTTGCAGGTTTCGCGGGATTCCGATGTTGACGGTCTGGCCGGTCACGGCATCGATACTGAGCACCGACATGCTGTCCGGGCGCAGACCCAGGCGATCGCGCGCAGCGTCACCGCCCATCAGCAAGATGTTGTAGCGACCGTTGTCCGGGAGCGTGATGCCCTGCTGGGTGAAGATTCCACCGATCATGTTGGACTGCACACCGGCCAGGTTTCCGGCGTAACCGATAGTGCCGGTTCCAAGCACACCGACCGCCAGGATTCCGGCAAGGGTGACCCACTTGACCCGGCCCGGGATGCGTGGCAGTTGGAGCAAACGCAGGGTGTCCAGTGCCAGGAGAGCGAAAATCACGGCGTATGCAATTAGAAGAAGCGCGATGATGCCGCTGAGGATCGGGAAGGTCACCACAAAAAATAGCCAAGCGCGATTAACCACAAACAGCACGGCGGCCAGCACGAACAGTGCCCAGTAGGTGAAGGTGGCGATCAGACCAACGCGCGCAATCTTGCGGTTTCCGGCCAGCAGCTGGGCCGAACCCGGAATCACGAAGGTGAGCAGAATCAGCCACCAGGCGCGCTTGGTGAGGTGCTCGCCGCTGGCGCGGTCGATGTTGCGGAATGGACTGGTAGAACTCATGTGGGTTAGAGCGATGCCTTCAGTGCCGCATTTTTCTGCGCGACCTGGTCTTGCAGGGTCTGGGCGTAGGAATCCAACTTGGCGCTGAGCTGGGAATCAAAAGCACCGATTATGCGAGCCGCCAAAATTCCGGCATTCTTGGCTCCACCAATCGAGACAGTCGCAACCGGGATTCCGGCTGGCATCTGAACGATGGAAAGCAGCGAGTCCATGCCATCCAGGCGGGCCAATGGGACAGGTACGCCCACCACTGGGAGGGTGGTGACCGAGGCGAGCATGCCTGGCAGGTGGGCGGCACCGCCGGCACCGGCGATGATTACCTTGAGTCCGCGGCCCGCTGCGGCCTTACCCCAGGCGACCATGCGCTCCGGAGTGCGGTGGGCGCTGAGCACCTCGACCTCGTACTCGATGCCGAATTCCTTGAGGATCGCCGCAGCATCTGCCATAACGTTCCAGTCTGAGTCGGAACCCATAACAACGCCGACGATTGGGCTGGCATTTGAGCTGGCCATGACGCGCTCCTCATCTGGGCGCGTCAAAACCGCGCCCTATCAAGGAAATTTTATTCGCCGCGGAGGATTTTGGCGGTAGCCCGCGCCTCGGCGAGTGCCCATTCGGCATTCCCAGCCACAACTGTTACGTGCCCCATCTTGCGCCCGGCGCGTGCGCCTTTGCCGTAGGTGTGCACTTTTGCCTCTGGGTGGGCCTTCAAAGCAGCGGCATAGTGCGGCAAGAAATCGTTGGTTTCGTCCACGCCAAGCAGATTCACCATCACCGCGTGGGCATCGGTGGGCAGGGTGGAGCCGAGCGGAAGATCGAGCACGGCACGAAGGTGCTGCTCGAACTGACTGGTTACGCTGCCCTCAATGCTGAAGTGGCCGCTGTTGTGCGGGCGCATTGCAAGCTCGTTGATCAATAGGCGACCGTCGGTCGTTTCAAACATTTCAACCGCCAAAACACCGGTGACACCGAGGCCCTCGGCGACGCCACGCGCGATCTCGGCCGCCTGCTCCAAAGTTGCCTCACTGGCGTTCGGGGCTGGGGCCAACACCTCGGCACAGACGCCATTTGCCTGGGTGGTCTGCACTAGAGGCCAGGCGCGGAACTCGCCGCTCGGAGTGCGGGCGCTCAACTGGGCGAGTTCGCGGGTGAAGTCAACCTTTTCCTCAGCCAGCAGGTGTCCGCCAACCTTGGCCAGACCCTCGGCGCTCAGCCAGTCAGCGGCATCGGCGGCGCTGGAAACCACGCGAACACCCTTGCCGTCATAGCCACCGATTGGCGTCTTCAAAATGGCAACGCCGCCGTGAGCTTCAATGAAGGCATCCAGCGAATCGGCATCGTGAATCTCAGCCCAGTCTGGCATCGGAAGCCCGAGGGCACCAAGGCGCTCACGCATGTGCAGTTTGTTCTGGGCGAAGGCCAGCGCCTTGCTCGGTGGCTGCACACTGACGCCAGCCGCCTCGAGAGCTTGGAGCACGGCGAGTGGAACGTGTTCGTGATCGAAGGTAATGACGTCAACGGTCTTGGCAAAATCTGCCACAACCTCCAGCTGGGTGTAGTCGCCGACCACCGCGGTTGCCAGCGCTGCCGAAGAACCATCGGCCTCCGCCAGAACCTTGAGAGTGATGCCGAGGTTGATTGCAGGCGGGGTCATCATTCGAGCCAGCTGCCCACCACCGATTACACCGACGCGGAATTCAGTCATTAGTTACCTCCAAAGAGCGGGTTTTGCGGCGCAGCCTTGGACGCCAGGTTTGAAAGTTCTTGTGCAATCAGCTTGCCCTTTGGCAGGCCGCGAAGTTCCATCGGATCTTCGCCGGGAATGAAGAGTGTGACTACGCCGGCCGCATGCTCCACGCACTGCACCTGAGCAAACGACACCGAACGGTAGTGCTGGCCCCACAGGCCGGCACGTGAGACCACTCGAGCGGTCGTGACATCGGTCCAGGCCGTCAGATAGCGAAGCAGCGGAACCACGAAGCCGAACAGCGCGATAGCCCCGCACACCGAGTAAAGGGCGATTAGTTGCCACTGCTGATCGAAGCGGCCGTAAAGAAAACTGAGCAGGAAAGCCGCCACACCCAGGAAGAGGGTTGGAAGCAGCAACCGCGAACCGCGCGCGCGAAAACGCCCAAGCAGCAGTTCGGATTCAAAACTCACAGAATCAATTGTGCCTCAGCGGCATGGTTATCTGGTCTCCAGCTGCACAATTTGGTCGTGCTGGAAGCGCGCCAAGTTATTCGTGCTGGAAGCGCGCCATGTTAGTTGTGCCGTAGGTGCACGATGTCGCCGGCAGCAACCGGCAATAACTGTCCGTTGACCTCAAGCACCAGGCGCCCGCTGTCGTCGATGGTGACCGCCCTACCAACCTGCTCTACTCCACCGGGCAAAATCGCGCGAACTTCGCGGTTCAGCGACACGCAGTTTTCGAGCACTGCATTGCGCAGTCCGCTGGCAGTTGCACTCAAACGGGACTCGGTGAATTTGCCGTACCAGTTGGCCAAGCGCTGCAGATATCCGGAAAGCACCAGATCAAGGCGTTCGGATAGATCGGCGGGCAGGTTTGCTCCATCCAGAGTCAGTGAAGTAGCGGTTGGTACCGGCAATTGGTCACCGGTGAGGCTCACGTTGATTCCCGCACCGATAACCACAGCAACGCCCGGCCCGAAACGACCCTCAGCAGGATTCAGCGGGACCATCTCGGTGAGGACGCCACAGATTTTGCGTTCATTCACCAGGACGTCGTTTGGCCACTTGACGCCAACCACCGGCGCATTATCGCCAGGCCCGGGCAACAGACCCGCAACGTTTTCACTCATTGCCAGGCCGCCGAGCAGCGGCAGCCAACCAAGTTTCCCGAGGTCATCCTGTTGTTCCAGGCGTGGCCGCAGCAGCACGCTAATGGCGAGGGATGTTCCAGCCGGAGCCTGCCAGGTTCGGCCGGAGCGACCCCTACCCGCGGTCTGATCTGCAGTGACTAAAACCGTGAAATCCGGGAGTGATTCTTGCTTTGCCAGCTCGATGAGTTCCAGATTGGTGCTGCCGGCACGGTCCCGCCACATCAGGTTTGGGGTGAATTTGGCGCTCATCGGTAGCTGCATGACAGCAGAATAGCGCTTTCAATCGCATAACAACGCACGGGTTTTGACTGCGGCGGCGGTAGTCTGTTTCTCAGTATCTAGACCCTGGAGTGAACTTTGTCCGCTGAAAACCAGACCCCGGATCTGTCCACCACCGCCGGCAAGCTCGAAGACCTTCGTCGTCGTTATCACGAGGCAGTAACCGCAAGTGGTGAGGCTGCCATCAAGAAGCAGCACGCCAAGGGCAAGAAGACCGCTCGCGAGCGCATTGAAATGCTGCTGGACCCGGGTTCGTTTGAGGAACTCGACGAGTTCGTTCGTCACCGCTCCACCGCCTTTGGCATGGACAAGGCTCGTCCTTACGGTGACTCGGTCGTTACCGGTGTTGGCACCATCGATGGCCGCCAGGTGGCCATCTACAGCCAGGACTTCACCATCTTCGGCGGCTCCCTCGGTGAGGCTGCAGGAAACAAGATCATCAAGGTCATGGATCTGGCAATCGCAACCGGTGTGCCGCTGATTGGCATGCTCGATTCCGGTGGCGCGCGCATCCAAGAGGGTGTCATCGCCTTGGGTAAGTACGGCGAAATCTTCAAGCGCAACACCATGGCCAGCGGAGTGATTCCGCAGATCAGCATCATCATGGGCCCTGCGGCCGGTGGAGCCGTTTACTCCCCTGCACTGACCGACTTCGTGATCATGGTGGATAAGACCTCCAACATGTTCGTTACCGGCCCAGACGTAATCAAGACCGTTACCGGTGAAGACGTTGGCATGGAGGAACTTGGTGGCGCACTGACCCACAACAAGACCTCGGGTGTTGCCCACTACCTGGCCAGCGACGAAGACGACGCGATCGACTACGCGCGCGCCCTGCTGAGCTACCTGCCGGAAAATAACCTGGCCGAGACCGTGGCGTACCCGCCGGCTCCAAGCCTGGAGGTCACCGACGAAGACCGCGACCTTGACACTCTCATTCCGGACTCGCCAAACCAGCCTTACGACATGCGTTCGGTGATCGAGTCGATCGTTGATGAGAACGAGTTCCTTGAGGTGCAGGGTCTGTACGCGCCGAACATTCTCATTGGCTTCGCTCGCATGGACGGCCGCTCGGTGGGAATTATTGCCAATCAGCCGCAGCAGATGGCCGGAACCCTCAACATCGAGGCCGGCGAGAAGGCTGCCCGTTTCGTGCGTTTCTGCGATGCGTTCAGCATCCCAATCATCACCCTTGTTGACGTGCCCGGCTACCTTCCTGGCACCGACCAGGAGTGGGCCGGTGTGATTCGCCGCGGAGCCAAGCTGCTCTACGCCTATGCCGAGGCGACCGTGCCACTGGTGACCGTGATCACCCGCAAGGCTTACGGTGGCGCCTACATCGTCATGGGTTCCAAGCAGCTTGGTGCCGACATCAACCTGGCTTGGCCTACCGCCGAGATCGCCGTTATGGGTGGCCAGGGTGCGGTCAATATTCTGTTCCGCGACAAGATCAAGGAAGCCGAAGCCTCCGGTGCCGATGTCGCTGCGGTTCGCGCCCAGCTGGCAGCCGAATACACCTACAACGTGGCTAGCCCATTCCTGGCAGCCGAGCGCGGCGAGCTAGACGGCATCATCGAGCCGTCGGCCACCCGAATCTCGGTGATCAAGGCGCTGCGCGCACTGCGCACCAAGCGTTCGTCGCTGCCTCCGAAGAAGCACGGAAACATTCCGCTCTAAGCCGGAGGAAAGCCCGCCCATGTCTGAGAACACCAACAACCCGCACCTGTCCGTGGTGTCCGGCAACCCGACCAGCGAAGAGCTGGCGGTTGTCGTGGCAGTACTTCAGGCTGCCGCTGCCAGCGCCGCTGCTGCTCGCGTTGCCGAAGGCAGCAAGCGCGTTGCACACTGGCACCGCAACGCTGGCGTGCTTCGAGGCGCAATCCTGCCTGGCCACGGCCAGTGGGTGGCCAGCACCCGTCGCGGGCTTTATTAGGCGCAAAACCTAGCACCACCTCCAAACCGACCTTGGGCGGCACAGAGCGGCCCATTATTCAATGCAAGGACCGCAATGAAGCGCGAATCAACGCCGATCGACCAAATCGCCGACTCATACCTGGACTGGATGGTCCAGGAAAGCCCAAGTTATGCCACCTACATCGGCATGAAGGGCGGCGAAGACCGCCTCGACGACGAGTCTCCTGCCGCTCATGAGCGCAGCGCCAAGAAGACCGCCGAGGTGCTTGCCCAACTTGCTACCGCCGAACCGCTTGACGACACCGACCGCGTGACCAAGGACGCCATGCAGCGCAACCTGCAGCTGGACCTCGACACCCACAACGCCGGCCTTTGGCACCGAAACCTGAACGTCATTGCTTCGCCAGCCCAGGGCATTCGCGAGATTTTTGACCTTTCCCCAACCGACACCGAGCAGGACTGGGCCAACCTTACTTCCCGCTGCAACGCGGTCGAGGGCGCGATTGCCGGGTACATCGGGACTCTCCGCGCCGGCATTGCAGCCAACGATGCACCGGCTCGACGTCAGGTGCTCCAGGTCATGGATCAGGCCAAGAAGATCGCAGCCAGCGACGGCTTCTTCCAGCAATTTGCCGCCGATGCCAAGGCCGGGGAGTCGGAACTTCCGGCTAGCCTAAAGGCTGACCTCACCAAGGCAGCCCAGAGTGCAGCCGACGCCTATGGCACGCTGGCCGCCTTCATGGAAAACGAACTTCTGCCCGCAGCCAGCACCGAGGACGCAATCGGTCGCGAGCGCTACGAGCTGCTTAGCCAGGCGTTTGTTGGCGCCAAACTGGACCTTGACGAAACCTATGAGTGGGGTCGCGAAGAACTGGCCCGAGTAGCCGCCGAGCAGGCCGCCGTAGCCAACGAGATCAAGCCCGGCGCCACCGTCAAAGAGGCCATCGAGCACCTAAATGGTGATGCCAAGCGCAAGCTACACGGCACTGCCGAATTGAAGCGTTGGATGCAGGAGCTAAGCGACAAAGCGATTGAGGAGCTTGGCCGCACCCACTTCGACATCGCGCCACCGCTGCGCAACCTCGAGTGCCTGATTGCGCCGTCCAATAGCGGTGCCATTTACTACACCGGTCCAAGCGATGACTTCAGCCGCCCGGGACGCATGTGGTGGAGTGTGCCCGAAGGCGTCACCGAGTTTGACACCTGGCGCGAAACCACCACCGTGTACCACGAAGGTGTTCCCGGCCACCACCTGCAGGTTGCACAGGCCGTCTACAACCGCGAAGAACTGAACTCGTGGCGTCGACTGGCCTGCTGGACCAGCGGCCATGGCGAAGGCTGGGCGCTATACGCCGAGCGCCTAATGCAGGAGCTGGGTTATTTGGATGACCCGGGCGACCGCTTGGGAATGCTGGATGGCCAGCGCATGCGTGCGATTCGCGTGGTCCTGGACATTGGTGTTCACCTGGGCAAGCCGCGCCTGGATGGCACCGGCAAGTGGGACTTCGACTACGCGCTGGCTCAGATGGCCGAGAACGTAAACATGAGTCCTGAATTCTTGGAGTTTGAGACAAACCGTTACTTCGGTTGGCCAGGACAGGCGCCAAGTTACAAGGTTGGCCAGCGCATCTGGGAGCAGCTGCGAGCCGAGGCACAGGCCAAGGCTGGAGCAGACTTTGACATCAAGGCCTGGCACAAGCGCGCGCTCAACCTTGGTGGCCTGCCGCTAGACACGCTTAAATTCGCACTGAGCCTCTAAAGAGGGCTTTTAGGGAAGTCGTAGCCAGAGGTCTGGTCCGGAAGCGTCTGGACGGGATGCCACGATGCTCACGGCATAGGTCTCGCCACGCGGTGCGCCAACGTGGATTTTGCCAGCGGTAGTCGCTGCAATGGCTTGCATGATGCTGACCCGAACCGCTTCGGCCTCGGCACTTGGAAGCGCGTCAAGACCACCCTCGTCGTTGAAGGTGACGTCAACACCCCTGCGACGTGCCTCGCGGGTTGCCACTCGCACGCCATCGTTCAGCAAGTTGCGTCCCTGAATCTCATCTCGGAAGCGGCCCTCCAACAGGATTGCCTCGGCGCGGTCCTGGTCAGATAGTTCACCACCCTGTTGGTCGATGCGCTGCAACAAAGGCAGACCGGAAAGAAGCGTGGCCTGCAGAAGCTTTTGGCGCTCGGTTCGCGAGGCTTCGTTCTGAGCCAAGCGGGTCGCAACCTCGGCGGCTTGTTCATGGTAATGCCGGGATGCTTCCTCGGTGGAGCGCAGACCACGACCCATACCCCAGGCGGCAGCAACCAGAATTGTTGCTCCAATCAGTCCGGTGATTGTGATCATTCGCGGGCCACCCCAAACGATCACCTCGACCCAGAGCATGGCCAGTCCGATCCAACCGACGATGGGGTAACCGCGGCCGCTGGTAAGGGCCAAAATCAGGCTGACTCCGGCAACAAACCAGGTCTGGTATGAACCCGCCTGCGGGTATCGAGCGACAGGCAGTTCTACCAGGACCAACACCGGAATCACTGCGCTAAGCAACAGGTTTAGGTAGGCCTGCGTTGCCGGAATCCGGATGTTCCGGTGCCCGTAAATCGTAAGTGTGAGCGCAATCAGGTACAGGCAAAATGCCAACAGCACTGGCCCGGGGTGGACGAAGGTATTCATCCAGAACAGCCCGAGGACCAGATGGTTTAGGCCCATCGCGAACATCAGACCAAGTATGAGGTGGCGGGTGAAGTTACGCATCGCAACCCCATTCCAGAATCACGCTGGCACCTTCGCCGGGGCGACTATTGATGTGCGCCCTGCCACCCACTTGCTCTACCCCGCGGAAAATAATTCGGCGCATACCCAGGCGGCTCTTGGGCACCCTGGATGGGCGGAAGCCGCGGCCGGTGTCTACCACGGTAATTTTCAAAGATTGGTCGTCCCAGGCGCGAAGCTTCACGTGGCGCTCCAGCTTGCCGGATCCGGCATGCAAAAGTGAGTTAGTCACGGCCTGCACTGTGGCATCACCCAGTGCAGTGGCAACCTCGAGAGGAAGATTGAAGGCACCTTCCACCGAGGTTGAAACCTGAAACTGGTCGGTTTCCTGTTGGATCAGACTGCCAAGCTCCGCAAAGAAGTCCACTACGTTTACCTGGTCTTCGGTTGGCCGTTTCTCCGCACCGTAACCCTCGAGCCGCTGGATTGCCCCGCGGGCAAGATCCGCCGCAACTTTCTTTTGCTCGGGTGAGTATGCATTGATGGCTGCATTCAACGCACCGAGCACCTGGTTGTGCACCATGCCGTCCAGTCGGGTGCGTTCACGCGCTATGGCGTTGGCCGCTGCCGCCGCACTTGCAGCGGCCGTTGCCTTCTCGGAGGCAATATCCTGGTCCGCAGCACGACGACGGACCAGCTGCAGCAGCGCGGAGATGCTCGCACTAATCAGGAAAGTGTAAATCGAATTTTGCAGCGCCAGGTGAACATCACCGACACCGCCGATATTGCTGGTCTGAAGCACAAAAAAAGCCATCGGAAGCGCCACGATGTACGCACCAGCAAGCAATGGGCGCAGACCGAGACCGGCGCTCATCGCACCCCAACCAAGCGACCAAAAGAAATATGGAGCGAAGTCTGAGTTGAAGTGGACGCCCGGGTTTAGCTCCAGCGGCCAGAGCACAAGATTCAGGGCAACAGAGACAGCGTGCAGAATGTACCAGGTGTTGGTCACATCATGGAACCAGTGGCGCACCACCATGCCAATAATGCTGAAGACGGTGAAGCCGAATGTCAGCGCAAAAATCCAGGGATTCAGAAACGGCAGTTGCTCGGTGGCATGGGAAACCATTTCCACACCGGTGAGCACAAGCGCTAGCGAATAAGTGCGCCCGATGATTGAGTCCATGCGGCGTGCCGTGAACGTGCGCACTCGCTGCGACGTAAGGCGCGCCGCCTGTGTCTGAACGTTCAAAATCGAGTGCCTTTCGGAGCAAAACCTGTCAAGGCTATCTTGCTAGCCTCAGGGTACATTTTTGCGGGTTTGGCTATTTCGTTACTTACGAACCAGCGAAGCCACCGACTCCACGTGATGGGTGTGTGGGAATAGATCAAATGCGCGCAGCTGCTTTAGCTCGTAACCGCCGGCCAGGAACGGTTTGAGGTCACGCGCCAACGCAACCGGGTCACAGGCAACATAAACGATGTGCTTCGGCTGCAGTTTGAGAAGGTCTTTGACAACGCGGTCGCCGGCCCCGGAACGCGGTGGGTCAAGCACGACGGTGGCTTCGGTGTAGTCAACCTCACCCTTTTTTGCAGCGGATACCTGCTCGGCCAGGAACCGCTCCGTTGGCGCACAAATTGCACGCACCGCAGGCAGATCCGAAAGGTTCAGCTTGGCGTCCTCGGTGGCCTGTTTGAAGGCTTCAACGGTGGTGATCTTGAGGCGGTTGGCAAAGCGCGCGGCCAGCGAACCGGCGAACAGGCCGACACCGCCGTAGAGGTCTAGGTTTGGGGCGTTTAGGTCGATTCCGACCGCGGCAACCATGTCATTTACGCAACCGGTAAGCACCTCGGCGGCGCTCTTATGTACCTGCCAGAAACCGCCACTGGAAATTCGGAAGGTGCGGCCACCGGCGCGTTCCACCAGCTTGGCATCACCCTTAACCTTGCTGCCCACCGAATACTGCAGCTGGCCGGTGTTGCTTACCGCGATGTCAATCTTTTTAACGCCGCTCCAGTTCTTGAGGTGCAGACCAAGTTCGTTGATCTCCTCTACCGCCAGCGGCAGGTTGCGAACCGACACTACCTCGTGGCTGCGTTCGCGATACGGGCCGGGCTCGCCAGCCTCATCGATGTGCAACTGCACACGGGTGCGGTAGCCGAGGCCGTTTGCCTCGTCATCGCCAGGGATTGCTTCTACCTCGGGGCGAAGGTCCAGACCGGCCATGCGCTGCAGGGCCTCTTCTAGAACATCCGATTTCAGCTGACGCTGACGGGCAAGTTTGATGTGGCCGAATTCGGCACCACCGGCACCACCAACACCCAGGTCTCGGGTTGGACCATAGGTTCCGGCTTCCTTCCAGAAGTGCGGTACGCGGTCGGCCGAGGCCTCAATGATTTCAAGGGGTTCCGCACGACAGAACGAACCGCCACGGTCCTCGAAGACCACTGCCTTTACGAGCTCGCCCGGCAGAACGTGGGATACAAACACCACTCGACCGTCATGGCGGGCCACGAAGATTCCGCCATGCGCTACCTTCTCAATTCGAAGGGTCAGCTGCTGTCCGGTCCAGTTAATGGTTTTATTCACCTGACAAGTTTTCCACAGTTGGCGCCAAACCGCTTGGTGGAGGCGTTTTAAATGCTGTAGCCAGGCAATACCCTTGATGCCATGACCCGCGTTTTACTGGCATCAACCAGCCCCGCCCGCCTCACGCTGCTGCGTGCCGGTGGCATCAACCCGGACACCCTGGCCCCTGGTGTGGACGAGGACGAGGTCACTGCAGTAGCAACTGCAGCTGGATTGGTCAAAACCACCGAGGACATGGTGCTGCTGCTGGCTCGCGCCAAGGCTGAAGCAGTGCTGGACCACCCAGCGGCCGCGGGAACAGTAGTCATCGGTTGCGATTCCTCATTGGAGTTTGCCGGTGAATCCCTAGGCAAGCCACACCTACCTGAGGTCGCAATCGAACGCTGGAAGAACCTGAGGGGCAACTCTGGGCGCCTGTTTAGCGGTCACTGGGTGGTAGACAACCGGGACCCAAGTAATCCGAGGGCGGTCGGCCGGGCCAGTTCCTCGGTGGTTCATTTTGCCAACCTGAGCGACTCAGAGATCGAGGCTTATGTGGCCACCGGTGAGCCACTCAAAGTTGCCGGTGCATTTACAATCGATGGCCTGGGTGGCGCGTTCCTGAGCAAGATCGAGGGCGACCCACACACGGTGATTGGCCTGAGCTTGCCAACTCTTCGCGAACTGGTGCTGGAGCTGGGAATTGAGTACCACAGCCTCTGGAATCGTTGATTTTTTGTTACTGGCCAACCGCCTGCCAGCCACTTACGCCAATAGGCTAGAAGGACTATGACTACTGCCAAGAAGATCACCAAGGTACTGGTTGCAAACCGTGGCGAAATCGCGGTGCGAATCATCCGCGCTGCAAAGGACTCCGGACTGGGATCCGTTGCCGTTTACGCCGATCAAGACCGCAACGCCATGCACGTCAAACTTGCTGACGAGGCGTACGCACTGAACGGAACAAGCAGCGCTGACACCTACCTGGTAATCGAGAAGATTCTTGCCGTTGCCGCCCAATCTGGCGCAGATGCGGTTCACCCCGGCTACGGCTTTTTGGCGGAAAACGCCGACTTTGCCCGCGCAGTAATTGACGCTGGGTTGATTTGGATTGGCCCGAGCCCGAAGGCCATCGAGATGCTGGGCGACAAGGTCTCGGCTCGTCACGTTGCCGAAAAGGTTGGCGCACCGCTGGCGGCCGGTACCTTGAACCCGGTTGCCGGCGCCGAGGAAGTCTTGGACTTCGTGGCTCAACACGGTGTTCCAGTGGCCATCAAGGCTGCGTACGGCGGTGGCGGTCGAGGCATCAAGGTTGCCTACGCCAAGGAAGAAGTAGCGGAGCTCTTCGAGAGCGCGACCCGCGAGGCCATTGCGGCCTTCGGTCGAGGCGAATGCTTCGTAGAAAAGTATTTGGAGAAACCTCGCCACGTAGAGACCCAGTGTCTGGCGGATGCCTACGGCAACGTTGTCGTGGTTTCCACTCGCGACTGTTCACTGCAGCGTCGCCACCAGAAGCTGGTCGAAGAAGCACCGGCGCCTTTCCTTACCGCCGAGCAGAACCAGCGTCTCTACGAAGCATCGAAGGCAATCCTCAAAGAGGTTGGCTATCAGGGTGCCGGAACCTGTGAGTTCCTAGTTGCCCAGGACGGCACCATCTCGTTCCTTGAGGTGAACACCCGCCTCCAGGTTGAGCACCCGGTGTCCGAAGAAGTTACCGGCCTAGATCTGGTCCGCGAGCAGTTCCGCCTGGCCGAAGGCGGCAAGTTGGACTACCCGGACCCGGTCATCAAGGGTCACAGCTTTGAGTTCCGCATCAACGGCGAGGACGCTGGCCGCAACTTCATGCCAGCCCCTGGCCCGGTGAAGTTGTTTAAGGCTCCAAGCGGTCCGGGCGTTCGCGTGGACACCGGTGTCGAATCTGGCGATGAAATCTCCGGCTCGTTTGACTCGATGGTAGCGAAGCTAATCGTGACCGGCGCCACTCGAGAGGAAGCCCTGGCTCGTAGCCGCCGTGCGCTTGCCGAGATGAAGGTTGAAGGCCTGCCTACTGTGCTGCCGTTCCACCAGAAGATTGTGAACGAGCCGGCATTCATCGGTGCAGATGGCAAATTTGGCGTCTACACCCGCTGGATCGAAACTGAGTGGAACAACGACATTCCGGCCTATGTGGCAGAGGGCGCAGAAGCCGACGAACCGGTAGCCCGCCAGAACGTGGTAGTTGAGGTTGGCGGCAAGCGCGTAGAGGTAAGCCTGCCGGCAAGCCTGTTCGCCGCAACCGCAGCCGCTTCACCAGCTGCCGGTGCTGCAGCCAAGCGCAAGAAGTCGTCATCGGCAACCGGAACCGGTGGCAGCGGCAACGCCATCAAGGCCCCGATGCAGTCCACCGTCGTCAAGATCGCCGTGGAGGTTGGCCAGGAGGTCAACGAGGGCGACCAGGTTGTGGTTCTAGAGGCCATGAAGATGGAGCAGCCACTGAACGCTCACAAGAGCGGAAAAATCAAGAGCATCGGTGCGAAGGTGGGCGAGACCATCCCTGCCGGCACCGTGCTGATTGAGTTTGAGTAATCTGTAGAACGCTTAAACAATGAACCCCGACAACCGTCGGGGTTCATTGTTTAAGTCAGGGTGTACTGGTTGGGGCCGGGCGGAGCAGGCCTAAACAGCAGCCTAGGCGGTGGGCCAGCTCCGTGCTAAGCGGTGGGCAAATGAAGGTCCTGAGCCGCCTCTTGGATGGCCCCGGAAATGCTCGGGTAAACGGTAAAGGTACGAGCGACTTCGTCCACGGTTAGGCGGTTTTCCACCGCAATCGCGATCGGGTAAATCAGATCGCTTGCACGCGGGGCTACAACCACACCACCGATAACGGTGCCACCGGTGGAACAAATCAACTTGATGAAACCGTCCTGAACACCCTGCATCTTGGCTCGCGGGTTGTTGCTGAGGTCAATCTTCTTTACGAATCCCGAGACCTTGCCAGCCTCCAAGTCTGCTTCACCCCAACCCACCGTTGCGATTTCTGGCGCGGTAAACACGTTTGACGCCACATTGCGCACGTTAGTCGGGGTGGAGATATCCCCCATGGTGTGGAAGACCGCGGTACGGCCCTGCATGGCGCTCACCGATGCAAGCGGCAGGAACGTGGTGCAGTCACCTACTGCGTAAACGTTGGCGCGCGAGGTACGAGCCACCTTGTTGACCTGAACGTGGCCGCTTTCGGTGAGCTGCACACCGGCTTCTTCGAGCCCAAGGCCCGCGGTGTTTGGAATCGAACCTACCGCCATTAGGCAGTGTGAACCGTTGACTACGGTGCCATCGGAGAGCGTGACTTCAACGCCAGATCCGGTGTTGACCACCTTGTCGGCTCGCGACTTGGCCATGATGTTGATGCCGTTGCGCTTGAAAACGTCTTCGATAACGGCTGCCGCATCGGCGTCGGAGCTTGGGAGCACGGTCTCGCGCGAGGAAATCAGCGTCACCTCGGAACCAAGGGATGAGTATGCGCTGGCGAACTCGGCGCCGGTGACACCCGAACCAACAACGATCATGTGCTCTGGAAGCTCGGTGAGGTTGTAAAGCTGAGTCCAGGTGAAAATGCGCTCGCCATCCGGCATGGCATCTGGCAGTTGACGCGGGGTGCCGCCAACCGAAACGATGATGGTCTTGGCTTCAAGGCGCTCGGGCTTGCTGCCGTCACTAGGGGTGGCAATGACGTGGTGGTTTCCGTCCAACTTGCCGGTGCCGTGGATGATACGAACACCAGCGGTCACCAGTTCGGCCAACATGTCGGCACTCTGCTGTTCCGCTAGGTCTTTGAGACGCAGGTTGACCACACCCAGATCGATCTCGATCTTGGGCTTAACTGGCTGTCCGGCGAAGGTGAACTTCACACCGAGGTTGGTCGCGTGGGCCACACGCTGTGCCGCCTCCGCGGTGGCAATCAGAGTCTTGGAAGGCACCACATCGGTGAGCACGGCGTTGCCGCCGATGCCCGATTTTTCGATGAGCGTTACCTGGGCGCCAAGCTGGCGACCCGAGAGCGCGGCCTCGTAGCCACCCGGTCCGCCGCCGATTACTACGATGTGATGAGGTTTCTGGTCTAGTTGCACCCTTCTATTCTGCCGACAACTAGACTCAAAAACATGGCCACCAGCGCAGATAGCCCAGCAATTAACCCATCCGACATCGCAGCGCATGCTGCGCAACAGATTCGGGACCTAACCGGCATCGATCGCCACGACATCGCGATCACTCTCGGTTCCGGTTGGGGAGGCGCGGCCAGCTTGCTCGGTGAGCCAGTTGCCGTAATCGATGCAGCGGAACTTTCGGGTTTTCACCGATCCGAGGTCGTTGGCCACAGCGGCAAGCTGTCCTCGTACAAACTGCCAAACGGAAAAACCGTTCTGGTGCTGGGTGCTCGCGCGCATCTTTATCAGGACCTTGGCGTGGACGCGGTGGTGCACCCGGTCCGGGTGGCAGCCAAACTCGGTGTGAAGACCCTTGTGCTTACGAATGGCGCCGGTGGCATCAAGCCAACCTGGAAGCCGGGCCAGCCGGTGCTGATCAGCGACCACATCAACCTAACCGCAACCACCCCGCTGCGCGGAGCTACTTTCATCGACATGACCGATGTCTATTCCACCGAGCTGCGGGAAATTGCCCGCACGGTTGACCCGACTCTGGATGACGGTGTTTACGTGCAGTTCCGTGGCCCGCAGTATGAAACCCCGGCCGAGGTGCGGATGGCACGTAACCTGGGTGGCGACATCGTGGGCATGAGCACCGCACTCGAGGCGATTGCCGCGCGCGAGGCCGGCCTAAAGGTGCTTGGGCTGAGCCTGATCACCAATCTTGCCGCCGGCATCAGTCAGACGCCGCTTAGTCACGCGGAGGTACTGGAGGCTGGCCGCGAAGCTGAGGGTCGCCTTGCGAACTTGCTCACCGAGATTCTGAACCGCCTGCCGTAAACCCGCACAATCCTCAATCAGGGCAAATCTGCTCGCCTCACCAAACTTAGGGTCGCTGACCCACCTTTCCCAAAAACCAAAGACATGCCGATGAACCAACTGCCAACCGAACTGCTGGAACGCGTTACCGCCTGGCTTAGCCAGGACCCAGATCCCGAGACTTGCTCCGAACTTCAGCGGCTGATCGCAGCCAGAGATGAAGCAGCGCTACGCGATCGATTCGATCACCGTATCGGCTTTGGTACCGCCGGCCTTCGCGGAGAGCTCGGTGCCGGACCAAACCGGATGAACCGCGTGCTGGTAGCTCAGGCCGCCGCCGGCATCGTTTCGTACCTGAAGTCGGTTGGCGGAACCTCAGTGGTGGTCGGCTATGACGGCCGCATCAACAGCGACGTTTTTGCCCGCGACTCCGCTGCCATTTTTGCCGGAGCCGGCTTGAATGTTTTGCTATTTGGTGACTACGCGCCAACGCCACTGTTGGCATTCGCCACCAAATTTGGCACGGCCGAACCGGACGGTTCTCGCCGCCCATACGACATCGGTGTGATGGTGACGGCCAGCCACAATCCCCCGCGCGACAACGGTTACAAGGTTTACGCGGGCTCGCTCGGTGGCTCACAGATTGTCAGCCCGATTGACAAACTTATTTCCACCGAGATTGCCAAGGTGGCCGCGGATATCCGTTTCGCCGACCTACCGATGTCAAGCAACCACCGAGTTGGCGGCGAGGATATCCGCGCCGCTTACGTGAACCAGGTGGCGCAACTGGTAGTTCCAGCCGCCAAACGCGCACCGGTAAAAATCAGCTTCACAGCGATGCACGGTGTCGGCTGGGACACCACAAAGCGCGTTTTTGAGACTGCCGGGTTGGCCCTGCCTTCGGTGGTGGCAAAACAGATTCAACCGGACGGTCACTTCCCCACCGTTGCATTCCCCAACCCCGAGGAGCCCGGGGCCCTAGACCTAGCCATGGCTCATGCCACCGAGCAGGGCAGCGACCTGATCCTGGCAGTAGACCCGGACGCAGACCGCCTGGCAATCGCCGTGCCTGACGCACACGAGCAAAGCGGTTGGCGTAAGTTTACCGGCGACCAAATTGGCTTCCTTTTGGGAGCCGAAGCCGCAGAGCATGCGGTTGCCACTGGCAGATCCGGTAACTTGGCCGCCAGCATCGCATCGTCGAGCGCGCTTGCTGCCGTCGCTAAGCACCATGGTCTGGGCTTCCGCCAGACCCTCACCGGCTTCAAGTGGATCAGCAAGGTGCCGGATCTGATTTTTGGCTACGAAGAGGCGCTTGGGTATTGCATTGACCCCGCGCACACTCCGGACAAAGACGGTATCAGTTCGGCGCTAGTTGCAGCCGACCTAGCGGGTCGGTTGGCAGCACAGGGCAAGACATTGCAGCAGCGCCTTGACGAACTATTCGAACAGTTCGGTTACTGGGAAACCAGTCAGGTGACGTTGCGTTTTGGCAACGTGGCCAAGGCCGCGGCGATTGTGGCCACCCTGCGCGCCAACCCGCCGCAGCAGTTGGATGGCAAACCTGCCGAATTTGCGGACCTAGCCCTCGGCAGTAGCGACCTACCCGCAACCGATGGCCTGCGCTTCAATCTGCCCGATGGTCGCAGGGTATTGATTCGTCCGAGCGGTACTGAACCCAAGCTGAAGTGCTACCTTGAGGCAGCTGGCGGCACACGTGCCGAAGTTGCGGCCAAGTTGGCCGGCCTTGAGGCCGCCGTCCGCAACCTGCTCTAGCTATATTTACGCGGTCGCAAGCGACCCGCTTTAGCCTCTAAACTTTGGGTTTTTTGAGGTAGTTCACCACGCTGGCCGGCAGCGGCAAGGCTGCGGCTGCGGCATCTGCGGGCTCGGGCTCACCGGCAACTGTGCGCAGTGGAATCACGCCGGCCCACACTGAGTTCAGATCCGCCTCCGAAGCGTAGCCTTCACCGTCTTCACTTACTCCGTGGGCACGCACCTTCACCGATGCCTCGGCCAGGGAGAGTCGCACCACCATCGTGGCGGCAACCTCCTTCTTGAGTGACGCGCGCACCTCGGCAACTCGTCCAGGAACAAGTCCGTCACTCAAGACATCCAGCGCCTTTGCTTTTTCATCGCCGGTTACCTCTTGAGCTACGCCAAGAATCACCACCGAGCGGTAGTTCATCGACGAGTCGAAGGTGGAGCGCGCAAGCACCATGCCGTCGAGCTTGGTTACCGTGACGCATACCGGAGCACCAGCCGCCATTGCGCGCATGAATCGGGCACCGGTTGAACCGTGAATCAGAATGCTATCGCCGTCGCGGGCGTAGCCATAAGGCAGCACAAATGGCTGGCCGAACTCTACGTAGCCAATGTGGCACAAAACAGTGGAATCCAGGATGTCGTACATCACCTTACGGTCGGTAACCGCGCGATCTTTTAGGCGGTTCCCCTGGGTGCGTTCGGTGTTTCCAAGTGGCTGAGTCATGCTCTCAGCCTAAGGGTGGGTCAGCTACTAGCGAGGCAAGAATGACTACAGCATTGGCTTGCCGATGCGGCAATGCTCACAGCATTGGCTTGCCAATGCGGCAATGCTTACAGCATTGCCTTTGCAAGCTTTTCGGAGATTTCCGCGAGGTCAAAGACGTGATTGATGGCGATTACTTCGCTCGGAAGACCCTGCAGCTTGTCCACGATCTCTGGCGTGGTCAGCAGAATCTGAGCATCACGGCTAGCGCGGGCGGTCTCGATGTCGGTGGCCTCAACGGTTGCGGTAAGCCCGAGGGTGCGCAGAACCTTCTCGGCATTCATCTTCAGTAAAACTGAGGTGCCGATTCCTGCGCCACAAACGGCCACAATCTTCATGACTCTAGTCTTTCAAAGCCTCAGGTAAACAGGGAACGAATTTCGCTCTCCTGGGTGCAACTTAATAGGGAATTAACAAAATTGGGCTTTGCAAACATCCCGGCAAATTCGCTCAACAGCTCAAGGTGTTTGTCATGGTCCAGCGCCGCCAAACCGAACAAAACCTGCACCGGATCGTTTTTGGAGTTACCAAACACTACGGGTTCGCGCAGCACCACCAGGCTCATTCCAGTTTCCAGCACCGCATCGCTCGGCCGAGCATGCGGCATCGCAAGGCCAGGAGCAATCACAATGTACGGCCCAAGGTCTTGAATAGTTTGGACCATTGCGTCGGTGTAGACATCGGTGGTGCGCCCACTGGACACCAGACCGTCACCTACCAGACGAACGGCGGCCTCCCAGTCGGGTGCCGGCGCATCCAAAATCACCGAGCCGGGGCCCAACGCCTGCAGCAGCAGAGACATTAGCGGCGGTTGTTGCGCGCGCGCTTGAAACCCTCTTGGATCATGTCCATGAGCTCCTCGCGGGCCTCCAGATCCTGGAAGCTAGCCGCGGCGGCGTTCATCTGGAACTGCTCCAGGTCACCGAGTCCGTAGCCGAACGCATCAACCAGAAGCTCTAGTTCGCGGGTCAGGCTGGTGCGGCTCATCAGTCGGTTGTCGGTGTTTACCGTGACCTTGAAGCCCAGGTCGTAAAGCAGGTCAAACGGGTGGTCTTCCATGGTCTCACCCCAGGCGCTGATGGCGCCGGTCTGCAGGTTGCTGCTAGGCGAAAGTTCCAGTGGAATACCGCGGTCGTAGACCCAGCGGGCCACCGGGCCGAGGGTGACGAAGTCGGTGTCGCCGTCTTCGCGGCTGAGGATGATGTCTTCGCTGATGCGGACACCGTGGCCAAGGCGCAGGGCCCGGCCGCTAACGAGTGCGTCCTTGATGCTCTCCACTCCATCGGCCTCACCGGCGTGGACGGTGACCGGCATGAACTCGCCAGCTAGGTAGTCGAATGCCACCTTGTGCTTGCTCGGTGGGAAGCCGGCCTCGGCACCGGCGATGTCGAAGCCGACCACGCCATTGAAGCGGTGGCGAACTGCCAACTCGGCAATCTCCAGGCCGCGGTCGTTGTGGCGCATCGCGGTTACCAACTGACCGGTGCGGATGTAGCCACCCTGCTGCTCGACGCGCTCGGCGCCTTCTTCGAGACCGTCTTGAACTGCCTCGACTACCTCATCCAGGGTCAGACCCTGCTGCAGGTGTTGCTCGGGTGCCCAGCGAATCTCGCCGTAGATCACGCCGTCGTTGGCCAGGTCCAGAACGAACTCCTTGGCAACGCGGCTCAGGCCTTCCTTGGTCTGCATCACGGCGATGGTGTGGTCGAAAGTCTCCAGGTAGCGCGGCAGCGAACCGGAGTCTGCGGCTTCGAAGAACCACTCACCAAGCTCCTCGGCGGTATTGGCTGGAAGGGTGTGGCCAATCTGATCTGCCAGCTCGATAATGGTCTGCGGGCGCAGGCCACCGTCAAGGTGATCGTGCAGCGAGATCTTTGGAAGACTACGTACGTTGAAGCTAGCCATGCTAGATCCTTTCGAGGATGATTTTGCGGCCGCCAGCTTGCTCAGCACCGTATTCGATGCCTCCGGCGAGCGCCTCCTGGGCGCGTTCGAACCGTTCTGGTTCATCGGTGTGCAGGGTGAGCAGCGGTTGGCCTGCCACTACCCTATCGCCCTGCTGGGCGTGTAGTTCGATGCCGGCGCCAAACTGCACGGCATCTTCCTTGCGAGCACGACCGGCACCCAGGCGCCAGCTGGCCACACCCACCGAGAGCGCATCCAGTTTGGTTAGGTAACCGGTCTCGGTGGCGGTAATCACCTGACTGTGCTTGGCTACCGGAAGTTTGGCGTCGGGGTCGCCACCCTGAGCCGAGATCATCTGGCGCCACTTGTCCATGGCACGACCATTGCGGAGCGCGGCAGCAACGTCAACGTCTGGCTGTCCGGCCAGGCGCAGCATCTCGCGAGCAAGCTCTACCGTGATTTCAACAACATCGGCCGGTCCACCACCGGCCAGAACTTCCACGGACTCGCGAACCTCGAGCGCGTTTCCTACGGTGAGACCAAGCGGAGTGGTCATGTCGGTAAGCAGCGCACTGGTCTTTACACCCGAGTCATTACCCAGATCCACCATCACCTTTGCCAGTTCGCGGGCTCGGTCGATGTCCTTCATGAAGGCACCGGAACCGACCTTGACGTCAAGGACCAGGGCGGCCGTGCCCTCCGCAATCTTCTTGCTCATGATGCTGCTGGCAATCAACGGAATGGCCTCGACGGTTCCGGTCACATCACGCAGCGCATAGAGTTTCTTGTCTGCCGGGGCCAGACCCGAACCAGCCGCGCAGATCACCGCGCCAACCTGAGCCAACTGTCGGTGCATCTCGTCGTTGCTCAGTGCCGCACGCCAACCCGGAATCGATTCCAGTTTGTCCAGAGTGCCGCCGGTATGGCCCAAGCCGCGACCGGACAGCTGCGGCACGGCGACACCAAAGACGGCCACGAGCGGCGCCAGTGGAAGCGTGATTTTGTCGCCCACGCCTCCGGTGGAGTGTTTGTCAGCAGTGGTGGCAGCGAGCGCGCTGAAGTCCAGACGCTCACCCGAGCGAATCATCGCAGCGGTGAGGTCGCGGATTTCTCGGCGATCCATGCCGTTCAGCAGAATAGCCATGGCCATGGCAGACATCTGTTCGTCAGCAACCACACCCGAGGTGTAGTTGGCAATCAGCCAGTCAATCTGCTCGGTGGCTAGTTGACCGCGCTCGCGCTTGGCAACAATAAGTTCTACTGCACTGAACTCAGGCACGCTTGTGCTCCTCTAGTTGGGCTGGTCCAAAGGCATCCGGAAGGACCTCGGTGATGTCCTTGATGCCGGAAACGGTGAGCAGCTGCATGCCTGGTGCCGAGTGCTCAAACAGCAGCTGGCGGCAACGCCCGCACGGCATCAGGATGTTACCGTGACCATCAACGCAGGCAAAATAGGCCAGCTTGCCACCGCCCTGGCGGAAGAGGTCGCTAACCAGCGAACACTCCGCGCACAGGGTCATGCCAAATGAGGCGTTTTCGATGTTGCAACCCGAAACTAACCGGCCATCGGTGGTCAGCGCCGCGGCACCCACCGGAAAACCGGAGTAGATCGAGTAGGAGTTTTGACGCGCGGCCACCGCGGCGGCCTTCAGTGCATCCCAGTCCACTGATACAGACTCTGACGTTTGCTTTGGCATGAACTCTGCCTTTCAGTTCCGATTGGCAACCGGGGCCAACCGTCGTTTTCTAACTCTTGATATATGCCTTGCCATCGGCGGCTGGAGCCACCACCCGACCAACCAGACCGGCAACCGCAATCACGGTGAGCACGTACGGCAGCATCAGCAGGAACTCACTTGGCACACCGCTACCGATGATCGCCAAGCCAAACTGCAGGTTCTCACTGAAGCCAAACAACAGGGCGGCCAGCGCGGCGTAAATCGGGTTCCAGCGGCCAAAGATCAACGCCGCCAGAGCGATGTAACCGGCTCCGTTGGTCATCTCTTTGCCAAAGGCTCCAACCTGACCCAGCGTAAAGAACGCACCACCCAGACCGGCCAGTGCGCCACCAAGCAGCACCGATACATACCGCGTGCGGAATACCTTGATGCCCACGGTGTCGGCAGCCTTCGGATACTCGCCAACGGCACGCACTCGCAGACCCCAACGGGTCTTGAATAGCGCGGTCCAGACCACGGCAACCGAGAGATACATCAGGTAGACGATCGGTGTCTGATTGAACAGCACCGGACCAATAACCGGAATCTGCGAAAGCAGCGGAATGGTCAAGACATCGAAGCGCGGCGGGGCGTTGTAGGTTGCGAGGTCGGTCATCAGGGTGCTGAATAGGAAGTTGGTTAGACCAACCACCAGTACGTTCAAAACCACGCCGACGATGATCTGGTCCACCACGTATTTGATGGCAAATACTGCCAACACCCAGGAAACCAAAACACCGGCAAGCGAGGCCGCAATCAGCCCCAACCACACCGAGTGAGTCAGCGAGGCTACCAGCGCGGATACGAAGGCACCGGATAGCAACTGACCTTCGATCGCGATGTTGACCACGCCGGATCGTTCGCTTAGAACACCGGCGAGGCTGCCGAAAATCAGTGGAACTGCCAGGGCAAGCGAACCCGCCAATAGGGCAGTCAGCGTGAGGGTCTTGCCGGCGTAGAGCACCACCAAAACCTCCACCACAAAAACCAGGCCAAACAGCGGAGTGATGTAGCGCGGATACTTGGCGTCACGGGCGTAGAGCAGCCAGCTAACTGCGGCGGTCGCCAAGAGCAACACCGCACAGACCCAGCCGACTGGCTGTGCCGGCACCGAGAAATCGGCTAGTTGGATTAGGTCACTCTGGGCGCGCAGCCGCACCACGGTCTGAACTGCCGGTGCGAATGCGGCAAGCAGCAGGCCGAAGGCCGCCACCACGCTCAGGATTACCTGATTCTTTTTGGAATGCTTCACTTGGCAGCCTCCTTTCGCTCTGCACGGATTCTGAATATTGAACGCACCAGTGGCGGCGCAGCTATGAACAGCACGATCATGGACTGCACGACCAGCACGATGTCAATCGGCACGCCCTGACTGGCCTGCATGGTGACGGCACCGGCGCGCAAGCCACCGAACAGGATTCCGGCTGCCAACACTCCAAGCGGATTGTTGCGACCAAGCAGGGCAACGGTGATTGCGTCGAAACCAAACGATGCCGCCACTCCGGTGGTGAGCGAACCCTCGGTGCCCAGAATCTGCGAGGTACCGGCCAGACCGGCAAGCGCACCCGAAACCGCCATCACTAAAACATAGGTGAGGCCGATGTTGATTCCGGCAACACGGGCCGCCGATGGGTTGTGACCGAGGGCACGGAACTGGAATCCCAGGGTGCTGCGGTTGAGCAACCACCAGACCAGCCAGACCGCACCGAGCATGGCAAAGACACCGGCGTGAAGGCGGAACTGGTCGCCTAGGAACGCGGGGTACTTTGCGCTGTCCAGAATCGGCTTAGAGATCGGGTTGATGTTGTGCGGCGCCTGCAAGATCGGAGTCTTGAGCAGGTACTGCAGCAGCAGGCTGGCGATGTAGTTGAACATGATGGTCACGATGACCTCGTTGGCGCCGGTGGTTGCCTTTAGCAAACCAACCAAGGAACCAAAGAATGCGCCACCGAGGACACCCGCGATTACCGCCAGCGGGAAGTGCAGCGCCCAAGGCACGTCAACGTTAATACCCACCCAGCCGGCAAACATTGCACCGAACAGAATCTGGCCGGTACCACCGATGTTAAAGAGGCCACTGCGGAACGAGACCGCCATGCCCAGACCCGCCATGGTGATTGGTGTGGCAAAAGCCAGAGTCTCGGTGATCGGTTTGATCATTCCGGCCGGGGTTGCCGCCTGGTAGTTGAAGATCGAACCGCGGAAGAGTGCGTCATATGCCCCGAACACCGCGTTCCAGATTGCGCTAAAGAAATCGGTTGGGCGTGCCGCCAGGTAACTTGCGGTCTGCTGCACCGCCGGGTTTGAGACAGCAATCAGCACACCGCCAACCAAGAACGAAACCAGTACCGCAAGCACCGAGAGCATAACGTTGCCGCGAAGAATTTTTGCGATCATGCGCTGATACCCGCCATCATCTTGCCCAGCACCGCACGATCGGTGGTGGGAGGCACAATGCCAACAATCTTGCCGCGGTACATCACCGCGATGCGGTCACCCAACTGGGTTGCCTCGTCCAATTCGGTGGCCACAATGAGCACCGGGGTACCGGCGTCACGCGCGGCCACGATTCTTTCGTGAACAAACTCAATGGAACCAACGTCAAGTCCGCGGGTTGGCTGCGAGGCAACCAGGAGGCTGAGCTTGCGACTCAACTCGCGCGCCAGCACTACCTTCTGCTGGTTACCGCCAGACAGGGCACCAGCCTTGGTGCCAATTCCCTGGGAGCGCACGTCGAACTCCTTGATCTTGGCCTCCGCAAACTCTTTCAGGAACGAAAGCTTCAACAGACCCCGTTTCGCAAACGGCTCGCGGTCAGAGCGGTTCAGCATTAGGTTTTCGGCGATAGTGAAGTCCGCGACCAGGCCGTCCTCGGTGCGGTCTTCGGGTACGAAGCCAAGACCCATATCCAAACGGCGCTTCACGCTGCGACCAGACAGTTCCTTGCCTTCCAGCAGAATCGAGCCGGTGGTCTTCTGTTGGGTTCCCAGAATCGCCTCGGTGAGTTCGGTCTGGCCATTACCCTGTACGCCGGCAATCACCAAAATTTCGCCCTCATGGATGTCCAGCGAGACATCGTCCAGCACCTTGGTGCCGGCGTGATCCCACACCGAGAGATTGCGAATCTGCAGCCCGGCCGCGCCTGGTTTGGCTGGAGCCTTCTTGACGTCTAGGTCTACCGCGCGGCCGACCATCATGCTGGCCAGTTCTTCCGCGCTATCCGATGGTTTGGCGCTGCCCACGATTTTTCCGAGGCGCATCACCGTGATTTTGTCCGCTACCTCGCGAACCTCGCGCAGCTTGTGAGTGATGAAAACAATTCCTCGACCGCTGTCGCGCAGCTGACGCATGATTGCCATCAGCTCATCGGTTTCCTGCGGGGTAAGCACAGCAGTTGGTTCGTCAAACACCAGCACCTGGGCGTCGCCGATTAGCGCCTTGATGATTTCAACGCGCTGCTGCACACCAACCGGAAGGTCACCGACGACCGCATCCGGGTCAACATCGAAACCAAACTTGTCGGAGACCTCGCGGACCTTGGCGCGGGCTGCCTCCAGATCAAGGAAGCCACCGCGCTTAACTGGTTCGTGGCCAAGGACCACGTTTTCGGCCACGGTGAAAACCGGGATCAACATGAAGTGCTGGTGCACCATACCGATGCCGGCGGCCATGGCATCGCCCGGGCCAGAAAATTTGACGACCTTGTCGTCTAGAAGAATGTCTCCGCCTTCGGCCTGATACAGACCGTAGAGCACATTCATGAGGGTGGACTTGCCGGCGCCATTTTCGCCGAGAAGGCAGTGAATCTGTCCCGGTTCTACCACCAGATTCACCGAATCATTGGCCACCAGCGCACCAAAGCGCTTGGTTATGCCACGTAGTTCAAGCTTCATCGCTCGTCTTTTCCAAACCGCGACCTGATGGTCGCTTTCTTGGTTGTTACCCGGTGTTCCCCAGTTTGTGACTGGTGTCCACCAGTTTTTGCGTGTTGTTCAAGAGTCTAGCTAAGTGGAAACGGGGGCCGCTCGAAAGCGACCCCCGCAACCTTTTTAGTGCTACTTGTTGTAGATCGAGGTGACCTTTATCTTGCCGCTGATGATGTCCTTCTGCAGCTGGTCTAGCTCGGCCTGGATACCCGATGGGTAAGCAACGTCGTGCTGTGCAGCGATTGCTACACCACCGTTTGCCAGGGTGCCAACGTACTGGTTGGCGTCGCCACCGGTGAACTTGCCGTCAACGCCATCCTTGACAACCGACTCAACAGCACCGGCCATCTTCTTCTCGATGGAGGTCAGGATGTTGGCCTTGTAAGCGGCGTGGGTTGGGATACCGAACCAGTCGCTGTCAACACCGATAACCAGGGTGCCCTTGTGGTCAAGAGTTGCCTGGCCCGAACCGATACCAACTGGACCAGCAACTGGCAGGATGATGTCGGCGCCCTGAGCGAAGAACTGCTCGGTCAGAGTCTTACCCTTGGCCTGGTCGTTGAAGTCACCGGTTGCAGCCCACTTGCTGCTGTCGGTGCCCTGTGCGCCTAGAACCTCAACCTTGGTGCCCTTTACCTTGTTGTAGTAGGTAACGCCCTGCTTGAAGCCGTCCATGAAGATGGTGACCGATGGGAACAGCATTCCACCGTAGGTTGCGACCTTGCCGGTCTTGGTGGTGCCGGCTGCCAGGTAACCGGCCAGGAATGCAGCCTGTGCGGTGTCGTACTGGATTGGCTTCACGTTTGGCAGGCTCAGTGGCGAGTAGTCGTCGTTGCTCAGTGCCGAGTCGATGAGTGCGTAGTCAACCTTGGTGTTGGTCTTGGCCGAGTCGCGGGTTGCAACAGCCAGGTTGAAGCCCACGTTGACGATGAGGTTACAGCCAGCGTCAACCATCGACTGAACACCCGAGGTGTAGTCGGTCTGGGTTGCGTTGTTTGGGCTCTCTACGGTACCGACCTTTACGCCCAGGTCCTTCTGAGCCTGGAGCAGACCGTTGTATGCCTCTTCGTTGAACGATGCGTCCTTGAAACCGCCCGAGTCCGAGACCATGCAGGCCTTGTAGTTGACTGGAGCAGCGGTGGTTGCGGCCGGCGCCGATGCACAGCCAGCAAGTGCCAGGCTGGCGGCGGCAATGACGCCCAGCGCGGCGGTGCTACGAGTGATGAAACTCACGTAATTCCTCCTGTTTTGGACGGTCCTGTTGTGGCCGTCGGCTTCAGACTACTCCTGTGAATGTACTGAAGCGGATATAGAAGGATTTTTTAACGAGCTTGTTACTTTTGCCTGTGGTTTGCCCAAGAAACTACTTGGTGGCGGTGTCTTCAACCACCGAGAGGCTGCCCGCCGCGTAGTCTTTTGCCAGCTGATTCAGCTGGTCTGAGGCTCCGTCCGGCCACTTGGCGGAATCGCCCTGTTGCAGTTGCACGCTGGTATCAAACAGCATGGCTGCGCAGTCGTTACCGCCGGTTGCGGCGCACTGATAACGCGTTACCGCGTAGGAAACGGCATCGGCCAGATTCGGCACCACGGAAGCCAAGACGCTGGCCTTAACGGTTGCAAAACGAGCTGACTTCGACCAGTCGGAATCGGAGCCGACCACATTGGCTCCAAGCTCCTGTGCCACCTGGGCAGCGGCGAAGCCGTTTATGCCTACCGGCAATACAACATCGGCGCCCTGAGCCAACAGTTTGCGTACGTGAGCCTGCACTACCGCCGGCGAGGAATCTGAGGCGATCAAATTCCAGGTGTTGGCCTCGGCGCGATCCGCCCCCACTATTGCCACCGTGGTCTGGTGCTTTTCGATGTACTGATACACGCCCTGGCGGAAGTAGTAGATGGCATTGCGGGATAGCGCATCGGTGGCACCCAGAACCGCGACCTTGCCGCTTGCGGAACTAGCGGCTGCCAAATAACCGGCCTGAATGTAAGCCGAACGTTCATCGAAATTGAAGGCTAGGAAGTTCTTAGGGAGGTTCGGGTCGGCCGTTGAGCCGTCGCCGAGGGTTGCCGATACGTTGTTGCCGCCGAGGGTTGCAAAGGTCACGCCCGGGTTTCCCAGCGCCAGCGGGACCAGGCCGTCCTGACCGTAGGCACCGGTTGCCATGACGAGTTTGCAGCCGCGGCTGACCAGCTTCTTACCTGCGCGGGTGACGGTAGCGGCGGAGTCCGAAGTGGTTTCCACCACCGAGATTGCGGTGCCGTTCTGAACCATCGCCTGCTGCAGCCCAAAATAGGCTGCCTGGTTTGCGGCACCATCGCTAAAACCGGCGGAGGTCGAGATTAGACAGGCCTTGTAGTCGACCGGGGTTGGCGTGGCGGCAACCACGTTGGCCGAGCATCCTGTCAGCGTCACGCCAGCAACGGCGGCAACCGCGGCAAGACGAAGCCGCGCGGAAACCACCGAGAAAATCATGATATGAAGCCTAGCCGAGGCTCAAACAAGCAACCGCTTAGAGCAGGTCTCCGTGGCCGGTGGCCTTGAGTGCGTCCACCAGCTGCTTGACGCGCTGGGCGTGCTCCTTGGTGGTTACCAACAGGGCATCCGGGGTATCCACCACGATGATGTCCTCGACGCCGATCAGGGCAATCAGGCGGTCCGAGTCACTGACCAGGATTCCACTGGAGGAGTCTGCCAACACCTTGGCATCGCCTAGAACCGCGAGGTTGCCGCGGCGTCCGTTTGACTGCAGCTCCGCGATTGCCGCGAAGTCGCCAACGTCATGCCAACTGAAACGCCCTGGGATAACTGCTACCAGACCGGCCTCGGCGGCAGGTTCAGCGATCGAGTAATCGATGGCGATCTTCTTCAGCGTCGGCCAAACCTTGTGCATCACCGATTCGCGGTACATGCCATCCCAGACATCCGCAATCTCCATAAGAGATGCATGCAGCTCCGGCTCGGACTTTGCCAGCTGATCAAGCAGTAGCTGGGCAGGCGCGATGAACATGCCGGCGTTCCACAGGTAGCTGCCGCTTTCCACGTATTTACGGGCCGTAGCCATCTTTGGCTTCTCAATGAACTTGTCTACGGCTAACGCGCTCGGTGCGCCTTCAACCAGCAGCTGCTCCCCGGTCTTGATGTAGCCGAAGGCCACGGATGGCGAACTTGGCTCAATACCAATGGTGACGATCTTGCCGGTCGCCGCCACCTCGATGGCCTCACGCACCGCGGCCTGGAAGACCGCGCTTTCGGTAATGACGTGGTCTGCTGCAAACGAACCGATGATTACGTCTGGCTCGCGCTTGGCCAAAATGGCGGCTGCGAGGATGATGGCCGCGGTGGAATCCTTTGGGCTGAGTTCCAGGACCAGGTTCTTCAGGTCCAGTGCCGGAATCTGCTCCACTACACCGCCCTGGTGAGCCTGGCCGGTGACCACCAAAATGCGGTCTTCGCCGGAAATCGGTGCCAGGCGATCCCAGGTGTCCTGAAGCAGGGTCTGGCCGGAACCGGTCAGGTCGTGAAGGAACTTAGGCGCCGATGCGCGCGATAGCGGCCAGAGTCTGGAACCAACACCGCCGGCTGGAATTACCGCGTGAAAGCGCTCGACAGGGGTCTTGGCAGTGCTCATAACAAAAAACAGTAGTTGAATACCCTGGATTCTGGCTAAAGGAAATGTGTGAAGGTTCTAGACTTAACCACGGATTATGCCCAGAGTTGGGCAGCCCCGTTCTAGGAGGAACCCCAGTGCCTAAGATGCCTGCCGGCACCCTGTACCGCGGAAAAGTTGGAATGTGGTCGTGGGTACTACACCGTATTACCGGCGTAGCTATTTTCTTTTTCCTATTGGTGCACGTTCTCGACACCTCATTGGTTCGAGTCAGCGCCGATGCCTACAACTCGGTGATGGCCAGCTACAAGACCGTCATCATGGGCTTTGGTGAGATGGGCCTGGTCGGCGCCATCCTCTTCCACTCCCTCAATGGTTTGCGCATCATCCTTGTTGACTTCTGGCGCAAGGGCACCAAGTACCAGAACCTGATGTTCTGGATCGTAATCATCGTCGCTGTCGTGCTGTTCGCCGGTTACGCTCCGGTGCAGATCATGCACATGCTGAAGTACTAGGCCGGGGAGAAAAACATGGAAATCGTTATCGAAACCCCAAACAGCCCACGCAAGCGCAGCGGCGCCAACTGGGAAAAGTACGGCTGGATGTACATGCGTGCATCGGGCGTGGTCCTGGTTGCGCTCATCTTCGGCCACCTCCTGGTCAACATGGTGCTTCCTGAGGGCGGCGTCAAGGCAATCGACTTCGCCTTTGTTGCCGGTAAGTGGGCCAACCCGTTCTGGCAGGCATACGACTGCCTGATGCTCTGGTTGGCACTGATCCACGGCACCAACGGCATGCGCACCATCGTGAACGACTACGCAGAGAAAGAGTCGGTTCGCAAGACCCTCAACATCCTGCTGGCCGTCACCTGCGTGGCCCTAATCGTGCTTGGCACCCTGGCGCTGACCACCTTCGATCCTTGCATCGACCCAAATGCCCACAACTACCTGCCTACCGTCTGTAAGTAAGGGTTAAGGAAAATAGATTGACCACCCCAAAGGTTCATAACCACCAGTACGACGTTGTAATCGTGGGAGCCGGAGGCGCCGGTATGCGCGCCGCCATCGAGGCCGGACCACACGCTAAGACCGCCGTAATTTCTAAGCTCTTCCCAACTCGTTCGCACACCGGTGCGGCACAGGGCGGCATGGCAGCAGCTCTTGCCAACGTTGAAGAAGACAACTGGGAATGGCACACCTTCGACACCGTCAAGGGTGGCGACTACCTGGTTGACCAGGACGCCGCCGAGATCCTGGCGAAGGAATCGGTTGACGCCGTAATCGACCTCGAAAACATGGGCCTGCCATTCAACCGCACCCCGGAGGGCAAGATTGACCAGCGCCGCTTCGGCGGCCACACCCGCGACCACGGTAAGGCTCCGGTTCGCCGCGCCTGCTACGCAGCCGACCGCACCGGTCACATGATTCTGCAGACCCTGTACCAGAACTGCGTCAAGCTGGGCATTGAGTTCTACAACGAGTTCTACGTGCTAGACCTCATCATGGCCAAGGTTGACGGCCAGGAGCGCCCATCGGCGGTTGTGGCATACGACCTCGCCACCGGTGAGCTGCACATCTTCCAGGGCAAGAGCATCATCTTTGCAACCGGTGGTTTCGGCAAGATCTTCAAGACCACTTCCAATGCCCACACCCTGACCGGTGACGGCGTCGGCATCATCTGGCGCAAGGGCCTTCCGCTGGAGGACATGGAGTTCTACCAGTTCCACCCAACCGGTCTGGCCGGCCTCGGCATCCTCCTCTCGGAGGCAGCCCGTGGTGAGGGTGGCATCCTGCGTAACGCATCGGGTGAGCGCTTCATGGAGCGCTACGCCCCAACCATCAAGGACTTGGCTCCCCGAGACATGGTTGCCCGCGCAATGGCAAACGAGGTTCGCGAGGGTCGCGGTGCCGGACCGCACAAGGACTACGTTCTGCTTGACCTCACTCACCTCCCACCAGAGGTAATTGACGCGAAGTTGCCGGACATCACCGAGTTCGCGCGCACCTACCTGGGAGTTGAGCCTTACACCGAGCCGGTGCCGGTATTCCCAACCGCGCACTATGCGATGGGTGGAATCCCTACCAACATCAAGGCCGAGGTTCTGAGCGACAACGACACCGTTGTTCCTGGCCTCTACGCCGCTGGTGAGTGTGCCTGTGTCTCGGTGCACGGTGCAAACCGCCTGGGCACTAACTCGCTTCTTGACATCAACGTCTTCGGTAAGCGCGCCGGCATCTACGCGGTGGAGTACAGCAAGACCGCGGACTTCGTTCCGGTTCCAAAGGACGCCATCGATGGCGTAGTCAAGCTGCTTTCCGACGTCCGCAAGAGCAAGGGCGCCGAGAAAGTTGCCGTGCTGCGCAAGGAACTGCAGGACACCATGGACAAGAACGCCCAGGTGTACCGCACCGAGGCTTCGCTCAAGGAGTCGCTGGCCAAGATCGCCGAGCTTCGTGAGCGCTACCAGCACATCAGCATCCAGGACCAGGGCGCACGCTTCAACACCGACCTGCTCGAGGCCGTTGAGATGGGCTTCCTACTGGACCTGGCCGAGGTTCTGGCCTACACCGCACTGGAGCGCAAGGAAAGCCGCGGCGGTCACTTCCGCGAAGACTACCCGGAGCGAGACGACAAGAAGTTCATGTTGCACTCGATGGCATACAAGAACGGCGACAAGATCAAGCTGGGCTGGAAGCCTGTCACCGTAACCAACTACCAGCCGATGGAGCGTAAGTACTAATGTCTGCCGCAACTACCGAAGCACCGGCTAACGCAATCGGTGAGGTTCCTTCGTTCAACGTGACCATCATGGTTCGTCGCTTCAACCCGGAGTTTGACTCCGAGCCAAAGTGGCAGGACTTTGACCTGACCATGTACGGCACCGACCGCGTACTGGATGCCCTGCACAAGATCAAGTGGGAGGTCGACGGCTCGCTGTCGTTCCGACGCAGCTGTGCCCACGGTGTCTGTGGTTCGGATGCCATGCGCATCAACGGCCGCAACCGCCTGGCCTGCAAGACCCTGCTAAAGGACCTTGACCTTTCGCAGCCAATCTACGTTGAGCCAATCAAGGGCCTCGAGGTCGAGAAGGACCTCATCGTGGACATGAACCCGTTCTACCAGGCCTACCGCGATGTCAAGCCGTTCTTGATTGCTAGCGATTCGCCTGACCGCGAGCGCCTGCAGAGCGCCGAAAATCGCGAGCGTTTCGACGACACCACCAAGTGCATCCTCTGCGCAGCCTGCACCACCAGCTGCCCAGTTTTCTGGACCGACGGCCAGTACTTTGGTCCGGCCGCCATCGTGAACGCACACCGCTTCATCTTCGACAGCCGCGACGAGGCCTCCCAGGTTCGTCTGGACATCCTGAACGACCGCGAGGGAGTGTGGCGCTGCCGCACCACCTTCAACTGTTCCGAGGCCTGCCCTCGTGGCATCCAGGTGACCAAGGCAATCGCCGAGGTAAAGAACGCCGTGCTTCGCGGCAGGGCATAGGCGCTGCTTCGCCCGCGCGGCATAAACCACGTATAGAAGACGGCCCTCGGAAATCGGGGGCCGTTTTTACATGTGCGGGCGAAGCAGCACCAAGAAGCATGTGCGGGCGAAGCAGCACCAAGAAGCATGTGCGGGCGAAGCAGCACCAAGAAGCATGTGCGGGCGAAGCAGCACCAAAGAACTAGTACGCCAAAGCTGTGGCCAGCGGCGGAATCAGTGCCGGTGATGCACTCAGGCTGTTGACGCCCATGCGAATGAATATCTTGGCGCTGGCCGGGTCGGCCGCAGCTTCGCCGCAGATGGACACGTGCTTGCCGGCCTTCACGCACTCCTGAATCACGCCATCGATGATGGATAGCACTTTGTTGTTGCGGGTGTCGCTCATGGCCATGTTGCTTGAGTAACGGCTGCGGCCCAAAACATACTGGGTGAGGTCGTTGGTTCCTATCGAGATGAAATCGGTGAACTTCAAGAGTTTGCGGATGCGGCGCGGCTTGGCGATTTCCGGCACTTCGATCATCATGCCCACCTTTTTCAGGCCGTAGCGACGAGCCAGGTCGGTGAACACCTTGGCCTCTTTGAGGTTGAGTACCATCGGCGCCATTACCCAGAGGTCGGTGCCCGGGTAGTACTCGCTGGCCATTGCAAGGGCCTGCAGCTGGGTTTCAAGTACGGACTGGTTTGCCAGCAGCACCTGTAGACCTCGGTTGCGGTAGCGGCCGGTGCCGGCGCCGCGCAGGAAGTTCAGCGGCTTATCAATGTCGATGTCCAACACGCGCACCATGACTCGCGAACCCTGGAATCCGGCAAGCAGCTTTGTGTACTCAAACACCTGTTCCTCGCGGGTTGGCGGGCGCTTGTGCCCCAGGAACAGCAACTCGGTGCGGAATAGACCAACGCCCTGAGCGCCAGCCTTGATGGCGGTTGGAATCTCGAAAGAGGAACCTAGGTTTGCCATCAGCCGCACCGGCAACTCATCGGGACTCGGGAGCGCATCCATCAGCGTGGTGGTCGGGTAGGCAGCCGACTGGTACTGGCGCAGCTCATCCGCATTCGGTGCCACGAAGACCTGGCCACTGGTGGCATCCACCAAAAGTTCCTCACCGTTTTCGATGCTGCAGCTGCCCACCACACCCATGACTGTTGGCAGGTTGGCACCGCGCGTGATGATTGCGGAGTGGCTGGTGACCGAGCCTTTCTCGGTGATTACGGCAACAACCTTGGTCTTGCGAAGCTCCGCGGCAAGAATCGGCGAAAGTTCACTGGTGATGAGGACAAACGGGGTGTCCGGGAAAGCGGTGTCTTCACCGCGACCGGTCAGGCGCTCAACCACCTTGTTGGCCAGGTCCTGCAGGTCCGCGCTGCGCTCAGCAAAATAACCACCGAGGCGCTCGAGCTTACGGGCAAAACCGTTGAAGGCTCCGCGCACCGCGCGCTCGGCACCGGAACCGGAGTTAATGAAGTCTTTGATGGATTCATGCAGTGCCGGATCGCGCAGCATCGCGGCCAACGCGGCAAGGACATCCGTGCCCGCTTCCGGGTTGCCGTGCTCGTCTTTTTCCTTGGCCTTGCTCTCCAACTGGGAGGCAAGCGAGTTGATTGCAGCCTCGACAGCATCGAGCCCAAGCAGGTCTGGGTGGATGTGTTGAGGGGACGGCGAATCCGGATTTAGCAGCACAAAAGCAGGCGCCTTGGCGATGCCGGAGCCCACGCCCGCCCCAACTAGTAACTGCTTTGCCACATCAGAAGTTTACGGAAGTTTAAACTGGACTCATGGCTAACGCACCGCTGAAAGTAGTAACCCTAAATGTGAACGGCATTCGTGCCGCCTTCCGCAAGGATATGGCTGCTTGGCTGCGTGAAGCCCGGCCAGACATTCTGTGCCTTCAGGAGGTACGCGCAAGCGACGCCGACCTGGCCGAACTCTTTTCAACCGTAACCGATGCCAGCCCTTCCGGCCAGTGGCACATCTTGCACGATGTTGCCAGCGCCAAGGGTCGCGCCGGTGTTGCCGTGATCAGCGCGCAGCCAGCCGTGGCCCACAGCACAGTGCTTGGCCCGGACGACTTTGACAGCGCCGGACGCTGGCTGGAGGCCGAGTTTGAGCTGTCCGGCAACAACTCCGGCGAGCGCCTGACCGTTGTCAGCACCTATGTGCACTCGGGCGAGGTTGACACCCCGAAGCAGGTTGAGAAGTACAAGTTCCTGGAGGCCATGACCGAGCGCATGGCGGAACTGATGGCGACGCGCGCCTATGTGGTGGTCCTCGGTGACCTAAATGTTGGTCACACCGAGTTGGACATCAAGAACTGGAAGGGCAACCTGAAAAACGCCGGCTTCCTTCCGGAGGAACGCGCCTACTTCGACGGTTTCATGAGCAAGCAGGGCTGGCGTGACCTCGGTCGTGATGCGCACCCTGGTGTTGCCGGTCCTTACACCTGGTGGAGTTTCCGCGGTCAGGCTTTTGACACCGATGCCGGTTGGCGCATCGACTACCAGCTGGCGACTCCTAAGTTGGCAGCCGTTGCCTCCAACTATGCGGTTCACCGAGCCGCAAGCTACGACACTCGCTTTACCGACCACTCCCCTGTGGCCGTGGAATACTCGCTCTAAACACCACAAAGGAACCAGCCCCGATGAACGCTAAGGCGCCTATTTTCTCTGCTGCCAACGGCAAGCCAAACCTGCTCTCCGGAATGCAGCCTTCCGCTGGTTCGCTGCACCTGGGTAACTACCTGGGTGCCTTGGTCAACTGGACCAAGATGCAGGACGACTACAACGCCTACTACTGCGTTGTGGACCTCCACGCCATTACCGTGCCGCAGGACCCGGCCGAACTGCGCGCCAACACCCGTCGCACCGCGGCCCAGTACCTGGCCGCCGGAATCGACCACAACAAGAGCGCGCTGTTCATTCAGAGCCACGTTCCTGCCCACGCTCAGCTGGCCTGGGTGCTCAACACCATCACCGGCATGGGTGAGGCCGGCCGCATGACCCAGTTCAAGGACAAGACCCAGAAGAACGGGCAGGACAGCGCCTCGGTTGGCCTGTTTACCTACCCGATTCTGATGGCCGCCGACATCCTGCTGTACCAGCCGCTTTCGGTGCCGGTGGGTGAGGATCAGCGCCAGCACCTAGAGCTGACTCGAGACCTGGCTCTGCGTTTTAACAGCCGCTTTGGCGACACCTTCAACGTGCCGGAGGCCTTCATCGTGAAGGAAACCGCCAAGATTTACGACCTCCAAAACCCGGAGGCCAAGATGTCCAAGAGTGCGGCGGACCCGAAGGGTCTGATCAACCTGATGGACGAAAACTCCGTAATCAGCAAGAAGGTCAAGAGCGCTGTCACCGACACCGATAGCACCGTGCGATTTGACCGTGCGACCAAGCCGGGCGTAAGCAACCTGCTCGGAATCTTCAGCCTGATTTCGGGCGAAAGCGTGCCGGAGCTGGAGGCCCGTTTCGAGGGTCAGGGCTATGGTGCACTGAAGGGTGAACTCGCGGATGCGCTGGTGGCACACATCGAGCCGATCCGTAACCGAACCAACGAGCTAATGTCTGATCCGGCTCAGTTGGACGAGCTTCTGGCTGAAGGTGCCTCGCGCGCCAACGACATGGCAGAACAGACCCTGGCCAAGGTTTACGAGCGCATCGGCTTGGTTCGCGGCTAGTTCCTACATGTCGAAGTGATTTGGCAGTTTTTCTAGAGGTTAATCTCAAGGGCCACCTCAACTAGGTCACCCAACTGTAGCTTCTCCGGCAATCGCACCGCGTTTTTCACCGGCACCAGGTAGATGCCATCGCGCGGGAACAGCGAGGTGGTGAACTCGGTGTTACCGATGACCCCGCGCACCGGAATCACACCCCAGCCGTAAGAGACCTGACGTGCGGTCTCGCGAATCATTTCGCTCTCCTCTGCAGGAACCGGCAGGTAGTAGAACGGTGCTGGGCCACGCCACTCAATCATTTGGCTAGCAAACTCAAGCTCCATGCCAAAACCTTCCTGCGATGCGCTGCCGTTCCAAAAAGCCTAGATGTTCACCGGAATCTTTTGGCGTGTTCATCGGTTGTGTGAAACGATTACTTTGCAACAAGTTCTTCGGGGTCAGTGAAAATCTGAGCCGGCGGTTAAAGTCCGCGACCCGGCGAATCGATGCGGTTTCTTTAGTCAGATGCCGCTACCAAACGGTTCGACGGTTGACCTGGTGAAATTCCAGGACCGACGGTTAAAGTCCGGATGGGAGAAGAACGGCAGGTGGTTTTGCCTTCGCGGCAGCCGGTCTCGCGCCCTTCTTGGCGGATTCCAGCAGCAGCGACCGCAGTTTCACCAGCCTTGGGCACTCGTGTGCCCGCACCCCGATGCGCTTGTCCGCCGTGGATCACGAAAGTGAACCACACCAGGACTTAAGGAACCGGGATGAACACCGATCACCGCTTCGATGCCGCCATGACGCGTGCGCTGGAGTTGGCGCTGCGCGGCCCGGCCCAGGGTGTGAACCCTCAGGTTGGCGCGGTTATTTTGGACCGCAACCTAAACATCATCGCCGAGGGTTGGCACGAGGGCAGCGGCACCCCGCACGCCGAGGTGGTTGCACTGGCCCAACTGGCCATGCTGCCTGATGGCTGCACCGCCGTTGTCACCCTGGAACCCTGCAACCACACCGGCAAGACCGGTCCGTGTGCCCAGGCTCTGATAGCCGCCGGTGTCTCTCGAGTGGTTTTTGCTTCTGCCGATCCTGGTGCTCAGTCTGCTGGCGGGGCCCAAACTCTGCTCGAGGCCGGTATCGAAGTCATCGAGGGCGTGCTGCGCAAAGAAGCCGACGAACAAAACCGCGTCTGGCTTAGCTATGCAACCAAGGGCCGGCCATTCGTGACCCTAAAGTGGGCTGCGACTCTGGATGGGCGTGCCGCAGCAGCCGATGGCAGCAGCCAGTGGATCTCTGGACCGCAAAGCCGAGCAGACTCGCACCAGCGCCGAAGCCAAGTTGATGCCATTCTGGTTGGCACCGGCACAGTCATTGCCGATAATCCAACTCTCACCGCTCGCCGCTCAGACGGTAGTCTCTACCCGCACCAGCCGCTGCGGGTAATCCTCGGTGAACGCGCAATCCCAGCCGACGCCAAGATTTTCAACGACCAGGCCGAGACCCTGATTCTGCAAACCCGCGACCTAAATCAAGCGTTACTGCAACTGGCCCAACGCGGCGTCAAGCATGTCTGGGTGGAGGGTGGTCCGCAGGTTGCAAGCCAGTTTGTGGCGCACGATTTGGTTGACGAATTTGTGATTTACCAGGCACCACTGTTGCTTGGCGGACCACGCACCGCCCTGGCGGATATCGGTGTGGCAAGCATGGCGCAGGCAAAGCCATTGACCATCATTGGCACCCAGAGCCTTGGCGATGACCTACTGATCATTGCTCGACCAAAACTTGAATCCAAGCCTGAATAGGAGAGCCTCAGATGTTTACCGGAATCGTTGAAGAACTTGGCCGCGTAGCCGCAATCGAACCGCAGCAGGATGCAGTGCGCTTAACCATCGAAGGCGCGCTGGTTGCCAGCGACCTGCACCGCGGTGACAGCATCGCTGTCTGTGGCACCTGCCTGACCGCGGTCGAACACGACGCAGCCGGTTTCACCGCCGACGTCATGCTGGAGACTCTGAAGCGCACCAGCCTGGGCAGCCTAAAGGTTGGCGACCCGGTGAACCTGGAGCGTGCCATGACCGCGGCCACCCGATTCGGTGGGCACGTGGTTCAGGGGCACGTTGACGGCGTTGGTCAGATCATCAGCCGCGAGCCAAGCGAAAACTGGGAGTGGGTGCGCGTAAGCGTGCCGGCGGAGCTCATGAAATACGTGGTGGAAAAAGGCAGCATCACCATCGATGGCGTCAGCCTTACTGTAAACGAGGTCGGAGCCGACTTTGTGGGTCTAAGCCTGATCCCGGAAACCCTGCGCCTAACCACCCTGGGCAGCAAGCAGCCGGGTGACGAGGTCAACCTTGAGGCCGACGTCATGGCCAAGCACATCGAACGACTTTTGGAGGCCCGTCTGGGCGCCACCGAGAAAAAGGACAACTAATGACCGAGCAGCTGCAACTAGACAGCATTGAGGCGGCGCTCGAGGCGCTGCGTGCCGGCAAGCCGGTGCTGGTTGCCGATGACGAAGACCGCGAGAACGAGGGTGACGCCATCATGGCCGCCGAGTTTGCGACCGAGCACTGGATGGCCTGGATTGTGAAGAACACCACCGGCTTTATCTGCGTGCCGATGGAGGAATCGCGAGCCAACGCCCTTGACCTTCCACTGATGTGGCGCAACAACAACGACCCGCATCGCACCAACTACACCGTGACCGTGGATGCAACCAACCGCATTTCCACCGGTGTGAGCGCCGAGGACCGAGCCAACACCGCGCGCGTTCTGGCCGACCCGAACAGCACCGGAGCCAGCCTGATTCGCCCCGGGCACATGGTGCCGCTGCGCGCAAAGAGCGGCGGTGTTTTGGAACGCCCGGGTCACACCGAGGCTGCCGTTGACCTGCTAAAACTTGCAGGCCTGACCCCGGTCGGCATCATCGGCGAGATGGTGCGCGAAGAAGACGGAACAATGATGCGTCTTCCGGAGTTAGTACAGGTAGGCAAACGAGAGGGTCTACCCGTGATCACCATCGAGCAGTTGAAGCAGCACATCCTCGAGACCAAGCCGGCTGCACTTCAGCAGCGCGATGAGCCGCAGAACCGCGTGGTTTGCGAAGCCGAGGCCAACGTTCCTACCAGCCACGGATTGCTGCGGATGCGCGGTTACTACGATCGTGCCACCACCGCCGACCATGTTGCACTCATTGCGGGCAACCCGACCGGCGAAGACGTGCTGGTTCGCGTGCACTCGGAGTGCATCACCGGTGAGGCGTTCGGTTCGCAGAAATGCGAGTGCGGCCCACAGTTGGACTACGCGCTGGATGCCATCAGCAACGACCCTGCCGGCGGAATCGTGCTCTACCTGCGCGGCCAGGAAGGTCGAGGTATCGGCCTGCTCAACAAGCTCAAGGCCTACGCGCTGCAGGAGCAGGGCATGGACACCGTTGATGCCAACCTGGCTCTCGGACTGCCTAGCGAAAATCGCGAATACGGTGCAGCCGTTGCCATGTTGCAAGATCTGGGCGTGAAGAGTGTTCGCCTGATGACCAACAACCCTGCCAAGGCCAGCTACCTGGCAAACGCCGGAATCAAGGTCAACTCCTACGTTCCGGTGCTGGTTGGCATCGGTGAAAACAACGCCGAATACCTGAAAGTAAAGCGCGACCGCATGGGACACAACATCCCAGAAGCCACGCTGACCAACACCCCGAAGGGAACAAACTAATGAGTGGAGCGGGAGCCCCAAAACTGTCCATCGACGCCAGCGGTCTGGCCGTCACCGTAATCGTGACCTCGTGGCACACCACCATCACCGATGGTCTGCTCGCCGGTGCCGAGCGTGCGCTTCAGGCTGCCGGTAACGACGTCTACACCGTGGTTCGTGTGCCAGGTGCATTCGAACTACCACTGGCAGCACAGTGGGCCGCCGAGGAAGGCGCCGACGCCATCATCGCCCTCGGTGTTGTGATTCAGGGCGACACCCCGCACTTCGACTACGTCTGCTCGGCTGCCACCGATGGTCTAAACCGCGTGCAGCTGGACTACTCGGTGCCGGTCGGTTTTGGCCTGTTGACCGTGAACGATGAGCAGCAGGCACTGGACCGTGCCGGCCTTGCAGGTTCGCGCGAAGACAAGGGTGCCGAAGCCGTCGAGGCCGCAATTCTGATGGCTAGACTGAAGGCATAGCACCGAAAATGGTGCTCAAGTCTTAGGAGTAAACATGACCGGTATCGAACTGGCAACCCGAATCTTCGTTGTTCTGCACCTGATTGGTCTGGCATCGCTGCTCGGTGGTTTCCTCACCCAGATGAAGGACCTCAAGAACGGCGGCCGCATCGTGCCAGCCATGATGCACGGCGCTTGGACCCTGCTAGTTACCGGTTTTGCACTGGTTGGCCTGGTGGGCATGAGCGGCGATGAGCACGTGGACAACATTCTGCTTGCCGCCAAGAGCGTGATCATCGGCGTGATCTTCTTCCTCTGCTACGGCTACAGCAAGAAGGAACTGACCACCAAGAAGTGGGTCGTACCGACCATCGGTCTGCTGACCGTGATCAACATCTGCATCGCCGTCATCGGTGGCATTGTTCAGAGCGGTGCCGCAACCGGCGCCTAAGCCACAGCTGTTTCAAGACGAAACCCGCAACCGGGATGGTTGCGGGTTTCGTCTTTTTAGCGTCGTTGAAGGAGCGCCCAAAGTTCCAAAGGTTTTACCTTTGGAACAATGCTGCAAGTCGCTTGGTCGTGAAGTACAGGCCCAGGGTGACCATGACCACGAAGTAGAGGGCGTGGCCGGCTGTGGCCCAGCTGAGGTTGCCGAGCATCAGGTTTCGCTCGAGTTCCACCGCGTGGTTTAGCGGCAGTGCCCCGATGATCACCTGCATCCACACTGGGAATACGGTGATTGGGTAGAAGGTGCCGCTGAACAGGAACATGGGCAGCAAGAAGAAGTTGACCCAGTGCATCTGGTGGAAGTTGCTCAGGTAGCTGGTAACACCCATACCCACCGAGGCAAATCCGAACGCAATCAGTACCGCGCCTGGAACCGCCAGTAGCGCCCATGGGCTGTGAATCAGACCCATCACACCCATCACGGCCAGGAAGCCGATGGCATAGGCGAGGCCGCGAATCAACGCCCACAGAATCTCACCGAGCGCAACATCCAGGGTTCCCACCGAGGTGGCAAGCCATGCCTGATAGAGCCGCTCGAAGTGCATCTTGAAGAATACATTCCAGGTGCTGTCGTAAATTGCGCCGTTCATGGCACTGGTCGCCAGCAGAGCCGGGGCAATGTATGCCGCATAACTGACCGGATGACCGGCACCATCGGTGAGGTTGCCCACCAGCTGACCAATGCCCAGACCAAACGAGAGCAGGTAGAAAACCGGCTCAACGAAACCGCTGACCATTACCAGCCAGTTGGTGGATCGGAAGGCAAAGAGGTTGCGCTCGACAAGCCGGAGTGCGCGCCCAGCGTAGACCGACGAACCGATACGGCCGGCTCGACGCTCCGCGATCTCTACCGCCATTGAGGTAGCAAGTTGGGTGATCATTCGCTCAGCCTCCTTACAAATGCTCGGTAGACAAAGTACATCGAAACCACAAACATGGCCACAAAATACAGATAGTGCACCAGGGTTAGCCAAGTTGGTTCCGGCATGCCGATTGTGTATAGGCGACCCAACTGGGTGGCGTGCCAAAGCGGCGAAACCCAGCCGATCCACTGCAGGTAAATCGGCATTAGGTCGATCGGGTAAAAAGTGCCGCTGAACAGGAACATCGGTGCGATCACGAAGCGCGAAATGATGGCAAAAATGCCGTCATCATTTTTCAAATGCGCCGAAACCGCCATAATCGCGGCTGCCCAACCCATCGCCGCAATAATTGAAGAAGCGGCCAACGGCAGCAGGCTGGTCATTGGAATTGCACCAAACAGCAGCAAGATTGCTCCGTACATCACAACAGTCCAGGCGCCTCGCACCAGTGCGGCAATGAAGACGCCGTTAGCAATCTGAACTGGGCTAACCGAAGTTGCATTGATTGCAAAGAAGGTCTTGTTCCAGATGAAACCCTCCATTACCGGGAAGGTGACCTCGTCGGTGATGCCCTGAATCGCGGCACTAGCCAGGAGTGCTGGCGCCACAAACTGCAGGTACGGAACCCCGCCGATTAGGTGACCACCGCTGGCCTGATTGACCAGGCCACCGATGCCGATACCCACCGAGATCAAGAACAACACCGGGTTACCAATGCCGAAGGAGACGATTGAGGTCCACCACTTAGACATGCTGCGGATTCGGTACTCGGCTACTCGCCAGGCACCACCGCGCATTGCGCGCTGAACATCCACCACCTCACCGGGAGTGAATTTGAGACTGGTCATGGACATGCCTAATCCACCAGACTGCGGCCGGTTAGGCGAAGGAATACGTCCTCCAGGCTGGCACGGCGGACCAGCGAAGTAACCGGGTGCAGGCCAGCCGCCATTACGGCTTCGAGCGAGCGCTCGCCGTTCTCGGTGTAGAGCAGAACGCGGTCTGGAAGCACCTCAACACGGTCGCCGTGCTTGGCCACCTCTGGCGCAGTCGCTTCGTTGCGGTCGGTGCCAAAGCGCAGCTCCAACACCTCCTTGCTGGCGTACTGCTTGATGAGGTCCGCGGGGGTACCCTCGGCCATGATCTTGCCGGCATCCATCACCACCAGGCGGTCGCAGAGCTGCTCGGCCTCATCCATGTAGTGGGTGGTCAGGATGATGGTCACGCCGTTTTCACGAAGGCGGAACAGGCGGTCCCACAAAACGTGACGTGCCTGCGGGTCCAGTCCGGTGGTTGGCTCATCCAGCAGCAGAATTTCCGGTTCATTCACCAGACCGCGGGCAATCGCCAAGCGGCGCTGCATACCGCCGGACATCTCTTCCACCTTGGAGTTGCGCTTGTCCTCTAACTGGGCGAAGACCAGAAGTTCATCCACCTTAGTCTTCAGCCACTTGCGAGGCAGTCCAAAGTAGCGGCCGTAGACGAACAGGTTTTCCCAGGCCTTGAGCTCCCGGTCCAGTAGGTCCTTTTGCGGAACTACACCGAGGTGCGCACGAATCTCCGGACCCTTCTGGTTTGGGTCCTTGCCCAGAATCAGGAGGTCGCCGCCGGTGCGCTTAGACACCGCGGAGATCATCTTCATGGTGGTGGATTTACCGGCGCCGTTTGGCCCAAGGATGCCAAAGGACTCCCCGCGCTTAACCTCAAAATCGATTCCGGCCACGGCAGAAAATTCACCGTAGCGCTTGGTTAGCCCGGTTGCTTTCAGCACTACCTCGGGCTGGTTTTTACTCTGATTGGCCGTCATTCGATTGAGCCTATTACAAATATTTTGTTGTTGATATCCTTGAACCATGACCTCGCGCGTGCCTCCAATCCGCAAGCGCACCAAACCCGTTAAGACTGGCAACACGCGCGTCACCGGTAAGGAGCAGTACTACACGCCTCCTGCCCTCGCCGCCGAGCTAACGGCTGCCCTAGCCCGGACCATTGCCGGCATCATTGCCGAAACTGGCCGTGGGCTGCCGTTTGATCGACGAACAATAATCGAACCCGCAGGAGGCACCGGCGCTTTCATCGAGGCCGCGAAGAATCTTGGCGCCACCGATTTCTTGTCATTCGACATTGAACCGCTGCATTCTGCAGTTGCTATCGGTAGTTTTCTGGACCAACAGCTTGGCTCGGTGGCCGGTGCAATCACACTTGGAAACCCGCCTTTCGGTCGCAACAATGCTTTGACCATTCCGTTCTTCAATCACGCCGCACCACACAGCGATTTCATTGCGTTCATCGTTCCTCGCTCATGGCGCAAGTGGTCGGTAATTAATCGCCTGGATCGCAACTTTCACCTGATTTCGGATCGTGACCTGCAGGTGGATTATGTGGACGCCGATGGCGTGCAACTGATGGCCAAGAAACGGTTGAATACCTGTTTTCAGGTTTGGCAGCGCAAGCCAGAGCCTCGACCTATTTATAAGGTGCAGGATCTGGGATTCATCACCAAGACCACACCGCAGCTGGCGGATGCAAGTCTGACAATCTTCGGTTACAGCTGTGGCCGGGTCCTCACCGAGTTTGACCGCCGCCCAAACACCACCCAGATGTTCCTTAAACTAAACCACCCCGAGGCCCTAGCGGCCCTGCAGTCGGTGGACTATTCGCGCTTCTTCAGACACACGGCATACACTGAGGCTTTGAGCCTGCCCGAAATCAACTTCCTGTTAAACGAGGCAATCACCGGCGACCCCCACCTGGTGGAAAAGAGTTAGAACCCATGAGCATGATGATGGGAGGCCGCGGCCGTCGAGGCGCAGCGGCCCGAAACGATAAGAACGCTCCTAAGGCCACCTTTAAGCAGCTTTGGCCTTACCTGCTGCAGCACAAAAAGGCACTCACTTTGGCAGCGGTGCTGTCACTGATCGGTGCTGGTTTTTCGCTGGCACAACCACTACTTACCGGGCAGATCATCAGTGCCGTCCAGAAGCAGCAGGACGCCACCGCACCGGTGCTACTTCTGATTGGGCTGGTCCTTGTATCCGGTTTCAGCGGAGGTTGGATGTACTACATCCTCACCCGTACCGGAGAAGGCGTAGTGCTTTCAGCACGCAAGCACCTGGCCGAGCGCCTGCTGCGTCTGCCAATCAAGGAGTACGACCTGCGACGCACCGGCGACCTGGTTTCTCGTGTTTCCGGTGATACCACCCTGTTGCGTAACGTGCTGACCCAGGGTCTGGTGGATGCCCTAGGTGGCGTCTTGGTATTCATTGGTTCCGTGATTGCCATGGCAGTGATCGACCCTGTTTTGCTTGGTTGCACCCTGGCCGTGATTGTGGTTGCAATGGCCGCGATCATTGTGGTCGCTCGTCAAATTCGTCAGGCAACCACCAAGGCACAGGAGCGCGTTGGTGCGATGTCCGCGGCCGTCGAACGCGCCTTGAGTGCGGTTCGAACCATTCGTGCGGCCCGCGCCGAACAGCGCGAGGCAGACGAGGTCATCAACAACGCCAAGCAGGCCTACGACCAAGGCGTCAAAATCGCCCGCATCTCTTCTTCGATTTCACCAATCGCCGGCATCGCCATGAACGGTGCATTCATTGTGGTGCTCGGCGTCGGCGGATTCCGCGTAGCATCCGGTGCCACCACCGTGGCAAACCTCGTCAGCTTCGTCCTGCTTTTGTTCCTAATGATTCGCCCAATCGGTGTGGCGTTCGGTGCCTACTCTTCGCTGCAGACCGGGCTCGGTGCCCTGGCTCGCATCCAGGAAATCCTTGGCATCACCACCGAGGACGAACTCAGTTCGGCACCACAGGCAGCCACCGCGACACCCGTGAACAACGTTGCAATTGAGTTTGACGGCGTGGAGTTTGCCTATGAGGCAGCGCCGGTTGAACTTGATGAGGCTGGCAAGCCAGTAGCCGAGCCAGTCGAACCTAAGCCGGTCCTGAATGGTGTCTCGTTCAAGATCGAGCGCGGCACCCGCGTGGCCATCGTTGGCCCATCCGGCGCCGGTAAGAGCACCACGCTCAGCCTGATTGAACGCTTCTATGAACCAACCGCCGGTCGCATTCTGCTGGATGGTCAGCCGGTAGCAGAGCTGGACCGCGCCGTGCTGCGAGCCCAACTCGGTTACGTTGAGCAGGACGCCCCGGTTCTCGCCGGTTCAATCCGCGCCAACCTACTGATTGGCAAGCCCGAAGCCACCGACTCCGAGCTCCGCGCAGTCTTGGCAGAGGTGAACCTCACAGAGGTCCTCGAGCGTGATCCACAGGGACTGGATGCCGAGGTTGGCGAACAGGGCATCATGCTTTCCGGCGGCGAGCGTCAGCGGCTAGCGATTGCCCGCACCCTGCTGGCGGCTCCCCCAATCCTGCTGTTGGACGAGAGCACCTCCTCGCTTGACGGCCTGAACGAACAGCGCATGCGCGAGGCCATCGACGCCGTTGCCAAAAACCGCACCCTGATTGTGATTGCTCACCGCCTAAGCACCGTGGTGGACAGCGACCAGATCATCGTGATGGACAACGGTCGGGTCATCGGCAGCGGCACCCACAGCGAACTGATCAAGGCAGTGCCGCTCTACAAGGAACTCGCCAAGCACCAGCTTCTTGTCTAGAAGGTACGATTCTTTTCGCAGTGTCTGGGATTTCAGACACATTTTGCTGACGAAGAATTGACCCATTTGGCTAGGCTTGGGGCATGATCCCAACAGAGAAGTTGCGGTCGTTTGGTAACCCTCTGGAGCGCTCAACCGCGCTAGCCATGGACGCCTCCGACCCACTAGCAAAATTCCGTGACCAGTTCCAGATTTCCGACCCAGACTGCTGCTACCTTGACGGCAATTCGCTGGGCCGCCTGCCACTCGCAACCGTTGATTCGGTCAATCATTTCCTCACCGAGGAGTGGGGCACCGAGCTAGTCGACGGTTGGGCTCACTGGATTGACCAAGCCACCGAAGCCGGCAACATGCTTGGCCGCGTCACCCTTGGTGCAGCCGAAGGTCAGACCCTGGTTCAGGACACCACCTCGGTGAATTTCTACCAGCTGTGCCTAGCAGCAATCAACGCCCGTCCGGGCCGCAAGACCGTCATCATCGATGCCGCTAACTTCCCGACCGACCGCTTCATTCTGCAGGGTATTGCCCAGCAGCTGGGGCTCAACATTGTGACTCTCAACAACGATGGCAGCGGTGGACCGGGGGCGGTTGACGTGACCACCGACTGCGAGCTGGTGACCCCCGAGGTGCTGGCTCCGCTACTGAATGACGACGTTGCCCTGGTGACGCTCCAGGTCATCCACTACCGTTCCGGCGCCCAACCGGATGTGCAGGCAATCACAGAGCTCTGCCGCAAAAATGGCAGCCTTGTGGTCTGGGATGCCAGCCACGCGGTGGGCTCGGTGGACCTCAAATTTGACGAGTGGGGCGTGGACCTGGCCGTCGGTTGCACCTACAAGTACCTAAACTCCGGCCCCGGTGCCCCAGCCTGGCTGTACGTTCGCAAGAGTCTCCAGCAGCAAATCGGTGTGCCAATTCAGGGTTGGTTTGCCCAGGAAAAGCAGTTCGAAATGGGCCCGTTCTTTGAGCCAACCACCACCGAGATGCGTCGCTTCCAGATCGCTAGCCCGTCAATCATTGGCATTCGCATGGTTCAATCCAGCCTGCGCATGATTGAAGAAGCCGGCATCGCTGCAATCGAAGCAAAGGCCCAGCTGGGCACCGAGCTAATGCTCGCCCTGTTCGATGCTTGGCTGGCACCGCTTGGCTTCACCCTGATCACTCCGCGTGACGCCAACCAACGCGGTGGTCACATCAGCATCGTTCACCCAGACGCCAAGAAGATTGCCGCGGCCCTGCGCACGGTCAAGAATGTGATTCCCGACTTCCGCACCCCTAGCGGTATTCGCCTGGCCATCGCGCCGCTACCGACTTCATTTGTGGAGGTCTACGACGGTTTTGCCCGCCTGCGCGACCTGGTAGCAAGCCGCGAATACCTGAACATTGAAGACAACGGAAGCCGAGTCACCTAGTGAGTGAACACATCAACACTGCAACGCAGACAGAAGGGCAAACCGCTGCCGAAAAGCATGTCAGCTACATAAGTTACCTCAAGGTAGACGAGCTCCTCCAGTTGCAAGAGCCGCTCTCCGACGGCCCCGAACATGACGAGCTGCTGTTCATCATCATTCACCAGACCTACGAGCTTTGGTTCAAGCAGATTCTGCACGAGGTTGCCGCCCTTCAGCCGGCTCTGGAGGCAGGCGATACCCACCGGGCCTTGGCCCTGCTGAAGCGCGTCCGCACCATCATGAAGACGATGGTTGGTCAGGTGGACATCCTGGAGACCATGACGCCGCTGCAGTTCAACTCGTTCCGTGCGCGCTTGAAGTCCTCTAGTGGCTTCCAGAGCGCTCAGTTCCGCGAGTTCGAGGCCGTCCTTGGTCGTCGCGACCAGGCCGGTGCCGATGCCGATAAGTCCACCGGGATGGGCATGGCAGATCACCTCATCGAAGGTTCACCGGCTCGCGCACGCGTGGTTGCCGCCATGACCCGCGCCAGCCTGTGGGACAGTGCACTTCGTTACTTCGACGCCCGCGGCTACAAGATGCCGGCCGATGTTCTGGCTCGTAACGTGGCGCACCAGTACAACGCGGATGACCGCGTGCAGGCCGCCCTGGTTTCGGCCCACCGAGAAGACCCCGAGTGCAACCTGATTGGTGAGGCACTGATCGACTTAGACGAGGGCCTTCAGGAGTGGCGCTACCGTCACGTGAAGATGGTGGAGCGCACCATAGGTCACAAGATTGGCAGCGGCGGCAGCAGCGGCGTTGGCTACCTCAGCAGCACCCTGTTCCGTCCCGTCTTCGCCGACCTCTGGGCAATCCGCAGCCAGTTCTAGTTTGTTGTTTTAGGCAAGCGAAAACCCCGTCGACCAAACATCGACGGGGTTTTTGACATCTTGGTCTTAACGGCTTGCGGCGTCAACCACGTTCTTCACCAGCATGGCACGGGTCATCGGACCCACTCCACCAGGGTTTGGAGACAACCATCCGGCCACGTTTTCAACACCCGGGGCCACGTCTCCGACAAGCTTGAACTTGCCTTCCTCGTCCTGCACGCGGGTGATGCCCACGTCCAGCACGGCTGCCCCTGGCTTGATCCATTCCGGCTGAACAAAGTGAGCAACACCGAGTGCGGCGACCACGATGTCGGCACGCTTCACGGCGTGCTCCAAGTCGCGGGAAGCCGAGTGCAGCAAGGTCACTGTGCTGTCGATGCCCTTGCGGGTCATGAGTAGACCGAGTGGGCGACCAACGGTGACGCCACGGCCAATCACTGCCACCTCGGCGCCACGGGTCTGAACGCCATAGCGGGTAAGCAGCTCCACGATTCCAGCCGGGGTGCAGGGCAGCGGGCTAGTTAGCTCGCCGCTGACACCCAAGACCAAGCGACCAAGATTGGTCGGGTGAAGGCCATCGGCATCCTTGGAAGGATCAATCAGCTCCAGCATTTCGTTAGTGTCGATGCCAAACGGCAGCGGCAGCTGAACGATGTAGCCGGTGCAGTCCTTGGCGTCGTTTAGGTCGCGGATGGCGGCACGAACATCGGCGGCCGAAGCACTCTCCGGAAGGTCGATGCGGATGCTGTCCACGCCAACCTCGGCACAGTCGCGGTGCTTACCGGCAACGTACGAGTGCGAGCCAGGGTCGTCACCAACCAACAGAGTGCCCAGGCCGGCCTGGATACCGCGCTGCTTTAGTGCAACTACGCGCTCGGCAAGCTCTGCCTTGATTGCCTTGGCGGTCGCCAGACCGTCTAGACGAATGGCGGTCATGCTTACCAGTTCTCGAGGCCGTCGTACAGCGGGAAGTCCGCTGCCAGCTTGGCGATGCGTGCTGCCAGTGCCTCGATGTCTGGGTTTGGCATGAGAACCGAAGCGATAACGTCGGCAACCTCGGTGAACTGTTCTGCACCAAAGCCACGGGTGGCAAGTGCCGGAGTACCGATGCGAACACCTGAGGTAACCAAAGGTGGACGTGGGTCGTTTGGCACCGAGTTGCGGTTGACGGTGATGCCAACTTCGTGCAGCAGGTTCTCCGCCATCTTGCCGTCGATTGGCGAGTTGCGCAGGTCAACCAGGACCAGGTGGACATCGGTGCCACCGGTGAGGATTTGAACGCCATTTGCCTTTACGTCGGCTGCGGTGAGGCGGTCGGCGATGATGCGGGCACCCTCGATAGTGCGGGCCTGGCGGTCCTTGAACTCATCGGTTCCTGCGCTCTTGAACGCAACGGCCTTTGCAGCAATCACGTGCATCAGTGGGCCACCCTGCTGACCAGGGAATACTGCCGAGTCAATCTTCTTGGCGAACTCCTCCTTGGCCAGGATGAGGCCCGAGCGAGGGCCGGCAAGAGTCTTGTGAACGGTGGTGGAGACTACATCGGCGTATGGAAATGGCGATGGGTGCAGACCAGCGGCAACCAGACCAGCGAAGTGAGCCATGTCAACCCAGAGCTTTGCTCCAACCTCGTCCGCGATGCTGCGGAAGGCGGCGAAGTCCAGGTGGCGGCTGTATGCCGACCAACCCGCGATGATTACCGCAGGCTTGGTCTCCAGGGCGCGGGCACGGACGATCTCCATGTCAACGCGGTGGGTGTCTGGGTGCAGCTCGTAGCTGTTGGCCTGGTACATCTTGCCGGAGAAGTTAAGGCGCATGCCGTGGGTCAGGTGACCACCGTGGGCCAGTTCCAGACCGAGGATGCTGTCGCCAGGGTTTGCCAGCGCCATCAAAACGGCAGCGTTTGCAGTAGCACCCGAGTGTGGCTGAACGTTGGCGTGGTCGGCGCCGAAAAGCGCCTTGGCACGGTCACGGGCCAGGTCCTCGGCTACGTCAACGGCCTCGCAGCCACCGTAGTAGCGCTTGCCTGGATAACCCTCGGCGTACTTGTTGGTCAACACCGAGCCCTGAGCCTGAAGCACACCGCGCGAAACGAAGTTCTCGCTGGCGATCATCTCAAGGAAGTTGCGCTGACGGTTGAGCTCTGCCTGCAGAACCGCGGCGATCTCTGGGTCTACCTCGCTCAGTGGCGAGTTAAAGGTGCTTGGAAGGGACATTTAGGCTCCTATTTTGTCGGTCCTGCTGGTCGGTATCGGCCATGGGTTATCGGTAATGGAACAGTTGGCTCGGCCCAGGCGCACGACCAAATTCTTGCCATCGCTCCCCGATGGAACCCCATCTTTAGCGCCAGTTGCGACAGCCTAATTCTAGGGGTTTTACCGGCACCGGAAGGTAAACTTGTGCCCTATGAGCACTGCCGCAAACAACACCGAGGCCATCGCCACTCACTGGGTCCTGACACTGGTCTGCAAGGACATGCCTGGCATCGTCCACGCCATCTCTGGGGCCATCGTTGCAGCCAACGGAAACATCACCGAGAGCCAGCAGTTTGCCAGCGAGGACACCGGCCGTTTCTTCATGCGCCTGCAGATCGAGTCGGCAGTTCCGCGTGAACACTTTGAGCGTCAGCTGGCTCCAGTGGCCGCCCGCTACGACATGGATTGGCACCTGGATGTTGTGGGCCGCAAATTGCGCACCCTCATCCTGGTTTCCAAGAGTGCCCACTGCCTGAACGACATGATGTTCCGTCAGCGCAGCGGCCAGCTGCCTATCGAGGTTCCAGCCGTTTTCGGTAATCACGACGACCTAGCCCCGATGGCCGAGTTCTACGGCATTCCGTTTGAAACTCACGCCATCAAGAGCGACGCCGACAAGGCAGCATTCGAGCACATGCTTCGCGACTACATTCAGACCGCGGGCATCGAGCTCATTGTTCTGGCACGCTACATGCAGATTCTCTCCCCCGAGTTCTGCGCCGAGTTTGCCGGCAAGATCATCAACATCCATCACTCATTCCTGCCCGGTTTCAAGGGTGCCAACCCTTACGGCCAGGCCCACGCCCGCGGCGTGAAGCAGATTGGTGCCACCGCGCACTTTGTCACCGAGGACCTAGACGAGGGTCCAATCATCGAGCAGAACGTACTCCGCGTCACCCACAACGCCTCCAAGCAAGAGCTGGTTTCGGCCGGCCAGGACGTTGAGAGCAAGACCCTCACGCAGGCAGTGCGCTGGTTCGCCGAGCACCGCGTACTGATGGATGGCCACCGCACCATCATCTTCAGCTAGGCACCTGACCGCGTTAGGGACGCTGAAAAAGCTTCTTACCCACGGCCGTCTTAGCCATCGACGGGAACACAAGACCGTGCATAGGCCAGACCATCCACCAGTACAGATGGCCTAGCAACCCTTTCGGGGCATAGATTGCGACTTGGGTAAGTATGGAACCGCCAGTTTCTGGATCTGGTTCGACCGCAAATTCGAGCCAGGCTAAACCGGGCATTTTCATCTCAGCACGCAGCCTCAGTAGCTTCGGGCGAATAAGCTCTTCAACTCGCCAAAAATCAACGGCGTCACCAACTTGGAGCCGATTTGGATCACGCCTTCCGCGGCGAAGCCCGACTCCGCCAACTAGGCGATCCAGAATGCCCCGCAGTTCCCAGGCCCAAGATGCTGTCGAATAGCCATTTTCGCCGCCGATGGCCTCTACGCGAGACCAAACCACCTCGACTGTGTCCGATCCACGAACCACCCGCACGTCCTTGTACAGGGATCCTCCCGCCCAATCAGGGTCGGTTGGCAAAGGCTCGGATGGACTCCCAGGCGTTGATGCATCTGACCATCGCGTCTCCACTCTGGCATCTTTGATTTTCACAAGCGCCAATTTGACTGCGCGATCTAGTGGCGTCAGCCCACCGGGAGGATCTGGAATGAGGTTGCGGATTTGCGAAGGAGCAGCTACAACCTCATTCTTGAGGCTTTCAACGAGGCGTTTAGCAAGAGTGTAGGGAACCGGTGTGACTAGCCCCACCCAACCACTCGACAGTCTCGGCGTGAGTACCGGAACCGGGATAATCCACCGCTTGTTCAAACCTGCAGCCTTGGCATAGCCCTGCATCATCTCGGCATAGGTAAAAACTTCCGGACCGGCAATGTCGAAGACCCCAGAAATCTCAGCCGGCAACGCCGCCGCTCCAACGAGATAACGAAGCACATCCCTAACCGCAATAGGTTGGATGCGATTCTTTACCCATTTAGGGGTTGTCATTACTGGCAGGCGTTCGGTGAGATAACGCAACATTTCGAACGAAGCCGACCCCGATCCAATAACTACGCCAGCCCGAAGCTCAATCGTGGGTACCCCAAAACTGGCGAGAACCTGCCCGGTCTCCACACGCGCTTGTAGATGTGGTGAAGCATCTTGACCGGCACTCAGAATTCCCCCAAGATACACCAATCTACGAACACCAGCTGCAGCCGCGGCCGCTCCAAAATCATGTGCAAGCTTTCGTTCTATTGACTCAAAATCGCCTTTTACCATCAACGCATGCAGAAGGTAGTAGGCAACGTCCACTCCGGCGAGCGCCTCAGACAGGACCGAAGGGTCGTTTGCGTCGCCGCCGACCACTTCAACCTGATCAATCCAGGGATGGTTTTTAAGACGCTCGACGTTTCTTGCCAGGATTCGCACTCTGTATCCGTGCTTGAGAAGTTCCACAATGAGGCGGCCACCGATGTAACCCGTCGCGCCAGTGACAAGGCAAAGCGCTGGCCTACCATCTTGGGCCAGCAGCTGTGGCAAATCAGAGGTCAATGACTCTGTCATAGTGGTTCAAACCCTAGCAACTCGTCCGCGATTCCTTAGAGAGGTAGATATTTTTCTGGTCTACCGATGCCAAGAATTTCGCAAAGACAGTAATCGCTTGCTGACTTTATGATGAACCCATGCAACCTAAACTGCACCGATTGGTTAGCCGAGCACTAGCGTTGAGCGCACTCGCATCGGCACTCTGCGCCGCAGCTTTGTCAGGCGTTACCCCGGCCGCCGCAGACTCCGCAACCGCAGTGCCCGCACCAAACAAGACCATCACCACTTCATCGGTGGGCATGCAAATGTTTATGTGGCCGTGGGTTTCGCTTGCCACCGAGTGCAAAACCACTCTCGGCCCGGAGGGCATGGACTGGATCCTGGTTTCACCACCGCAGGAAGACGTTCAGGGTGCGCAGTGGTGGACGCACTATCAGCCGGTTTCCTACCAAATCAACAGCCAGCTGGGCACCGAGGCGCAGTTTGCCGCGATGGTTTCCGCCTGTAACTCCGCGGGTGTGCAGGTGATTGTGGATGCCGTAATTAACCACATGGCTTCGGGGTCCGGCACCGGATTCGCGGGCACCAACCACAGCAAATACAGCTACCCGGGGCTGTATTCGGAAACCGATTTCCACGCCGGACTTGCGCCAACTGATCCAAACTTCTGCGACAAATCAATCGCAAACTACAACGATCCCTTCCAGGTTGTGCACTGCGAACTCGGTGGGCTTTCAGACCTCGCCACCGAGAAACCGTCGGTGCAGGCCACCATCGCCGGTTATTTTAACCACCTCACCGATCTTGGCGTGGCCGGATTCCGAATTGACGCGGCCAAGCATGTTGGCATCACCGACCTCACGGCCATTCGCTCTCTACTGAAACCGGTGAATGGCAAGCCACCTTATTTCCTGAGTGAGACCGTTGGCGGGGCGGCAGAAAACCAACCCTTCACAGCAATCGGGGACGTCTTTGCCTGGGATTACCAAGCTGCGTTGACGCATGTCTTCAATGGCTCGTTCAGTCTGCTGGCTGACCAATCCCAGCGAGCGGCCGAAGTTGGTGCGGCGGCCAACACTGTGATTATGGTTAGCAACCACGACACCGAGCACCACGGCCCTACGGCAGTGACCTACAAGGACCCGCAAAAATATTTAGCGGCGAGCGCCTACCTGCTTGCAGATCCACTTGGCAAGCCGATGCTCTACACGGGCTACGCCTTTGATGACTTCCTGCCAGATCTTGGACCAGCAACCTCCGAGGGCACGACGATTGCTCCGGCGGTTTGCCCAAAGGGTGCTTTGGCCACTAAGCCGCAGAAGAGTTACAAAAACCGCAGCTTCATTTGCATGGACCGCTGGACCGCGATTGCCGGCATGATCCAGTGGCACCACGAGGTTGCCGCGGCCGAGCAGGCGACAGGCAACACCAGCGGGGCCAATGCAAAACTGGCCGTCAACAAAAACCTGCTGACTCTGACCCGCGGTTCAGGTTTCTTCGCGCTGAACGGCAATCAGGCCGCCGCAAAGCGCGCGATCACCACCACAGTCGCTACCTCGCTGCCCGCTGGCGTCTACTGCGATGTGGTCAGCGGTGGCGCCAAGGCGGTTAGGGCCGGAAAGTGCGTGGGTAAGTCGGTGACTGTTGCCACCAATGGCAACGCGAAACTGGCAATCTCCCCCATGACCGCACTGGCCATCGACGCAGCAAACAAGCTGCACTAAGGCCGCTAAACCTAAACCAGGCTGTCCCGATACGCCTTGTGCATCTTGGCAAACTTTCCAGTGCCGGCAATCAGCTTGGCCGGTTCGTCGTCCTCGATGATCCGCCCGTGCTCCAGCACCAGGACTCGATCCGCAATGCTCACGGTGCTGAGGCGATGCGCGATGATGATGGCGGTTCGCCCGGCCAGCAAAGTTTGTAGCCCGTGCTGCACCAGGCGCTCGCTCGGAATGTCCAGCGAGCTTGTTGCCTCATCCAGAATCAATACCGCCGGGTTTGCCAAAAACGCGCGCGCAAACGAGATTAACTGGCGCTGACCGGCACTCACTCGCCCACCGCGCTTGTTCACATCCGTCTGGTAGCCATCCGGAAGCGCCATGATGAAATCGTGCGCGCCAACCGCCTTAGCCGCGGCCTCAATCTCGGCCGCAGTGGCACCCGGCTTACCCAGTTCGATGTTGCTGGCAACCGTGCCACCAAACAGGTAGGCCTCCTGAGTCACCATCACCACTGCCCGGCGCAGATCCGCATCAGAAATGCTGCGCAGGTCGATGCCGTCCAGTGTGACGGAACCCTCGGTGGGGTCATAGAACCTGGAAACCAGCTTGGCCAGGGTGCTCTTGCCGGCACCGGTTGTGCCCACCATCGCAATGGTCTGACCAGCGGGGATGTCCAGGTTAAATGGCGGCAGCACGGTCTTGCCGTTTGAGTAGTGGAACTCTACGTCGACAAAACTCAGGTGACCGGTAGGCGCCGGCAACCGCACGGGACGCGTCGGTTCGGCAACCGTCGGCTCTTCCTCCAGTACGCCACTGATCTTCTCCAGGGCACTGCTGGCGGACTGGTAGGCGTTGTAGAACATCGCGATGGATTCCATCGGATCGAAGAATCGACGCGCATAAAGCACCGAGGCGGTGAGCACACCGATTCCCAGATGCCCATCCAAAACCCGCAGCCCGCCAAAGATAAGCACGGCCGCGACGGCGAAGTCGGAGATCAGGATTTCGCTCGGGTGATAGATGCCAAAGAGCATGATGGTCCGGGTGTTGATGGCCCGATAGTCCTCCACCAACTCGTTGTACTTCTCCTGATTGGCGCGCTCCTTGCGGAATGCCTTCACGGCACGAATGCCGGTCATGGTCTCCACGAAATGCACAATCAGGCGCGCACTAGCCACCGAGGAGATTCGGTAGGCCTTGCGGGTGTTGTTAGCAAACCAATTGGCGAGAAACGCCTGCGGAATCATCGCCAGCATCAGCACCAGGAAGGCCAGCGGATCCAGATAGCAGATGGCAACGGCAGTGAAGACCATGCTCAGCACGCCGGCCACCATCTCGTTGCCACCGGTGTCCAACAGTTCACGAATTGAGTTGAGGTCGTTGGTTTGGCGGCTGATAAAACGCCCCGAGGTGTACTTCTCGTGGAAATCAATGCTCAGGCGCTGGGTGTGACGGAACAGTCGCTGTCTCAGTTCGAAGATTACGCTCTGATTGGTGACCGCGGCATAAGCGATGAAAAATGCCATACCCGCTGCAGCAACCACAGCCGCTGCGATGTAACCGCCAGACACCCACCACAGCGGATGCCAGTTTTGTTTCAGCGCAGCCGGGATTGCCTGGTCGATTCCAAACGCAATCAGTGCTGGGCCGATTACGCGCATCAGTGTTGCGATCGAAACCGCAATCAAACCAATTACCAAACGACCCTTTAGGGGCTTCACCAGTTGACCGAGCAGCCGCAACGAACGCTGACGAATGGCCTTGGACTGCTGCTTATTGAGGTCCGAGTTTTCCTCGTTACTCACACCGTGCATGCTCATCGGGACTCCTCCCAATCAGATTGTTCCGGGTGCGAACCCTCTAATTGGGTGGCTGCTTCGACTTCCAAACTGGAAATCACGTGCCGGTAGTGAGCACTGGTCGCAAGCAGTTCACTGTGGGTACCAAACGCGCTAATCCTGCCGTCTTCCATCAGAGCCACCTTGTCGGCCAACTGAACGGTACTTGGGCGGTGTGCCACGATCAGCGCGGATGTTGTGGTGAGCACGGTACGCAGTGCATCCTCCACCTGCTTTTCGGTATCAACATCCAGTGCAGAAAGCGGGTCATCGAGCACCAAAACCTGCGGCTTGGCGGCGACGGCACGAGCCAATGCGAGTCGCTGCCGTTGACCGCCACTGAGGCTCATGCCCTCCTCGCCGATACGCGTCTCCAGACCATCCGGCAGGTCGTAGGCAAAGCCGGCCTGCGCAATGTCTAAGGCCTGCTTCAGGTCTGCCTCGGTGGCGTTTGGATTACCAAGTAAAACGTTCTCCCGCACGCTGGCGCTGAACAGCGTGGCGTCCTCAAACGCCATGGCAATGTGGGCGCGAAGCTCCTCGCGGGTGAGGTCCCGAATGTCCACTCCGTCCAGCAAAATCTGCCCGCCAGTTACGTCGTAGAGCCTGGTGGTGAGTGCCGTAAGAGTGCTCTTGCCGCAACCGGTGACGCCGATTAAAGCCACGGACTCCCCCGGTTCGATCACCAGGTTCACGCCCTTGACCAGGTCCTCGCCAGCCTCGGGAACATCTGCAAACCTAAAGTGGACGTCACGGAATTCCAGGCGGCCGCGGGGGCTGGCGATGGTCTTGGCTGCTGCCGGATCGGTGATATCAACTGGCGCATCAAGTACCTCGAAGAATCGCTCCACCGCGGTCTTTGCATCCAGGGTCATGGACAGCATGAAACCGATGGACTCGGTTGGCCAGCGCAGCACGGTTGCCGTTGCAAAGAATGCCACCAGAGTTCCCACCGAGATTTGGCCACTTGCAACCAACCAGACACCTGCAAGCAACGCGAAACCGGTGGCAAACTCAGGAACCAAAATCAGATAAACCCAGATGCCGGCAATCAGCTTGGATTTCTTGACCTCAGTCTCGCGGAGCTCATCGGAGTCTTTGGCGAACTTACCCGCCATAAAGTCGGCTCGGCCAAAAGCCTTGAGCACTCGCACACCGTGAATCGCTTGTTCGACGCTGGTGGCCAGGTCACCGCTCTGGTCCTGGCTCAGACGCGCCATGGTGTGGTACTGCTTCTCGAATCGGTAACCCTTGAACCAGATTGGAATGCTGCAAACCAAGAAAATGCCACCGAGGATTGGGCTGTAGCCAAACATAAAAATCAGACCGATGACGATGATGAAGATGTTGGCGGTGAGCATCACTAAACCAAAACTCAGCCAACGCCGAATCAGCGAGAGGTCTCCGGTGGCACGGGAAAGTAGCTGCCCGGACGGCCAGCGGTCGTGGAACGAAACCGGAAGGTCCTGGAGTTTTTCGTAAAGCGAGCGGCGCAGCGATGCCTCCACCTCGGTGCCTGGGGCGAGCACCAACCAGCGACGCAAAAAGAGCAGCGCGGCCTCAACCACACCCACCGCAAGTACCGCGATCGCAAGGCCGATGAGAGTCTGCTTGGTGCCATTTTGCTGCAGCACAGTAATCAGGTTTCGAAGCAACTGCGGAATGTAGAGGGCGGCAGCGTAACTGCCAAGGGCGGCCACGGTGCCAGCTATTGTGCGCGGCAACGCCGACTTGGCGTATGGGAAAATACGCAGCAAAGTTGCCGCTGTCCCTCGTTGCTTCATCTTCGAATCAAACCTTGATCTGCCAATCGGTTATTCCAATCAGCCCTTCAGGCTAACAAAAACGCCGGCACATGGCCGGCGTTTTCGAAAAGAAAGTTCAACTTCCTAGTGGAAGAAGTGACGCTCCCCGGTGAAATACATGGTGACGCCGGCGGCTTCCGCAGCAGCGATAACCTCCTCATCACGCACCGAACCACCCGGCTGAACTACCGCACGCACTCCGCCATCGATGAGAATCTGCAGGCCGTCCGCAAATGGGAAGAATGCGTCCGAGGCGGCAACCGCACCGCGCGAACGCGATACCGAACGCTCAACAGCGAGCTTGCAGCTGTCCACTCGGTTTACCTGCCCCATGCCCACGCCAACCGAGCCGCCGTCCTTAGCAATCAAGATGCCGTTGCTCTTTACCGCGCGGCAGGCACGCCACGCAAACTTCAGCTCCTCGAAGGTCTCGGCGTCGGCCTTAGGGCCGGCAACCAGCTTCCAGTCGTTGGTGTTGAACTTGGTGAAGGTGTCTGGCTGCTGAACCAGCAGGCCGCCGGAAATCTGGCGAACCTCGAGCGCCTCGCGGCTGTAGTTCTTAGGCAGTTCCAGAACGCGCAGGTTCTTCTTGGCAAGCAGAATCTCCAGCGCTGCCGGCTCGTAGCCCGGAGCCACGATTACCTCGGTGAAGACCTCCGAAACCGCGGCGGCCATCTTGGCGGTGACGGTACGGTTGGCTGCAATCACTCCGCCAAAGGCACTCAGCGGGTCGCACAGGTGGGCCTTCTGGTAGGCGCTGAGGATTGGGTCCTCGGCACCGACGGTTGCCATTGCAATACCGCAGGGGTTGGCGTGCTTGATGATGGCAACGGCAGGCTCAACGAAGTCGTAGGCCGCGCGCAGGGCGGCATCGGCGTCTACGAAGTTGTTGTAACTCATGTCCTTGCCATTGAGCTGGCGGGCCTGGGCGATGCCCTGCACCGAGCCCTCACCGCTGGTCTTGTAAAGCGCGGCTGCCTGGTGGCTGTTCTCGCCGTAACGCAGCACGTTGCTCAACTTGCCGTTGACGCCAAACTCCACAGGGAAGCCTGGGTTACTGTTGGCAGCTTCTTCTGGAGCGCCTAGCTTGCCCTTCCAGGCGTTGTTGAGTTCATCGGCGAACCAGTTTGCAACGGCGGTGTCGTATTGGGCGGTGTGGCTGAATGCCGCGTAGGCCAGCTCTCGGCGCTGCTGCAGTGTGGTGCCGCCGTCGGCAAGGGCAGCGATGACTTCGTTGTAGCGGCCCGGTTCAACCACAATCGCAACGTTTGCGTGGTTCTTGGCGCTGGCGCGCACCATGGCCGGACCACCGATGTCGATCTGCTCAACAACTGCATCACCCTTGGCGCCACTGGCAACGGTCTGCACAAATGGGTAGAGGTTGACAACCACAAGCTGGAAGGCTTCGATATCCAACTCGGCCAGCTGCTGCTCGTGCTGAACCAGACGAAGGTCTGCCAGCAGACCGGCGTGCACCTTCGGGTGCAGGGTCTTTACGCGGCCGTCCAGGCTCTCCGGGAAACCGGTGACTTGCGAAACCTCGGTGACAGCGTAGCCAGCGTCGGCGATGGCCTTGGCGGTGGAACCGGTAGAAATCATCTGCACACCAGCCTCGTGCAGCGCCTTGGCAAGATCCAGCAGACCGGTCTTGTCGCTAACGCTGATGAGCGCGCGCTTCACCGGAATGCGGTCGAAGTGGCGGTAATCCGCAGGGGTGTAAGGGTTATGTGCGGCCACGGTTATCCTCTTTCAGGTTTCGGGCTTTGGTTTAGGTTTTGGTTTAGGAAAGCTTGATCTTGCCGGTGGCGATATCCGCAACTACTTCAACAAGCAGGCGACGCTCCACCACCTTGATGCGCTCGTGCAGCGATTCCTCGGTGTCTTCTGGAAGGATCTCAACTTTGGCCTGCGCCAGGTGTGGTCCGGTGTCTACGCCCTCATCAACGATGTGGATTGTCACGCCGGTTTCGGTAGCGCCTGCCACCATGGCGTCATGAACGCCGTGCGCACCAGGGAACAGCGGCAGCAACGACGGGTGGGTGTTAATCAGTCTCGGCGAAACCGCGCGCACAAAGTTTGGCGGCAAGATGCGCATGAAGCCGGCAAGGATGATCAGCTCTGGCTCAAAGTTGTTGATTGCCGCCAGAAGCTCGGCGGCCCATTCGGCGCGATTGGCAAAGTTGGTTGGGCTAACTACAAAACTTGGCACACCGTAGCGGTCGGCGTGAGCCAAGCCATCGGCGTCGTTGTCCGCACCCACCGCAAGAATCTGCACCGGGTATTCGGGATTCTCGGTGGCCTCAAGGATCGCCTTTAGGTTTGACCCGCCACCGCTGATAAGTACGACTGCCTTCAGCACCATCCAAGTTTACCGTTTGATGGCTTGGCGGCGCGGGCTGTGTGAGCCAAGGCTGCGTTGGCAGTTAGTACTATTTCTCGGCTTCGAAACCGCTTGCGCTACTGGTTAGATAGTCAAACTCATCGGCCTTAGCCGGCTTGGTCTTGCCTGCCGCCTTGGGCTTGGAACCCGAGTCCGACAAGGGTTCCTCTACCGGCTTGGCAAACTTTGCCACAGTGGTCTTGGCGCGCTCAATCAAGTGGGCGTCCGGTGCATCCGGGCTGGCGGTATAGAACGCGGCGATGGTAGACACCAGGGTCACCTCAGCGAAGAGTGCCGCCGCCGTGGTGAAGGGGTTGCCACCCACCTCAGCAAAACGACCCGGGCCGATGGCGCCGCTGGTGAGTAGGTTCAACGCCAGCAGCTCGAGGGCCGCAACCAGGCCAACCGGCAACCCGAGGGACAGCGCGGCGGTAACCGGACTGGCAAATTCGAAGCGCATTTCGGCGGCGTGCGAGCGAATGCGTAGTGTGGCGAAAATCGCAGCCACGACCGGAATGGCGATCGCGATCATTCCGAAACTGAGTTGACCAGCCGGAAGCACCGAGAGAATCGGTAGTGCCGGCAGCGGACCAAGCTGGCTGCCGAGTGGGCTGACCAGCGAACCCGAACCGATTGCAAATCCCGCTCCGGTAAACCAATCGGTGCCAAAAATCACAAAGTTGGGCAGGAAGAGAATCTGCCCCACTGTAAGCAGAATTCCACCGAGCAACGTCAGCTGCATGCTCTCGTATAGGCGGATCACTTCGATCCAATTGAACGCAAGTTGCGCAGCGATTGTCAGTGCGGAGACGCCGATGAGGATGACCAAAATTGCTGTTCCGGCCCGCAGTGCCGGTGGCAGAACCACGTTGGCCCACCAACCCAGACCATCCCAGCGCTTTGCGAGCCAGCCACGAATCAGTGCGCGTTCCGCGGCCAACTGCGGATGAGCAACACCCAGGTCTGCTGGCTTGGCAAACACCGAGGCCAAGATTGCCACCAGGGTAAAAACCGTTGCCGGCAGGAAAGGCCCGGCCACCGGATCTGGCGCGGCCAACGGACTCTTGGCGGTGGTGCTGATCAATAGGCTGAAGCCACCGTACACGAAGGCAACCGCCAACCAGCCCGGCCAGAGTGATGCGCTGGTGGCAAGTCGCTGACCTACTCGATAGGCCAAGCCAAGGATTAGGGCGGTGAGTCCGAGCGGGATCATCGAGATGAAGAATTCCGGAGCAGCTACACCCGCAATCGTCTGTGCCGGGACCGAAATGTGAACGCCGTGGGCGGCAAGCCAGACGTCGGCGGCAGTCCGATACGCGGCGGACCAGTCCACCGTCGAGTTGTTTTCGATAGCCCAGAGCAGGGTCAGCGGCACCAAAAGGATGCCGAGTCCCACTGCCACCGCCAGCGCCGTCTCAAGGGCGGCGGTGATGAAGGTGGTCCTGCGGCTAAACACAGTTCAAACCTACCTCGACAAAGCGGAAGGCCCCCGGATTTCCGAGGGCCTCCACAGGTTTATTCAGCTTATTTAGCCAGGTTGTTGTAGACCTCACGCATCAGCGCTGCGGTCTCGCTAGGGGTCTTGCCAACCTTCACGCCAACGGCCTCGAAGGCCTCCTTCTTGGCCTGAGCGGTACCGGCAGAACCGGAAACGATTGCACCCGCGTGACCCATGGTCTTGCCCTCAGGAGCGGTGAAGCCGGCAACGTAGGCCACAACTGGCTTGGTTACGTTGGCTGCAATGTAGGCCGCGGCCTTCTCCTCGGAGTCTCCACCGATCTCACCAATCAGCACGATGGCCTTGGTCTCTGGGTCAGCCTGGAAGGCTGCCAGAGCATCGATGTGGGTGGTGCCGATGATTGGGTCTCCACCGATACCGATTGCGGTGGACATACCGATGTCACGCAGCTCGTACATCATCTGGTAGGTCAGGGTTCCAGACTTCGAAACCAGACCGATTGGGCCGGCACCGGTGATGTTCGAAGGGGTAATACCCGCGTTCGACTTTCCCGGGCTGATGATGCCTGGGCAGTTTGGGCCGATGAGGCGGGTCTTCTGACCCTTCTCAACGTTGTATGCCCAAGCCTCGGCCGAGTCGTGCACCGGGATGCCCTCGGTGATTGCAACGGCAAGCGGAATCTCGGCGTCGATTGCCTCGATGATTGCGGCCTTTGCGAAGGCTGGTGGAACGAAGATGACCGAAACGTTGGCGCCGGTGGCTGCCATTGCCTCTGCAACGGTTCCGAAAACTGGGAGGTCCTTGCCCTCAACAGTGACGGTCTCGCCAGCCTTGCGTGGGTTTACGCCACCGACGATGTTGGAGCCGCCAGCCAGCATGCGCTGGGTGTGCTTCATACCCTCGGCACCGGTCATACCCTGAACGATGATCTTCGAGTTTTCGTTTAGAAAAATAGCCATTTCTTAGATCTCTCTCGCTTAGCGGTTGGCCAGCTCGGCTGCCTTGTCGGCGGCCTCGTCCATGGTCTCAACAACGGTTACCAGTGGGTGCGCGTACTCGGCCAGGATGCGACGACCCTCGGCTACGTTGTTGCCGTCGAGGCGAACAACCAGTGGCTTGCTTGCAGAGTCACCGAGGGTGTTTAGCGCACCGACGATACCGTTTGCAACAGCGTCACAGGCGGTGATTCCACCGAAGACGTTTACGAAAACGCTCTTGACCTGTGCATCGCCCAGGATAACGTCCAGACCGTTGGCCATAACCTCTGCTGAGGCACCGCCACCGATGTCGAGGAAGTTGGCTGGCTTGACGCCGCCGTGCTTCTCTCCCGCGTAGGCAACTACGTCCAGGGTGCTCATAACCAGACCGGCACCGTTACCGATGACACCAACCTGGCCGTCAAGCTTCACGTAGTTGAGGTTCATGGCCTTGGCCTTGGCCTCCAGTGGGTCGACCTTGGCGATCGATACTTCTTCGCGGTCGGTGTGACGGAACTCGGCGTTCTCGTCCATCGAAACCTTGCCGTCGAGGGCAACGATGTCGCCGTCCTTGGTGAGAACCAGTGGGTTTACCTCAACGAGGGTGGTGTCTTCGTTCTTGAAGACGTTCCAGAGCTTCACGAATACTGGGGCAACCTTGGCTGCTAGTTCGTCGTTGAAGCCACCGGCCTTAGCAATCTCGAGGGCCTTGGCAAGATCGATTCCTTCGAGCGCACTTACCGGAATCTTGGCAAGCGCCTCAGGGCGCTCTACTGCCAACTGCTCGATTTCCATTCCACCCTCAACGCTGCAGAGCGACAGGAAGGTACGGTTGCTTCGGTCAAGCAGGATCGAGAAGTAGAACTCCTTCTCGATTGCCGCACCCTGGGCAATCATCACGCGCTTTACGACGTGACCCTTGATGTCCAGACCCAGAATGTCGTTGGCCTTTTCGCGGGCCTCCTCTGGGCTGTGAACAACCTTGACGCCGCCGGCCTTACCGCGGCCACCAACCTGGACCTGAGCCTTGACGACAACGGTGCCGCCAATCTTGGCTGCAGCTGCTGCTGCTTCGTCTGGGGTGTCTGCGATTAGGCCCTGCAGGACAGGGACTCCATAGGCTTCGAACAGGTCGCGAGCCTGGTACTCAAATAAATCCACTATTTATCCATTCAATTGGGATATCGGCGTCAAAAAGCCTTTAAAAGTTTATCCACTTGTTACCAAGTAAAAACCTGAAAATTCCATCAAATGGAAGCCACTTAAGCGGCAGTTAACCTTGAAATTCCGCTTGACTGGGACCTAAAGCTTGGTGATTGGTGCAACCTTCACCAGCAAGCGCTTTACGCCGCCGGAACCAAAATGAATCTCCGCGGTCTGGCGTGGTGGGTTACCGCTGACCGCAATCACCTTGCCGCGGCCAAAGTCCGCGTGCTCAACCATGTCACCCGAGGCCAAGACCATGTCGCCGTTGTCGCGGACGCTGCTGATGGCTCCCGGGTACTGGGTACGTGGTTTTTCACGAACGCTGGAGACTCCACCACCGGCACCACCACTGCCACCACCCAGAGTGTAGTTCTGGCCATCAGCAATTGAAGGTCGGTACGCGGTGCGGCTGGCACCGGATTCCTTCCAGCGAATCAAATTGGCTGGGATCTCGTTAAGGAATCGGCTCGGGGTCGCAGCATCGGTCTCGCCGAAGGTGGTGCGGCTCATTGCCAATGAAAGGTGCAGAAGTTTCTTGGCGCGGGTGATACCCACGTAGAACAGTCGGCGTTCTTCTGCCAACCCACCCGGCTCGATGAAAGCCATTCGGTGTGGCAACAGACCCTCTTCGATTCCGGTGAGGAACACGGCCTCGTATTCCAGACCCTTGGCGGTGTGTAGTGTCATGAGGCTGACGGTTCCGGACTCGTCGTCCAGGTCATCGGCTGCGGCAACCAGCGCGACTTCGTTGAGGAAGTCCGGCAGTTTGCCGTCAGGATTGTTGCGCTGGAATTCACGCGCCACGTTCACAAGTTCCTCGAGGTTTTCGACTCGAGCCTCGTCCTGCGGGTCCCTGCTGTTTTTGAGGGTGTCGAGGTAACCGCTCTTTTCCAGAGCCTCGCGCAGCAGGCTGTCCACGCTGGCGGTTTCGATCATGCCCTCGAGGTGGTGCAGTAGATTGCCAAGGCCCTTGATCGCTCCGTTGATCTTTGGCCCAAAACCAAACTCGTCTACGTGATCCAGTACCTCGCGTACCGACATAGAGTGGTCTTCAGCGAACTTAGCCAGCTGGGTTTCGGTGGCATCGCCAATTCCGCGTTTTGGCACGTTCAGAATGCGGCGGGTGGCCAAATCGTCCTTGCCGTTTGCCACAGCCACTAGGTAGCCGAAGGCATCCTTGATTTCTTGACGCTCATAGAACTTGGTGCCGCCGATGACTCGGTAAGGCAGCGCGGAACGGACGAAAATTTCTTCAAGCGCACGGGTCTGTGAGTTGGTGCGGTAAATCACAGCCATGTCGCGGTAGCTCATACCCTCGCGGTGCAGGCGACTGATTTCATCGGCCACAAACTGGGCCTCGTCATGCGCGCTGTAGCCGGTGTAACCAACGATGTGCTCGCCGTCGCCGCTGTCGGTCCAGAGGTTCTTGGCCGGACGGTCGAAGTTGTTGCCGATCACCGCGTTGGCCGCGGAAAGAATGTTTTGGGTGGAGCGGTAGTTCTGCTCCAGCAGAATGGTGCGAGCGCCTGGGAAGTCCTTTTCAAACTCCACGATGTTGCGGATGTCTGCACCACGGAAGGCATAGATGGACTGGTCCGAGTCACCAACTACCGTAAGTGCGGCCGGCGACATCATCAGACCGGTGCGCTCATCCACATTGGCGAACTCTGGCTCCAGTGGTCGGGTCAGCTCCTGGATCAGGGCGTACTGAGCGTGGTTGGTGTCCTGGTACTCGTCAACCAGGATGTGGCGGAACTTGCGCTGATACTGCGCGGCGACCGCCGGGAAGTTGCGGAACAGGTGCACGGTCTCCGCGATTAGGTCGTCGAAGTCAAAGGCATTGTTGCGGCGCAGCTCACGTTCGTATCGCTCAAAAATCTCAACGATCATGCGGTGAACCGGGTCGGTCATGTCCCCTGCACGAGCAAACGAGGCAGAATCTGCCAACTCGTTCTTGGCCTTGGAAATCACTGCTGAGACACCGGCAGGAGTCAGCTTGTGGATGTCCGCACCGAGGTCCTTGATGAGGCGCTTGAAGATTGCGCGACTATCGCCCGAGTCGTAAATCGTGAAGTTGGAGTCGTGCCCAAGGCGCTCCGCCTCGCGGCGCAGAATCAGCACGCAAGCCGAGTGGCAAGTCTTGATCCACATGCCGCCGGCGTCTTCACCAAGCAACGCCTTTACGCGCTCGCGCATCTCGGCCGCAGCCTTATTGGTAAAGGTAATGGCCAGAATCTGACTTGGCCACAGCTCTCGCTTGGCCAGGAAATGCGCGATTCGGTGAGTCAGAACGCGAGTCTTACCCGAGCCCGCACCGGCCACAATCAGCAGCGCCGGACCACGGTGTTCAACGGCAGCGCGCTGCTGAGGATTAAGCCCCTCAACCAATTGGTCAGCGCGGTCATAGTCGTGGATTGAAAAGAGCTCGGTCATGTCGCACCAAGTTTACCCGCGACCCCCAACACTTATTTTTGAAGGCTTATGCCAACCCGGCCACAAAGTCTCGGAACAAATCTGGGTGATCGGCGAATACGCCATCGGTGCCCAGTTCAACAAAGTGGTGGTAATACTCTTCCACCGAGAATTTGGCATCTTCTGCCCGAGCCGTCCAGGTGTAAACCGACAATCCGCGGGCGTGGGCCTGAGCAACCAAATCGTTTGGCGCTCCAAACTGGACCCCGAATCCGTCCTGGTCAATCTGTTCAAAGAGCAACTTCACATCGAAGCTGATGCCGTCCACATTAGCGGCCACGTCGTCCAGCCAGGTGTGGAGCTTCGCTGGTTCGGGCATGCCCCAACCTTCCACCAGGTAGACGAATTTGCTGTCCCCGCCGATGTTCTGCTTGAGCTCCTTGATGATGCCGTAATCGAAGGCTTCAAACACCAGTTGAATTCCTCGTTCACGCCAATCGCTTGCGGCAACCGCATCGGCCAACAGTTTCACCGAGTCGAAACCCTGCTCCTTAAAGTGCCTGCCGTGCTTGACCTCCAGGATCAAGGTTCGCCCCTCAGCAAACGAGGCACTCAGCAGATCGTCGATTGTTGGTATTGCGTACTGCCCATCAAACTTGGCACTGCCCGGACGCACCTCGGGGATGCGCTCCACGGCTCGCAGGGTGGCAATCTCATCAAGTGTGAAGTCCTCGCTAAACCACCCGGTGACCTCCCAGTGCCCGTAAAACAACTGGGTGCGTTTGCGATCTGCAAACTCCGGGTGGTTGGCAACGTCGGTGGTGCCACTGAGTTCGTTCTCGTGCCGAATGATTAGGTGCCCGTCGCTGGTTGGAACCAGGTCGCATTCGATGGCGTCCGCACCCATGTCGAAGGCAAGTTCGAAGGCCTCCAAGGTGTTCTCTGGGCGGTAGGCGCAGGCACCGCGATGACCAAAAACCTGAGGCAACTTCACGCCAACAGTCTTTCGCATTCCTTGGCCTGCGCGGTCTTGGCACACCGAGATGCGGCATGATTTAAGGCGTTGTTAAAGGCAACGACGAACTGAACCTGGAAACGAGACCCAAGATGCCACACGAGTACGACGAGCTGATCCCGGGAAGCATCTACATGGGGGCAGCCGCCGATATTTCAGAGGCAGTTTCAAACGAGGGAATTCAAACTGTGGTTGATCTGCGCCACGAGTCGCAGCGCTGTGCGAGCGATGCCGAGGGTGTCAACTGGATCAAGGTGCCGTTGGGTGACAACTCCCCAACCGCCGAGGCGGAACTGTTCGACGAGGCAATCAATCACGTAATCGCCGAATACCGCGCCGGCCGCAAAGTGATGTTCCACTGTGGCCTGGGTCGCGGACGCACCGGCACTGTTGCAGCCGGGGTGCTGCGCCGCCTAGGCGAGGCGCAGAATCTGGTCGATGCCGAACGCCAAGCCAAGGCGATTCGCCCGCAGCTGAGCATTCAGCAGGTACAGCACGAAGCGCTGCGCCAAATCTTTGGCGAGTAGCGCGCTAAAGCCAATGTGGTCGCCACGCTACCGCTAGCTCCAATAATGCGCTGTAGCGCATTATTCCCATTCGATAGTGCCGGGCGGCTTGCTGGTAACGTCCAGCACTACTCGGTTTACGCCCGCAACCTCGTTGGTGATGCGGTTAGAGATCTTTGCCAGCAGGTCGTAAGGCAGGCGGCTCCAGTCGGCGGTCATGGCATCCTCTGAGGAAACCGGACGCAGCACGATCGGGTGACCGTAGGTGCGGCCATCGCCCTGAACACCAACCGAGCGAACATCGGCTAGCAGCACAACCGGGCACTGCCAAATTTCGGCGTCCTGTCCGGCAGATGTTAGCTCCGCACGCACAATGGCATCGGCTTTGCGCAGCAGATCCAGGCGCTCCTTGTTAACTTCGCCAACAATACGGATACCTAGGCCTGGACCAGGGAATGGCTGACGCTGAACAATCTCGGCTGGCAGACCAAGCTCGGCGCCGATAGCACGAACCTCGTCCTTGAACAGGGTGCGCAGCGGCTCGACCAGATCAAACTGCAGGTCATCAGGCAGACCGCCCACGTTGTGGTGACTCTTGATTCCAGCGGTTGCGCCGCCGCCGCTCTCGACTACGTCTGGGTAGAGGGTGCCCTGAACCAGGAACTTGATCGGACGATTGTCTGCCGCGGCTTCGGCCACTAGGGCGCGCTCCGCCTCTTCAAAGGTGCGAATGAATTCGCGGCCAATAATCTTGCGCTTGGTTTCTGGGTCACTCACACCGGCGAGGGCATCGAGGAACTTCTGCTCGGCGTCCACGGTGACCAAGCGAATTCCGGTGGCGGCAACATAGTCGCGTTCCACCTGCTCGGCCTCGTCCTGGCGCAGCAGTCCGTGGTTTACGAAAACGCAAGTCAGTTGGTCGCCAACTGCCTTGTGCACCAGGGCGGCGGCCACGGCCGAGTCCACTCCACCGGACAGACCACAGATCACTCGAGCGTCGCCAACCTGGGCGCGAATCTTCTCAACCTGCTCGGCGATTACGTTGCCGCTGTTCCAGGTGGCCGGAATACCGGCGGCGTTGTGAAGGAAGTTGACCAGCACATCCTGACCAAACTGGCTGTGCTTTACCTCTGGGTGCCACTGCACGCCGTAAATCTTGCGCTCGCGGTTTGCAAAGGCGGCCACCGGAGTGGTCTCGGTGCTTGCCAAAACCTCGAAGCCAGCCGGGGCCTCAACTACCTGGTCACCGTGGCTCATCCAGCAAACCTGAGCGGTTGGCTGACCAGCCAGAATCTCGCCGGCCGCCGAAACCACCAGGTCGGTGGCGCCGTATTCCTTCTTGCCGGTGGCATCAACGCGGCCACCCAGGGTGTTCGCGATGGTCTGGAATCCGTAGCAAATTCCAAGCACCGGAATGCCAAGCTCCAGAATCTGTGGGTCAAGAATCGGTGCACCCGGTTCATACACCGAGGACGGACCGCCGGAAAGAATGATGGCGGCCGGGTTCTTGGCCTTCACCTCGGCAGCGGTAACGTTGTGATGAACGATCTCCGAGTACACGTTTGCCTCGCGGACGCGGCGAGCAATCAGCTGTGCGTACTGGGCGCCGAAGTCGACTACTAGAACAGGCTGGTTCATTAGGCACCTTTTTCTTGGGTTTCAGCGGCAATCTGAGCCAGGGCAACGCCGTGGTAGTGGCGCTCGGTGAAGAAGGAAAGCAGAGGCACAACGCCACCGGCGGCGATGATGATGAAGCGCTTGAAGTTCCAGCGCAGCAGCGACCAAAGGCGGAAGTCGGAGTACAGGTACAGCATGTAGAACCAACCGTGAACAATCAGCGTGACGGTGGTGAGATCAAGGCCGGAGGTTGGTAGTCCCAACTTCTGACCGTCGGCATCAACCTGGTAGTGCTCCAGCGTGATGAAGCCGTGGGGGCCAGCCAACCAGAGGTCTTGAGAGCTACCGAGGCGAAGTGCAAACAGCACCGTGATAGCCACAAGCAACGAACCGGTAATAATCGAGGCAACTCGGTAGAGCTTAAGCGCGCCGGACAGACCGGAAGGCGCGGTGGAGTTTGGGGTAGCCATTACTCAAGTTTACCCTGCGGTGGTCACGCTTTTAATTGGCGGATCAGGTGCCCTTGGGCCCTAGGCAAGTCGCTTTGGCAGCAGGATGTTGTCTACCTCTTCGAAGAAGATCTCGGCGTCGCCGGCATCCGGAGTGTCAACAATAATTCGCAGGTGGGCCCCTCGGTGCAGTTTGAGGCTCATGAGCATCAACAGGTTGTCTGCGGGGAAGCGGCCGCTAACCGGATCTTCCGCGAAGACCGCGAACTCCGTCTGCTTCACCAGCTTGGCCAGCAGTTGTGCCGGAACCGCGTGCAGACCGTGTTCGTCTACCACCTGAAAATTGCGCGCAATCATGACTATTCCTCTTGTTTCGATTCGGAAATTTCGCTCGAGCGGAGCTCCTCGGCTTCGCGCTGCTGTGCATCGCGCACTAGGCGCCACCACATGAAGAAGCTGAACCCACAGAAGGCGGTCCACTCCACGGCGTAAAACGCACTGAGCCAGTTCACCTGGGCGGTGCTGAGACTGGTGACGGTGATTGCTTGCAAACCATCGGTTGCCCGGTTTGTGACAAGCAGGAATAGCGGATATACCCGCTGGCCCTCCGATGCCGGCATTTGGTTTGCTAACTGCCCGAGCGAAAGCGACTGAAGCACCGAGGACAGTGGTGCTGGTGCTTCCGACGGACTCAACCGGCCGTGGATTGGCGCCAAGACCTGAGGAACTACTTTGCCGGTCAAGCCGCGCGCTACCCTAAGTGCCTGCGCTCGATTAGGGGTGAATCCCATGGGGGCGATGATGCGATTGCCCGCCGAATCACCATAGACACCAACCACCCAGAAGCCGCGGGTGCCGTCGCGTTGAATGCGATTTGCAACCACCCAGAACTTGCTGGTGTCCAGGGTGGCGCTGGCGCGCACCAGGGTTCCGACCGCCGATTCCTTTGGAGCAACGCCGGGCTTAATGACCGTGTGCAGCTTTGGTGCGTTTTGCCAATCGGTGGAAATATCGGTGGCTCGAACAGGTGCCTCGATGCTGCGACCGGCTTGCCACTGCGCCAGTAGAGCACAGATGACGGCGATGCCCATGGCAATGAAAAAAGCGCCGATCCACTGCGGTCGTCTTGCAACCGCAAACCAGGATGGCGCTTGATTCATGTCGAGCTATGTGCTTTGGTCGTTTTACCTAGGAGAGTAAGGCGCAACCACAACATCGGCGCGCTGGAATTCCTTGAGATCGCTGTAGCCGGTGGTGGCCATGGCGCGTCGCAGTGCACCAATCAGGTTGGTGGTTCCCTCGGCGTCCGAGGCTGGGCCCATCAGGATCTCCTCGATGGAGTGCTTCTGGCCAACCTCCACGCGGGCACCGCGCGGAAGTTCCTCGTGCCAGGCCTCCTGGCCCCAGTGGAAGCCCTTGCCAGGTGCCTCGTGAGCCTGCGCCAAAACACTGCCAAGCATTACTGCATCGGCACCGAGAGCGATCGCCTTAACGACATCGCCCGAGGTTCCGAGACCGCCGTCGGCGATTACGTGAACGTAGCGGCCACCGGACTCATCCATGTAGTCACGGCGAGCGCCTGCAACATCAGCGATCGCGGTTGCCATCGGAGCGTGGATTCCCAAAACCTTGCGAGTGGTGCTTGCTGCACCGCCACCGAAACCAACCAGTACACCGGCGGCACCGGTGCGCATCAGGTGCAGCGCGCTCTTGTAGGTGGCAGCGCCACCGACGATTACCGGCACATCTAGGCGGTAGATGAAGTCCTTCAGGTTCAGCGAGGACTGAGTCTTGGAGACGTGCTCCGCGCTTACGGTGGTTCCGCGAATCACGAACAGGTCTACACCAGCCTTGATAACAGTCTCGCTGAACTCGGCAGTGGCCTGCGGGGTGAGCGAACCGGCAACGGTCACACCGGCGGCGCGAATCTCGGCCAGACGGTCGCGAATCAGCGATGGCTGAATTGGTGCCGAGTAAATCTGTCGCAGACCCGAAACCACCTGGTCGGCTGGCAACTTGGCTACGGCGTCTAGCTGCTTGGTTGGGTCTTCGTATCGGGTCCAGAGACCTTCCAGGTCAAGAACACCAAGCCCACCGAGATTGCCGATCTGGATGGCAGTCTGCGGTGAAACCACAGAGTCCATCGGAGCGGTCATCACCGGCAGCTTGAAGCTGAAGGCATCGATGTTCCAGGTGGTGTCTACATCCTGTGGGTCGCGGGTGCGGCGACTCGGCACGATGGCCACGTCGTCGAACGCCCAGGCGCGCGAACCGCGCTTGCCGCGGCCAATCTCGATGTCATTCATCTATATCCCCTTGTCGGAAGCGCTTTTAGCGAGCCTGGTAGTTCGGGGCCTCCATGATGCCCTGAACGTCGTGTGGGTGGCTTTCCTTGAGGCCGGCAGCGGTGATGCGCACGAACTTGCCCTTCTCCTGCAGCTGCGGGATGGTCTCTGCTCCGACGTAACCCATCGAGGCGCGAAGGCCGCCCACTAGCTGGTGAGTGACGGTCTGGACGTGGCCGCGGAAAGGAACTCGACCCTCGATGCCCTCCGGCACCAGCTTGTCTTCGCGCAGGACGTCGTCCTGGAAGTAGCGGTCCTTGCTGTAGCTCTGGGCTTGGCCGCGGCTCTGCATCGCGCCGAGCGATCCCATTCCGCGGTAGGTCTTGAACTGCTTGCCTGCAATAAAGACAACGTCGCCAGGAGCTTCCTCGGTGCCGGCCAGCAGGCCACCGACCATCACCGCATTGGCACCGGCAACCAGCGCCTTGGCGATGTCGCCCGAGTACTGCAGACCACCGTCGGCGATGACTGGAACACCGGCAGGCTTAGCGGCAAGCGATGCCTCGTACACGGCGGTCACCTGTGGAACACCGACACCGGCGACAACGCGGGTGGTGCAAATCGAACCTGGACCAACGCCAACCTTCACTCCATCGGCACCGGCTGCTACCAGAGCCGCGGCTCCCTCGCGGGTTGCCACGTTGCCACCGATTACGTCCACGTTGCGGGCGAATGGCTCGGCCTTCAGCTTGGCAACCATTTCTAGAACGGCATTGTTGTGACCGTGAGCGGTGTCCACGACCAGGATGTCTACTCCGGCGTCAACCAGTGCCATCGAACGCTCCCAGGCATCGGCGCCAACACCGACTGCCGCGGCAACCAGCAGGCGACCCTGAGCATCCTTCGATGCCAGCGGGTACTTCTCGCTCTTGTCGAAGTCCTTAATAGTGATGAGTCCGCGAAGCTTGTTTGCGTCATCTACGAGCGGAAGCTTCTCGATGCGGTGCTGGGCAAAAATCGCGATGGCGTCTTCTGGACGAATGCCCACCTTGGCGGTAACCAACGGCATTGGAGTCATTACATCTTTAACCAGGGTGGTGGTGCGCTGAACATCCAGCACAAAACGCATGTCGCGGTTTGTGACGATGCCGAGCAGAATGTCGTTTTCGTCAACAACTGGCAGGCCCGAGACGCGGTAACGGTTGCAGAGCTCGTCCACTTCCTGGATGGTGCTCAGCGGGGTGGTGGTGACCGGGTGGCTGATCATGCCGGCCTCGGATCGCTTTACGCGATCCACCTCGGCAGCCTGACGCTCGATCGAAAGATTGCGGTGCAGCACACCTATGCCGCCCTGACGAGCCATGGCAATTGCCATGCGGGACTCGGTGACGGTGTCCATTGCCGAAGACAGCAGTGGAACGTTGATGCTGATGCGGCGGGTCAGCTGAGTGCGAGTGTTCACGCCACTCGGAACGATGTTGGATTCTCCTGGCAGAAGAAGGACGTCATCGTAGGTGAGTCCAATAAAACCAAATGGGTTGTTTTCGGTCATGAGAAAAGCCTCGCTTGTGGCGTGTAAAAGGTTTATTAAGTCTACCGTTTCAGTCTGATAACGACCCTGCCCCATATGAGAGAACAGGAGTATGCTTTTTCAGGTTAATGAAGTCTGAACTATGGGCTTCATTCGTTACTTAAACGCAGAGTCCGCAAAGGCGCCGACCGGCTCTTTGCCCTATTTGGAGGTCACATTGAGCCGTCCTACCACCCGCATGGGTCGTGGCTGGGCTTACGTTGTGGCAACGCTGGCGCTTCTAGCGTCTGGTCTACTTATCGCTGCCCCGGCTTCGGCCGTGACTGCGTCTGGTCACCAAGTTGCCACCACCCACGCACACGCATACGCAACTAGCGGAAAAATCGCTGCATCCAGCGATCCAAGCACCTGGGCTTACACCATCGCCGGTGCGCTCAAACTGAACGGCAACCCTGTCAAGGATGTAACCATCATTGCCACCCTGGGCTCGTTCAGCGCAAAGGGCACTTCGGATGCCACCGGTCGCTGGAGCATTCCGGTACCGGATGCTGGAATCTATGAGGTCAAGGTTGACCCAACCACTCTGCCGAAGGGCTTCACCGTCGTGAACCCAACTATGAAGGCAGACCTCACCCAGTTCAGCTTCGCTCCGGTGCTGTTCAAGTTCGGTGGTCAGGTCATCCAGACCACCAGCTTTGGCGACCAGCTCATCGGCCGCCTGTTCTCGGGACTGAACTTTGGCCTGCTGCTGGCGCTAGCCGCAATCGGCATCTCACTGATCTTCGGCACCACCGGACTTTCCAACTTCGCCCACGGCGAGATGGTTACCCTCGGTGCTCTGATGATGTGGCTGCTCCACGCCAGCCTCGGTTGGCCAGTGCTGATTGCCGCCGTGTTTGCAATCGCCGTGACCGCAGCATTCGGCTGGACGCAGGATGCCTGGCTCTGGAAGCCGCTGCGCAAGCGCCGCATGGGCCTAAACCAGATGATGATCGTCTCAATCGGCTTCAGCATTGTGATGCGCTACGTGTACCTGTTGTTGTTCAACGGTGACACCAAGGACATAGCCGGTGGCGGCACCACCATTACCTTTGGGCCGATTGACACCACAGATTTGACCCTCTGGGGCATGGTTATCTCCGCGGTTTCCCTAATCGGTGTTGCCCTGTTCCTGACTCGAACCCGAATCGGTAAGGCGACCCGCGCGGTTAGCGACAACGCCGCTCTGGCTTCGGCCACCGGTATCGACGTGGAGCGCATCATTCGCATTGTGTGGGTGGTTGCAGCCGCCCTCACCGGTCTTGCCGGTGTGCTCTACGGTCTGGAAATGCAGGCCAACTGGCTCACCGGATTCGACCTCCTGTTGCTGTTGTTCGCGGCCGTGACCCTGGGTGGTCTCGGTACCGCTTTCGGTGCCACCGTAGGTGCGCTCATCATCGGTATGGTCGTCGAAGTTTCCAACCTGTTTATCCCCAACGAGCTGCGCTACGCGGCAGCGTTGGTAATCCTGATCGTCATCCTCATCGTCCGCCCACAGGGTGTGCTCGGTAAGAAGCAGCGACTGGGCTAGGAGGAGAAAAAATGGATTTCGTACAGATTTTTAACCTCACCGCCGGCGAGCTAATCGGTGTCTTTACTGCCGCCTATGCGCTTTGCGCCCTGGGCCTGGCCATGCACTTCGGATACACCGGTCTGCTTAACTTCGGTCAGGCAGCCTTCGCCGCCCTCGGTGCATACGGCTACGCATTCGCCACTCTCAGGCTTCACTGGAACATGTGGGGCAGCTTCGGAATGGGCATTGCAGTTGCTGCAGTTTTTGCTGGACTGCTAGGCATCCCTACCCTGCGCCTTCGTGCCGACTACCTGGCAATCGTTACCATTGCCGCGGCTCAAGCTCTGTATTACGCATTTGGAACTAGCCAGTTCGATTTCTTTACAGGCAGTAGCAATGGTCTCAGCCAGTTCGGTACCGACTTCTACTCGTACAACCCGATTCCAAAGGGGCGCTACAACTTGGGCATCATGACTCTGTCCGAGAGTGAGCTTTGGATTCGTATTGTGGCTTGGGGTCTGGTGGCCATCGTCGCACTGCTTCTGGTTGTGCTCACTCGCAGCCCATGGGGTCGAACCCTCAAGGGCATCCGCGAAGACGAGGACGCCGTCCGTTCGCTCGGTAAGAACGTCTTTGTCTACAAGATGCAGTCGTTGGTTCTCGGTGGTGTGATCGGTGCCCTCGGCGGTATCGTCTTCACCCTGTCGTCGCAGACCAACCAGGCAAGCACCTGGGTTTCCAACTTCACCTTCATGACCTGGACCGTGCTGCTCCTCGGTGGTGCCGCAACAATTCTGGGACCAATCGTTGGTTCGGCCGTGTTCTTCATGTTCCTGATGTTCACCCAGACCTTCCTGGAGGGCCTGGTAAACATCGGTGCACTTCCGTTCCTGAGCATCGCGCAGGTTGGTCAGATCCGCTACCTGTTGGTTGGTCTCTTCCTGATGCTTCTGGTTATCTTCCGCCCGCAGGGCTTCTTCGGAAACAAGAAGGAGATGCAGTTCAATGGCTAACGAGCAAATCGCCAAGGGCGCAATCGAACCGGGTTGCGCCAAGGTTGACCCAATCCTGGTAGCAGACAACGTGACTCGTCAGTTTGGTGGAAACCTCGCCGTAAACGTGGCACACCTGGAGATTCCACGCGGCAAGATCACCGCTCTTATCGGACCAAACGGTGCCGGTAAGACCACCTTGTTCAACCTGCTAACCGGTTTTGACAAGCCAAACACCGGTACCTGGACCTTCGAGGGCAAGCAGCTGGCGGGCATTCCACCACACCGCGTTGCCCGCTGGGGAATGGTTCGCACCTTCCAGTTGACCAAGGCCCTCAGCCTGCTTACAGTGATCGACAACATGCGCCTCGGCGCCCAGGACAACCCTGGCGAAAGCTTCTTCAAGAGCTTCGTCAAGCCACTCTGGGCCGGCAAGGAGCAGGAAATCACCGAGCGTGCTGACGCACTTCTCAAGCGATTCAAGCTGGATGCCAAGCGCGAGGACTACGCCGCCGCACTTTCGGGTGGACAGCGCAAGCTCCTCGAGATGGCTCGTGCACTGATGAGCGACCCGAAGCTGGTCATGCTCGATGAGCCAATGGCCGGTGTGAATCCGGCACTGACTCAGAGCCTGCTTGACCACATCAAGGGCCTGGAGGACAACGGCACCACGGTTCTCTTCGTGGAGCACGACATGCACATGGTTCGTCACATCAGTGACTGGGTAGTAGTCATGGCCGAGGGCAAGATTGTGGCCGAAGGTCCTCCTGCCGACGTAATGAAGAACCCAGCGGTTATAGACGCGTACCTCGGTGCACACGCAAACGATGACCTTGGAACCGTTTCGATCGAGGCAATCAAGGAGGCCAACTAATGAGCGACAACCTGATGAGCGACGCAGTTGCGCGCCAGGACGCCGTGGTCTTTGTTGACAACGTTGACGCCGGTTACCTTCCGGGAATCAACATTCTCAACGGCTGTTCCCTGGTTGCCCACGAGGGCGAGCTAATCGGAATCATTGGTCCAAATGGTGCCGGAAAGTCCACCCTGCTGAAGTCCATCTTCGGTCTGGTAAACGTCCGCAGCGGCAAGATTTTCTTAAAGGGCGAGGACATCACCAACCTGAAGGCCAACAAGCTGGTCAGCAAGAAGGTGGCGTTCGTTCCGCAGACCAACAACGTGTTCCCAAGCCTCACCATCCAGGAGAACCTGGAGATGGGTGTCTTCCAGAACCCGAAGGACTTCACCGAGCGCTTCGACTTTGTCACCAGCATCTTCCCTGATCTCGGAAAGCGCCGTGCCCAGAAGGCCGGTTCGCTGTCCGGTGGTGAGCGTCAGATGGTGGCAATGGGTCGCGCACTGATGGTCAACCCATCGGTGCTGCTGCTGGATGAGCCTTCGGCCGGCCTTTCGCCGGTTCGTCAGGACGAGGCATTCCTCCGCGTGAAGCAGGTCAACAAGGCCGGCGTGACCGTGGTGATGGTGGAGCAGAATGCCCGCCGCTGCCTGCAGATCTGTGACCGTGCCTACGTGCTTGACCAAGGCAAGGATGCTCACACCGGAACCGGTCGTGAACTTCTGGCTGACCCAAAGATGGTCGAGCTGTACCTGGGCAACCTGGCCGAGCTGTAAATCTCTGCGTAAAAATGCCCGGAACCTAAGTGGTTCCGGGCATTTTTCTATTTGTCAGACTGGTTACTTTTTGGCTAGCGCCAACCAGGTGTCGATCACGGTGTCTGGATTGAGCGACATGCTCTCGATGCCCTGTTCTAGCAGCCAGGCTGCAAGATCCGGGTGGTCACTCGGGCCCTGTCCGCAGATGCCAACGTACTTCCCGGCCCTCTGACACGCCTTGATGGCTAGTTCCAGCATCTTCTTTACGGCGGGGTCGCGCTCGTCGAACTCGTGCGCCACCAGAGCCGAGTCGCGGTCCAGTCCAAGGGTCAGCTGGGTCATATCGTTGGAACCAATTGAGAAACCGTCGAAGTGCTCCAGGAACTCATCGGCCAGTACCGCGTTGCTCGGTAGCTCACACATCATGATTACCTGCAGTCCGTCCTCGCCTCGCTTCAGGCCGTTCGCCGCCAGCAGTTCGATTACGCCCTTGGCCTCACCTATGGTGCGCACAAACGGAATCATCACCTTTAGGTTGGTCAGCCCCATCTCGTTGCGGACGCGCTTGACCGCTTCACATTCCATATCGAATGCGTCGCGGAAGGCAGGTGACAGGTAGCGCGATGCCCCGCGGAACCCGATCATCGGGTTCTCCTCGTCAGGCTCGTACTTAGCTCCACCAATCAGGTTGGCGTACTCGTTTGACTTGAAATCGGAGAGTCGGAAGATCACCGGTTCGGGGTCGAAGGCTGCAGCAAGCATCGACATGCCCTCCGTAAGGCGCGAGACGTAAAACTCACGTGGCGATGGGTACGCCGCGATACGGTGCTCAATCTCGGCGCGCACCGATGGTTCCTGGTCCGCAATGTTCAACAGGGCATTGGGGTGGATACCAATCTGGCGGTTGATGATGAACTCGAGACGGGCCAGACCAACACCGTGGTTTGGCAGCTTGGCAAAAGCAAACGCCTGATCCGGAGTTCCAACATTCATCATTATTTTCACCGGCAGCTGCGGCATGTCCCCCGCGTTGGATGAAACCACCTCAAAGTCCAGCATGCCTTCGTAAACGCGACCGGTCTCGCCCTCGGCGCAGGACACCGTGACCGGTTTGCCGCTGGCCAGTTTGTCGGTGGCGCCGGTGCTGCCGACTACGGCCGGGATTCCAAGTTCGCGGGCGATGATGGCAGCGTGACAGGTTCGCCCACCACGGTTGGTGACGATTGCGCTGGCGCGCTTCATGATCGGCTCCCAGTCCGGGTCGGTCATGTCTGCTACCAGCACGTCACCGGTTTGGAAGTCCTTCATCTGAGCTACATCGGAGAGCACGCGAACCGGTCCGGCACCAATCTTCTGCCCGATTGCGCGGCCTTCCGCCAGCACACTACCTGCAGCCTTCAGTCGGAATCGCTCGATGGTGCCACCGGTCATTCGGGAATTCACGGTCTCCGGACGGGCCTGCAGAATGTAGAGCTTGCCGTCCACACCGTCCTTGGCCCACTCGATGTCCATCGGGCGACCGTAGTGCTTCTCGATTGCCACTGCGTGCCGCGCCAACTCGGTTACCTCGGCGTCGTTGATGGAGAACACCTTGCGATCCTCGTCGGGCACCGGAGTGAAATCAATCGTCTTACCCACGGTCTTGTCCGAGGTGTAGATCATCTTCACGGCCTTTTCGCCCAGACCGCGCTTGAGAATCGCAGGTCGGTTTGCCGCCAGCGCAGGCTTGTAGACATAGAACTCATCCGGGTTTACCGCACCCTGCACCACTGCCTCACCGAGGCCGTAGGAGGAGGTGATGAATACTGCGCGCTCAAAACCGGATTCGGTATCCACGGTGAACATCACGCCTGATGCCGCTTTATCCGAACGAATCATCTGCTGAATGCCGGCCGATAGCGCCACCTCGCTGTGGGTGAAGCCATGGTGCACGCGGTAGGCGATTGCACGGTCGTTGTAGAGCGAAGCGAATACCAACTTGACCGCGGCCAGAATGTTGTCGATGCCGTGAACGTTTAGGAAGGTTTCCTGCTGACCAGCGAAGGATGCCTCCGGCAGGTCTTCGGCGGTGGCTGACGAACGCACCGCCCAGGATGCCTCACCCGGGAAATCCTTCAGCAGGGTGTCGTGCGCCTCGCGAATCGCGCCCTCGAGCGCCGGCTGGAACTGGCTTTCGCGAATCATGGCTCGCACCTGATCGCCAACCTTGGCCAGGGCGACCACGTCCTCGATATCTAGATTTTCGGTCAGTGCCGAGATCTTGGCATCCAAATTGTTGTAACTCAGAAACTCACGGAACGCATCCGCGGTTGTGGCAAAACCACCTGGTACGCGCACACCTGAATCGCTTAGTCCACCAATCAATTCACCGAGCGAGGCATTCTTACCGCCCACCTGCTCGAGGTCTTTCATGGACAGCTGGTTGAACCAAATAATCTGCTGCATTGTGTTCCTAACTTCTTAACTTTGAAAGTTTTTTAGCTTCGCAATTTCTTAACTGCGGAGGGCTTTGGCGTCCATTGCCACCGAGGCCAGTTCTTCAATGGATCGGGAGGTTGAATCGGCATAAGGGATGTTGTAGCGCCGATAGATTTCCTCGGCAGCCGCCACTTCAAAGCGGCACTGTTCGATTGATGCGTACTTGGAATTGGGGCGGCGTTCCGAACGGACGGCACTGAGTCGCTGCGGCGTGGCAATGAGTCCGAAGGCTTTGCTTGCCACGGCAGCCAGGCTAGGTGGCAGGGTGTGGTCCACAAACTCTTCGTCCACCAGTGGGAAGTTGGCTGCCTTAACGCCATACTGCAGAGCCAGGTACATGGATGTTGGGGTCTTGCCGCAGCGCGAAGGAGCGACCAACACGATGTCCGCCTGGCTTAGCGCGCGTAGGCTCTGGCCATCATCGTGTTCGAGGCTGTACTCCACCGCCGCCATCCGGTTTTGGTAGTGACCGGTATCGCTGATGCCGTGAGCCAAACCCATTGCCGGGGCACTGGCGGTCTGAAGATGTTCCTCAAGCACCGGAACGGTCTGCTCAAAGAGGTCTATAAAGATGCAGTTTGCGGTGGCCAAAATGGAACGAATAGCGGGATCCACGGTGGTTGAGAAAACCAGCGGTTTGAGGCTATCGACCACGGCCGCGTTCACTCTGGCGACACAGCGCTCTGCATCTGCCGGAGTGTGAACAAACGGGATGGTGTGACGGTCGAATGGCGTCTGGTGAAACTGGGCAAGCAGCGCGGCACCCCAGGACTCTGCTGTGAGTCCCGTTCCATCGGAAACGAAGAATACGCTTCGAACTGTGGTCGCCATTGCCCTCCAGATGCGCCAAAGCCCAAAGTGAAGAGCGAGGGCGACATTGCCTTAGTGCAATCATAACCTGATAAAGGTAAAAGTTTGTCACAACAAACTTTTACCCGGCGTTGAGACAGGGACTCTGAAATGTCTTTTCTGAAATGTCCATTCCGGAATGAAGATGAAAAAGTAATCCCCTCGAGCCTAGGCCCGAGGGGTTACTTAGTCGTAAGTGTCGAATGACCTTACTTGACGCTGTTACCCGCAACAGTACGTGCAAGCTTGTTCTTGCCGTTTGCGTTGTACTTGTAGATTCCGATGAACGCACCGGTTGGGTCGCCGTTCTTGTCGAACTCGATTGGGCCACTGAAGCCGTCGTAGTTGACCTGCTTGCCTGCCGTGATTGCCTTGAGGCCAGCTGCGAAGCCAGTTACGGTTACCTTGCCCTTGCCGGCCAACGATACGTTGGTCAGTTGGCTCTTGACACCGGCACCAGTTGCTGCACCAGCAGCCTCGGCTGCAAGTGCAACCAGAACTACTGCGTCGTATGACTCGGCGGCGTAGGTCATGTCACCAAGAACCTGACCTGGGTGCAGCTTTGCGTACTCTGCGCTCAGACGCGAAGCAAATGCGCTTGTTGCCTTTGCACCTGGGATGGTTCCCTGGGCGCCACGGAGGTACTTGCCGAACGACTGCTTGCTGTAGTCAACGGTGTTGCCGTCAACGAAGTACAGCTGACCAGCAGGGTACTTAGCTGCCTTGAGAGCAGGAATTGCCTTCTTGGCCTCGTCGTACGAGATGATCAGAACGGCGTCTGGCTTCGAGGCAGTTACCTTTGCAACGACCGAACCGAAGTTGGTCTCGCCTTCTGGGAACGAGTAAGCCTTCACGGTTGCGCCTGACTTGGTCAGCTGCGACTTGGCAACATTCAAAAGACCGGTACCGTACGAGTTGTTTGCGTACAGGATTGCAACGTTCTGCGCACCGTCCTGGAGGATCTGGTTTGCAATGATGCGACCCTGGAGGTTGTCGCTAGGAGCGGTACGGAAGTAGAAACCGTTGTCGTTCCAGGTGCTCAGGTCAGGTGCGGTGTTCGAAGGCGAAATCTCAACGATGCCTGCACCAGTGATCTGGTTGATGATGTTACGGGTTACACCCGAAGCAGCAGCACCGAGAACTACGTCAGTGCCGTCAGCAATTGCCTGAGTAGCCGACTGGGTCGAAACTGCCAGGTTGTTGCCGTCACCAGAGTCAAGCGAAGTGAACTCGACCTTGTTTCCAAGGACGCCACCTGCTGCGTTGATGTCTTCGATGGCCAGGTTAGCACCGGCCTCCATTGGTGGGTACAGGAACGCAAGTGCACCAGTCAGCGGAAGAATGCTGGTGATCTTGAGGGTCTTGTCAGCGGCACCGGCAGCGTTTGCTGGCATCGATACACCGACGGCCAGGCTCGCGGCTGCAACTGCAGCGACAGCACCGAGGACCTTGCGGCTCTTGATGTTGCTCATGAAATACAACTCCTATGTTGGATTGAATTAGGGGGCGAAACCTACGCCCCTTAGTTAGCCTTTTAAGTTTAGGCGCTGGGGGTCAGATAAAAAGGGGCCCGTGACCGAGAATGTAACAAAGGATTAACAATCCTCGTTTGGATACGAAAAATCAGCGGTTTTTGCCTAATTTCGCTCTTTTGAGCAGCATCGGTGCCGTCAGTGTGATGAGTCCCAGCCAAACAATTCCGAAGCCAATCCAGCGCACTGCGGGCATTGGTTCGTGGAAAACAGTGAGTGCCAGCACGAACTGAATGCTGGGCGTCAGGTACTGCATGAAACCCACCCAGGCCAACGGCAAGTGTTTGGCAGCGGCGCCGAAGAGGATCAGCGGAATGGCGGTGAGGAACCCGAACAGCGCCAAGCCGAACCAGCTGTAGAACCCGTGAGTTCCAAACTGCAGGCCGATATTGGCAGCCACCAGCGCCAACTGCAGGGCCGCAATCGGAACCAGCAGTGCGGTCTCCACCGAATACCCGATCAGCGGTGTGATGCGTCCGCCAGTCCGCGCCTTGACGAGCCCGTAAAAACCGAACGACAGCGCCAGGCTGAGCGCAATCATTGGCAGGTGCCCGTAATCCACGGTGAGCACCGTCACCGCAATCGCACCCAGGGTCACCGCGACCCACTGCCACTTGGTCAGTTTTTCCTTCTGGAACAGCACGGCAAGGACAACAGTCACTAGCGGGTTGATGAAGTAACCCAGCGAAGATTCCAAGATATGGCCGCTGCTGACACCCAGCACATAGACCAGCCAGTTGATGTAAATCAGCACCGAGGAAAGCAGCAGGAGGCCGAAGAGCTTGCGGTCGCGCACCACCAGCCAGAGCGGTTTCCAAGCCTTGGCGAAGGTCAGCATGACCACGGCTAAGGCCAAGCCGAATACGATGCGCCAACCAACTACCTCGTAGGGAGATGCAAAGTCGAGCGAGTGAATTATTAGCGGAAACGAACCCCAGATTCCGTATGCACCCAGCGCAAAAAGCAGGCCGCGCTTGACGTCATGTTGGGGAGGCTGGTTCATCACTTCAGCCTAGCCGGCAAGACGAAACCCCGGCACCGAGGTGCCGGGGTTTCGCGGAAGTGTTTGATTTAGCGAACTACGATCGCCAGTACGTCACGAGCGCTGAGAACCAGGAACTCGTCACCACCGAACTTGATCTCGGTGCCGCCGTACTTGCTGAACAGAACCTTGTCGCCAACGGCTACGTCAACCGGGATACGCTTGCCGCTGTCGTCGAAACGACCTGGACCTACAGCAACAACCTCGGCCTCCTGTGGCTTTTCCTTGGTTGCAGTGTCTGGAATGACCAGACCCGATGCAGTTACCTGCTCGGCTGGCATTGGACGTACAACAATGCGGTCTTCAAGTGGCTTGATCTGAACCGACATGATTTACCTCTTTTTGTCTAAACAACGGGGGTTCGTCACCGATATTAGCACTCGATGGCAACGAGTGCTAGTTGAGTGCAAACCGCTAGCCTTAACGCTATGGAACGCCAGGAATTCGTCGATCTGCTTTCGCCCGCCGGTCGTGAACTGCTGGCGCGTGTCAAATACGACACCAAGGCAGACCTGGTCAAACTGGTCACGAAACTGCGGGCCGAAGGATACGAACCCGGTCTGGTTGCGGCGGTTTTGACCCAGTCGAAGCTGCGCCACCGAGCCCAGGCAAAGTTCGGTGAGTTCGCGGACCGCATGCTGTTCACCGAGGCCGGGTTGGAACAGGCTAGTCGACTGCGGGTTGCCGCGCTGCACGCCGGACGGTTTCGTGCCGCTGGGGTTTCTTCGGTCGCAGATCTCGGTTGCGGCATCGGCGCCGAGTCGCTGGCCTTTGCCGGCGCGGGCCTAAACGTGCGGGCATTTGAGCTGGACGAAGTTACCGCCGCCATCGCCACCTACAACCTGCTGCCTTTCGATAACGCCGTGGTTGAGCAAGCCGATGTCACCACCCTCAGCTACGACCGCGAATTTGCAGGCGCGGGTATCTTCTTTGACCCCGCCCGCCGGGAGTTAACGGGGCCAAAGCGCGCCGCCGCGGTTCGTAAATTTGACCCTGCGGAGTTCTCCCCGAATTTTGACTGGGTCGTGGAGCGTTGCGGTGCACCTGGAGTTCAGGCGGCCGGAATCAAGCTCGGGCCCGGTCATCCGCACGAGGGCATCCCCGAGAATTGCGAAGCACAGTGGGTCAGCGTCGGTGGTGACCTGGTAGAACTAGGCCTGTGGTTTGGTGCGGCCGCGCGCCCCGGAGTAGCCCGAAGCGCCCTGTTGCTGACGGCCGATGGCCAGCACGAACTGAACTCGGCAAGCACCGAGGGCGCGCACGCCCCGCTCGGTGAACTGGCTGAATACGTCTTTGAGCCCGACAACGCCGTGGTGCGTTCGCACCTAATCGGTGAGTTAGCAGCTGCAACCGGGCTTCATGGTTTTAGCGCCGGAATCGCCTACCTCACCGGACCGTCACCGGTTGAGTCGCCATGGCTTAAGGGTTACCGGGTAATCGAGGAAATGGCGTTTGACCGCAAGCGGCTAAAGGCACGGTTACGTGAACTGGGTGCAGGCATCCTGGAAATCAAGAAGCGTGGGGCCGACATTGTGCCGGAGCAGTTGCGCAAGGAGCTTGACCCGAAGGGCAAGGGCAAAGCCACGTTGATTGTCACCCGCGTTGGCGAGGCCCACCGAGTGCTCATCTGCGAAGCACTTTAATGCGGCTGCTTCGCCCGCCGTATTGACTCGGCTGCTTCGCCCGCCGTATCCATCGAACTTTAAACACGAAACCCCGCGAGGGCACAAATCTCGCGGGGTTTCGTGTTTTTTTCTAGACACAAAAAGGAGAGAAAATGTCAGAAATTTATTCGAAAGGAGAGGTATGAAGTTTTTGCAGAATCTTCGTGTTGCCGGTTCTGTAAAAGCTGCTCAGTTGGGGTATCAACCTTGCTCCGCTTCCGGCTACATCTATAGCCAACCAAAGCACGCTGAGTTTTGCCTTGGAGAAAACTGGGAGTTCTTTGAGAACTAGTTAGAGCGTCTGAACGGTGGTGACCGGCAGCGTCGAGTCCGCACCAAATCCCAGCGCACTCGGTGCCCGCCCGGCCATAACCAGCTGCGCACCTAGGGCCGCAATCATGGCTCCGTTATCGGTGCAAAGGTTGAACTCAGGAATCCGCAGTTCGATTCCATGCTTGGCACAGCGTTCCGCGGCAACCTCGCGCAGCCTGCGGTTGGCAACCACGCCACCGCCCAATAGAAGCCGGGGAACGTCGTTATCGAGGCAGGCGTTTACGGCCTTGGTAACCAGCACGTCCACCACTGCCTCACGGAAGCTGGCGGCTACATCCGGCACCGAGAACTGCTCGCCCTTATCCTGGGCAACCTCGACCCAACGCGCCACCGCCGTTTTTAGGCCGCTGAAGCTGAAGTCATAGCGGTGCTTTTCCATGTCCTTCGGAAGGGTCAAGCCGCGCGGGAATCGAATGGCCGCTGGGTTACCCTCGGCCGCCACTCGATCAATCTCGGGTCCGCCCGGGTATTTCAGACCAAGCACTCGTGCCACCTTGTCGAATGCCTCGCCGGCAGCGTCATCGATGGTCTCCCCAAGCAGCTGAACATCGTCCAGCAGGTCACGCACCAGCAGCAGCGAGGTGTGCCCGCCAGAAACCAACAGTGCGATGGTGGGAACCTCAACCTGGCCGCGCTCCAGCACATCGGCGCCAACGTGACCCACCAGGTGGTTGACCGCATAGATGGGCTTGCCCAGACCAACCGCCAGCGCCTTGGCCGCGCCAACACCAACCATCAGCGCCCCTGCCAGGCCGGGTCCGTTTGCCACCGCGATGGCGTCAACTTCGTCCAACGAGATCTTGGCCTCGGCGAGCGCCTTGTTCAACGTAGGCTGCAGGGCCTCGAGGTGGGCTCGCGCCGCTACCTCAGGAACCACTCCGCCAAAGCGGGCGTGCAGATCCATCGAAGTCGAAATCACATTCGCCAGTAGTGTGCCACCGCGAACAATGCCAACGCCAGTTTCATCGCAGCTGGACTCAATGCCAAGAACGATTGGTTCGCGCTCCGGCTTACTCGAAAGATCCAGGCTCATCACCAGGGCGTCCACTCCGTCCGGCTGGTAGTAGTTGCGGCGGCGGTCGATGATTGCAAAACCAACCTTTTCGTAAAGCCCCTGGGCAACCGGGTTGTCGGCACGAACTTCCAAGAAGACCGACTTCGCGTGCAGTCGCTCCGCCTCCTGCAGCAAGCGCTCAAGAAGCAAGCGGCCCCAGCCGTGTCCGCGCACCGATGGGCTCAGCGCGATGGTCTGAACATCACTTTGGTCGCTACTGGAAACCTTACTCAGGCCGGCATAGCCAACCAAAATGCTGTCGGCCAGCAGGACGAAATACGCGGTGTGGTCGGCGGCCAGTTCCTCGCGCATCGATTCATCGCTCCACGAATCGGTGGGGAAACAAACGTGTTCGATCGCCATGATCAGGTTTAGGTCGCTCGGCTTTGCCGGGCGAATCTGGATGTTGGTCATTAGCCGCTCACCCGCTTGCCAAACTGCTGGTTGGGCTTGGGCAGGGCCGCATCCGGTGCGCGTAGATACAGTGCGGTCACGTCCTCGCTTGACGTACCGGCAGCCAGTTGCAGTTCGGCCAGGCGGGCCACCCATTCGGCGGTGGCTCCCCCGGTACGGTCGGTTAGCTCACCGAACTCGGTGGTCAACGCCTGCAAAACCTCGTCGTATTTACCCACCGATGGTCCAGCCAGCACCACCGGAATTCCGGCGGAATCCAGACCGCCGTAGAGAGCCCAATAGACCTCGCCACGGCGGGCGTCGGTGTGGATCAACAGCGGTGATTCGGGAAGGTTTCCATCCGAGTGATACAGCTCGAGCGCGATTGCATCGTGGCTGACCACGCCCAGGCACTGCGCCCCGGCGGCCTCGGCGAACATGATTCCAGCCGCGATACCAACTCGCAGACCGGTGAACAGTGCCGGTCCGCGGCCAACCACCACCGCATCCAGCACCTTCGGGCGAATTCCGGTCTGCTCAAAAACCTGCGCGATGGAGTCACCGATGTTTTCGGCGTGCTTCAGGCCGATTTCGTGCTGCACCTGGCCCAACAGACGGCCATCAGCAAGCAGCGCAACGCTGGTGCCGGCGGTGGTGTCAATAGCAAGCAGGTAGGCCATCAGGCATCCTCGCCTTCGGTTGGGAATGGGCTGATTCCCAGGGACTCGAGCTGCTCATCCCAGGAGCCAAGGTCCGCGGTTTCCCAGCGAGGGCCGTGTCCAACGATGCGAATGTGCCGAGGATCTTCATCCTCGATGGCAGACTCCGCGATAGGCAGGTGACCACGCTCGATCTGGATGTCCAACCAGCTGTCGCTGAGGCCATCCGTGAAACCGCGCCCCCACTCAATCAAGCTGATGCTGCGAGCAAAATCGATGTCCAGATCGTCCAGTTCTTCGGGCCCGCTCAATCTATAGGCGTCCACGTGCACCAGGTCGGGTCCGCCGTCGGTGCGCTTGTGAGTGCGCGCAATCACAAAGGTTGGGCTGCTGACTGTGCCCGTGACTCCAAGGCCCTCGCCGACTCCCCGACTGAGAGTGGTCTTACCGGCTCCGAGCGGGCCGGTCAGCACAACGATGTCGCCGGCACGCAGCAGACCAGCCAGCGCCACTCCAAGACCGTGCATGGCATCGCTGGTGTTTACGTTGTGGTCCGCGATAACGCGGCTCACGCGCGGTCTCCCGCTGCAACCGTGGCAATACGCTGGCCACCGGAAAGATAGACGCGGTCAAACCTGCCGCCCATGCGAGTCACAATCTCGTAGTTGATGGTGTCTGCGGCAACTGCCAATTGGTCTGCCGAAGGGTAACCCTTGGCCGGGTCCCCGAACAGAATTACGGTGTCACCAGGGGCCACCGAGTGATTCGCCACATCGAGGACAAACTGGTCCATGGCGATTCTGGATTCCAGACCGAAGAGCGATCCGTTCACCCATGCTTTGGCGGCACCCGTAGCCAGTCGTGGCAGACCTTCGGCATAGCCAACCGGAACGAGGGCCAGGTTGGTTTCAGTAGGTGTGCGATACAGATAGCCGTAGCTGACACCCTCACCGGCTGGAACTGCCTTGACCTGCACCACGCGTGCGGTGGCGGTCATCGCCGGGGTCAATTCGTAATCGGCTGAGGCATGGTCGGGGTATGGGCTAAGTCCGTAGAGGGCCACACCGATACGCACCATGTCGTAGTGGGCCTGAGGGTAGCTGAGCGTTCCATCCGAGGCGGTCAGGTGGCGAAGTTCCGGGCGTATGCCGGCAGCCGCAGCGGCGGCGAGCGCCTCCTCGAACCTTACAATCTGCGCGAGGTCGGCTTCGCGGCTGGTGCAGGATAGGTGGCTGAAAATTCCAACCACTTTGATGAGCCCCGCATCGGCGGCAGCGCGAGCGGCATCCACGAGTGCCGGCAGCAGCGCCGGAGTTACGCCATTGCGGTTGAGTCCCGTGTCCACCTTGATGTGGATGCGGGCCTGAAGTCCCAGGTCAGCAGCGCTGGCAATGGCTCGTTCCAGTTGACCAAGCGTGCTGATACCGAGTTCGATGTTGGCCGAAATCGCAGCGTGGAAGTCTTCGTCAAAGGCGTGCAGCCAGGCCAATATCGGGGTTGCGATTCCCGCCTCGCGCAGCTGCAAGGCCTCGCGCAGATCGGCCACACCCAGGTAGTCAACGCCTTCGGCTTCGAGGCGCTTTGCCACCGCGATCATGCCGTGGCCGTAGGCATTCGCCTTAACCACACCGCAGACCTTGGCCCCGGATGCAACCTGTCGCATCCGGTTTAGGTTGGCGGCCACTGCATCCAGATCAATGATCAGCTCACGCAACTTGGCCCCCTTCCGGTGTCAGGTTTTCGGCAATTACATAGGCGGTGAGCATCCCGCCATCGTGGCTGATGCTCAGGTGAAGTTTATCCACACCGGCCTCGCGAAGCCGTTCGGCACTGGCGCCTTCGGCTTCCAACCATGGCTTACCGGCGTTGTCACGCTGCACATAAATCTCGGTCCAACTCAGACCGTATGGACCACCGAGCGCCTTGACCAGAGCCTCCTTGGCCGCGAAACTTCCGGCCAATTGGCGCATCGGAAGTTCCAATTCCTTGGCGTGGAATAGGCGGTCACCAAGGGGAGGGTTGTCCAGGATGTGCTGCTCAAACCGTGAGAGGTCGACGAGGTCTACTCCGATGCCCACGATCATGGCTGCTCTCCTTTGTGGCACACCGAGGCGTGCTGCCGAAACCGACTATTCGACGGTTACCGACTTTGCCAGGTTGCGAGGCTGGTCAACGTCAAGGCCCTTTGCGGTCGCCAACTCCATGGCAAAAGCCTGCAGCGGAATCACGGCCAAGATTGGGCTAAAGATGCTCTGGCTCTGCGGAATCCACAGCACGTGTTCCGCATAATCCTTCACAAGTTCGTCTCCGGCTTCGGCTACCGCAATAACCTCGGCACCGCGGGCGCGGATTTCCTGGATGTTGCTTATCACCTTGGGGTGCAGGGTGTCTGCCTCGCGCGGGCTTGGAACTACAACTACCACCGGCTGACCCTGGTCGATCAACGCGATTGGGCCGTGCTTCAACTCACCCGCGGCAAAACCTTCGGCATGAATGTAGGCCAATTCTTTGAGCTTGAGTGCACCCTCCATGGCAACCGGGAAGCCGACGTTTCGGCCCAGGAACAGGACGCTCTTGGCATCGGCGAAGTCTTTGCCCAGCTGGCGAGCCGCCGCCAAGTCATCGATGACAGTCTGCACGCGGGCCGGCATCTTTAAAAGTTCCTGACCGAGCTCACCCAGCTGATCCGCCGGCAGGCTGGAACGCAACTGGGCCAGCAACAGGCCAAGCAGGTAGCCCGCAGTGATCTGCGCGGTAAGCGCCTTTGTGGAAGCCACCGCAACCTCTGGGCCAGCGTGGGTGTAGATCACGGCGTCGGATTCGCGCGCCAGGGTCGCCCCCTGGGTGTTGCAGATAGCCAGCACTTTGGCGCCGGCCTCCTTGGCATAGCGGGTGGCCATCAGGGTGTCCATGGTTTCGCCGCTCTGACTGATTGCCACCACCAGGGTGCGATTGGTGATGATCGGGTCGCGGTAACGGAACTCGTGACTTAACTCCACCGAGGTCGGGATGCGCGCCCACTTCTCCACAGCGTACTTGGCAACGTCACCGGCGTAACTGGCGGTACCGCAGGCCACAAAGACCAGGCGGTCAATATTGTTGACCCAGTTCACGTCGAGCGATTCGACCTCGGCCAGGTTGACTCGACCTTCGGCGTCGATGCGACCCATCAGGGTGTCGCCAACCGCCTGAGGCTGGTCGTGAATTTCCTTGTCCATGAAGGATGGCCAGCCACCCTTGCTGGCGGCACTGGCATCCCAGTCCACAGCGAATTCCTGCGGCGTCACCGCGCTGCCATCGAAGCCGCGAACCTCAACACCGGAGGCGCGCAGGATGACGATCTGGTCCTGGCCAACGCTGATGGCTCGCTTGGTGTGTTCAACAAACGCGGCGACATCTGAACCCAGGAAGTTTTCGCCATCACCGAGACCGATTACCAGCGGCGCATTGCGGCGGGCCGCCAAAACTACGTCTGGCTGATCCTCGTGAATCACCAGGATGGTGAAGGCGCCGTGCAGTCGGTTGACCACATTGGCGAACGCGGTCGGTAGGTCGCCGGTGCGAGCGTGCTCGCGGGCAATCATGTGTGCGGCCACCTCGGTGTCGGTTTCGGATGCAAACTTGGTGCCGTCGGCAAGCAATTCTGCCTTCAGCTCCGCGAAGTTTTCGATGATTCCGTTGTGAATTAGCGAAAGTTTCTGGGTCGGTCCGCCAAGGTGCGGGTGGGCGTTACCGTCAGTTGGTGCGCCGTGGGTGGCCCAACGGGTGTGGCCGATACCGATGTGGCTAGAGCGCATCGGGTGCTCGGTGATTGCATTCACCAGGTTGCTGAGCTTGCCGGCTTTCTTACGGGTTTCGAGACCCAGTTCGCTAATGACCGAGACGCCAGCCGAGTCGTACCCGCGGTACTCCAGTCGGCGAAGGCCGCCGAGCAGAACATCCAGGGTTTCTTTTGGGCCTACATAGCCGACGATGCCGCACATAAGCACTAATTTACGGCAGAATTGGCAGTTATGAGCTTAGGTAGCGGCGCTGGCGTCAGCCCATTCGTGCAGATTTCGCGCTCCGACTGGGCGGCGCTGGGTCGTGCCGCCGAAACTCCCCTCACCGAGGATGAGATTGCTCAAATCCGCGGACTCGGTGACTTCCTCGATTTGGACGAGGTCTGCGATGTTTATCTGCCGCTGAGCCGCCTGCTAAACCTGTACGTGTCCGAGACTCAGAAGCTCCACGAGGTCACCAGCGGTTTCTTGGGACAGCGTGCCACTCGCACACCATTCATCATCGGTGTTGCTGGATCGGTGGCCGTGGGCAAGAGCACGGTCAGCCGTCTGCTGCGCGAGCTCCTGACCCGCTGGGAAGGCACGCCAAATGTTGCCCTCATCACCACCGATGGGTTCCTATATCCAAACGCAGAGCTTGAGGCCCGCGGCATCATGCACCGCAAGGGTTTCCCAGAGAGCTATGACCGCATGGCGCTGCTCAATTTTGTGGCGGATGTAAAGAGCGGCGTGGAACAGGTTTCGGCACCGGTCTACAGTCACCTGTTTTATGACATTCTTCCGGGCGAGCGGGCAGTGGTTACCAATCCAGACGTACTGATCGTGGAAGGCCTAAACGTGCTGCAACAGCCGGGTCAGGGCCAATCGGTTGCGCTAAGCGACTACTTCGACTTCAAGATCTACGTGGATGCCGAAACCGCAGACATCAAGCAGTGGTTCCTGAACCGTTTCCGCAAGCTGCGCGAATCGGCGTTCACCAACCCGGATAGTTACTTCCACCGCTACTCGCAGGTACCGTTTGAGGATGCCCTGAACCGGGCCAACGAAATTTGGGACACTATCAACCTGCCCAACCTGGTGGACAATATTTTGCCTACCCGTTCGCGCGCCACACTAGTGCTCAACAAAGGTGCAAACCACACCGTGGACTCGGTGCTCCTCCGCAAAATCTAGTGGGCAAGGTCTAGCGGGTTATCGCCTCACCTGTTGCACGTGGTTCATGCTCGCCGGGCGCAGCAGGCGCAATATTTAGAGACTCAGTCTTTGCTCTACCAGCACAGCAATGCGGCTAGCCCAGCTCTGCGCGGTGCCCTCATCGGCGGCTTCCACCATCACGCGAACCAGTGGTTCGGTGCCGGAGGCGCGCAGCAGAACTCGTCCGGTTCCAGCTAGCTCGGCCTCGGCCTCGGCAACAAGTGCCTGAATGGCTTCGTCGCTGTCTACGCGACTCTTATCAACGCCTGGAACGTTGACTAGCAACTGCGGGAAAATCTGCATGGCCTGCGCCAGCTCGTTCAGACTTTTGCCGGTGCGCTTCATCTCGGCCAAAAGCTGGAGGCCGGTAAGCACGCCATCACCGGTGGTGGCGAACTTGCTGAAAATGATGTGGCCGGACTGCTCGCCACCAAGGCTGTAGCCGCCGGCGCGCATTTCCTCTAGAACGTAGCGGTCGCCCACCTTGGTCTGCAGCATCTCGATGCCGACTTCGGCCATCGCAACCTTCAAGCCCAGGTTACTCATGACGGTTGCCACCAGGGTGTTGCGAGCCAGTTGGCCACGGCTCTTGGCGCTGATGGCAAGAATGGCCATGATCTGATCGCCATCGATGATGGCGCCGGTGTGGTCAACTGCAAGGCAGCGGTCGGCATCGCCATCGTGTGCGATACCCACGTCTGCGCCTAGCTCCAGCACCTTGGCCTGAAGCAATGAAAGGTGAGTCGAGCCAACACCCAGGTTGATGTTCAAACCATCCGGTTCGGCACCGATGACGAAGACCTGCGCTCCGGCATCGCGGAAGACCTCTGGGGACACTGCTGCGGCGGCGCCGTTGGCGCAGTCCAGGACAACCTTGATGCCATCAAGGCGATTAGGCAGAGACTTCAGCAGGTGGACCAGGTAGCGGTCTTCGGCATCTGCGAAGCGGTGCACGTGACCAACCTCGCCACCGATCGGCGCAAGTTTGGCCTCAGCCATTCCGGCCTCGATGCGATCTTCAATGGCATCGGGAAGTTTGTGCCCACCGCGGGCAAAGAATTTGATGCCGTTGTCGGCTGCCGGGTTGTGACTGGCCGAGATCATGACTCCAAAGTCGGCGTCAAGGTCGGCAGTGAGGAACGCGGTGGCCGGTGTTGGCAGCACACCCGCGTCAAAAACGTCGACCCCCGAACTGGCGAGTCCGGCTGCAACTGCTGCTGCAATGAACTCACCCGAAATTCGGGGGTCGCGGCCGATAACGGCCTTTGGCTTATTTCCTGCCTGTCGGGCAGACTCACCAAGCACGATTGCTGCTGACTGAGCCAGCTGCAGTGCGATTTCTACGGTCAGATCGCGATTAGCGAGACCACGCACACCATCGGTGCCAAAAAGGCGAGCCATGCTTTAGACCAGCGGTCAGAAGCGATTTAACGCTTGCTGAACTGCGAAGCCTTACGTGCCTTCTTGAGACCGGCCTTCTTGCGCTCGATGACGCGAGCGTCGCGGCTCAGGAAGCCAGCCTTCTTCAGTGCTGGACGGTTGTTGTCGCGGTCGATCTCGTTCAGTGCGCGCGAGATGCCGAGGCGCAGTGCACCGGCCTGACCAGCAACGCCACCACCGGCGATACGAGCGATAACGTCGTACGAGCCCTTGAGGTCAAGAACGGTGAATGGGTCGTTGATCAGCTGCTGGTGCAGCTTGTTTGGGAAGTAGTCCTCCAGGGTGCGGCCGTTGACCTTGATTGCACCGGTACCTGGAACCAGGCGAACACGGGCAACTGCCTCCTTGCGGCGGCCAGTGCCGGCGCCAGGAACAGTCAGGGCTGGGCGAGCTGCCTTGGCAACTACTGCCTTGGCTGCTGGGGTCTCGGTGGTGTAGCTCTCTGGAGCTACCTCTACTGCTGCTTCGTTCTTAGCCACGAATTGATCCTTGTTTTAGTGAGCCAGTTACTACTGGGCTACCTGGTCGATGATGAAAGGCTTTGGCTGCTGTGCAGCGTGTGGGTGCGAAGGACCTGCGTAGACCTTCAGCTTGGACAGCTGGTCGCGGCCCAGGGTGTTCTTTGGCAGCATGCCGCGGATTGCCTTCTCAACAGCCTTCTCTGGGCTCTTCTCGAGGAACTCCGAGTAGGTGGTAGCGGTGAGGCCACCTGGGTAGCCAGAGTGGCGGTAAGCCTTCTTCTGAGCCAGCTTCGAACCAGTCAGCGCAACCTTGTCGGCGTTGATGATGATTACGAAGTCACCGTTGTCCATGTGAGGAGCAAAGGTTGGCTTGTGCTTGCCGCGCAGCAGAGCGGCGGCGTGGGTTGCGAGGCGGCCCAATACGACGTCAGTGGCGTCGATGACTAGCCACTCGTTGGAGAGCTCGTGAGCCTTTGGTGAGTAAGTACGCACGCTAAATTGCCTTTTCGTTCTAGTTCGGATTGAAATGAATCCGCTACCGAAGAAGAGGTCTTCTGGGGATCCAAGTTTTCACATTGCGCCAACCGAAAGGTTAGCCAATACCAAGGGTCAAGTTTACCCGCTGTTAGGCGCGCTGGTCAAACCCGATTTTCCTCTGAGTTTAGATTTAGTTAGCCAAATCGGTCCTGCGGGGACCGATTCGAACGGTTCTGGGCCCTAATCGGTCTCTTCCAAGCTTCGCGTGTCCTTGGCCCGAGACACCTGGGCCGCCATTTCTTCTTGGGCAGGATAGCCGATTTCCATCAGTGTGAGCCCCTTTGCGGCCACCACTTTATAACTGCTGCTGCGGTCTGCCGCCTTCAAGCGGGTTGCCACGTCGGCGGCAGTTGCCCGTCCCTCACCAACGGCAATCAGTGCACCGACGATTGACCGCACCATGTTGTGGCAGAACGCATCGGCCAATAGGTGAACTTCCACGACACGGTTTTCATCGTCGCGTCTTACCACCCTGATTTCGCGAAGTTCGCGAATGGTGGTGCTGAATGGGCGCGGCCGGCAGAATGAGGCAAAGTCGTGGAGGCCGTATAACTGGAGCGCAGCTCGCTGCATTTCGACAAGGTCTAGTTCGCGCCTGGTCCAAAGTGTTGACCTGGACTCGATCGGGTCCTTCACGGCTGCGCCATCGGCGATTCGATAGCGATAGCGGCGAAAAATAGCGGCGAACCGGGCATCGAACCCATCTGGAGCAAATGCCACATCAAAAACGCGGATGTCATCATCCAACAGTGAGTTGAGGCGGTCTCGGATCGCTCCCTCAACCAACTTGGAACCCGCAAAACGGCCCAGTCGGCGGATGTGGTCGGGGTTGAGGTCTAGATGAAGCACCTGATGGCGCGCGTGTACTCCGGCATCGGTGCGTCCAGCCACCGTCAACCCATAGCAGGCCTCATCTGGGCCGAATACCTGCTCTAGCACCGTTAGAAAACAGCCCTCGACGGTTCGTAGGTTCGGCTGTTTGGCCCAGCCGTTGAAATCGGTACCGTCATAGGCGAAATCGACCTTAAAGCGAACGAGCCCGCTGACATTGTCAACGGACTCGTTCATGGCTTCTTAGCTTGAGCTAGGACGCGGCAGACTACTCTGCTGCGGCCTCAGTTGCCTCTGCAGCCTCGACTGGTGCCTCAACCTCAGCCTCAACGACTGGTGCGGCAACTGCCTTGACGGCGTTGGTCAGCTTGGTCTTGTTAGCAGCTGGCTTAGCAACTACTGGGTCAAGAACCAGCTCGATGACTGCCATAGGTGCGTTGTCGCCCTTACGGAAGCCCAGCTTGGTGATGCGGGTGTAGCCACCGTTGCGCTCGGCAACCTGTGGAGCAATGTTGGTGAACAGCTCGTGGACAACGCCCTTGTCGGTGATCTGCTGCAGTACACGACGGCGTGCAGCTAGGTCTCCGCGCTTAGCGAAGCTAACCAGGCGCTCAGCCACTGGACGCAGGCGCTTTGCCTTGGTCTCGGTGGTGGTGATGCGCTTGTGCTCGAACAGCTGTGCGGCCATGTTGTTCAGGAGCAGACGCTCGTGAGCTGGTCCGCCACCCAGACGTGGGCCCTTAGTTGGTGTAGGCATTATTTTCTCCTAATGACTTTCTAAAATTAGGCCTGGTCGTCGCCGTCGTAGGCCGAGAAGTAAGCTGCGTCGAAGCCAGGAACTGCGTCCTTGAACTTCAGACCCATTGAAGCTAGCTTGTCGCGAACCTCGTCCACCGACTTGCTACCGAAGTTGCGGATGTTCATCAGCTGGTCTTCGGTGAGAGCGATGAGCTCGCTCACGGTGTTGATGCCTTCGCGCTTCAGGCAGTTGTAGCTGCGCACGGTCAGGTCGAGGTCTTCGATCGGGGTAGCGAGCTCAGGGGCCAGGCCAACCTCGGTTGGTGCAGGGCCGATCTCGATACCCTCGGCGTCTACGTTCAGCTCCTTGGCGAGGCTGAAGAGCTCCACCAGGGTCTTGCCAGCCGAAGCGAAGGCGTCCTTAGGGTTGGTGCTGTCCTTGGTCTCAACGTCAACAATCAGCTTGTCGAAGTTGGTGAACTCACCGGCACGAGTTGCCTCGACGCGGTATGCCACCTTGAGAACTGGGGAGTAGATGCTGTCTACAGGGATGACGCCTGGGTCAGCCTGTGGGTTGCGGTTCTGTACGTCCTGAACGTAGCCACGGCCACGCTCGATTGCCAGCTCCATCTCGAACTTGCCCTTGTCGTTCAGGTGGCAGAGTACGAGGTCCTTGTTGTGGATCTCAACACCAGCAGGAACGGTGATGTCTGCAGCGGTAACTGCACCGGCACCGGTCTTGGAGATGTGAGCAACAACTGGCTCGTCGTTCTCCGAGGAGACAACGAGGTCCTTGACGTTCAGGATGATCTCGGTGACGTCTTCCTTCACACCTGGGATGGTAGTGAAGGCGTGAGGAACGCCAGCGATACGAATGTTGGTTACTGCAGCGCCTGGGATGGACGACAGCAGAGTGCGGCGGAGCGAGTTACCGAGGGTGTAACCGAAGCCCGGCTCCAGTGGCTCGAGGGTGAAACGCGAGCGGTTTGGAGCGAGAACTTCTTCCTTGAGCTCTGGACGCTGTGCAATGAGCACGGTGTTTCCTTTCACTAGGCATCCGATATATGACGCCTATTTTGGGGTTCCGCGTAGTGGCCACTACGCGGTGTAGCTGTGAAGTTTTGGGGTGGACCAACCAGAGTTGCTCTAAAGCAAGTTCCGGCTGATCCGAATGCACTCCCCAACTAGCGCGGTGTTTTATGCCGCACCGGATGGAATAGGTGCAATAGGGCTGTTCGCGCGGGCGAAGCAGCGCAATAGGTTAGACGCGGCGACGCTTTGGAGGGCGGCAGCCGTTGTGAGCCTGTGGGGTCACATCGGCAATCGAGCCAACCTCTAGGCCAGCGGCCTGGAGCGAACGGATTGCGGTCTCGCGGCCCGAACCTGGACCCTTCACGAATACGTCAACCTTCTTGAGGCCGTGCTCCTGAGCCTTGCGGGCTGCCGACTCGGCTGCCAGCTGGGCTGCGAACGGGGTGCTCTTACGCGAACCCTTGAAGCCAACGTCACCCGACGACGACCACGAAATCACAGCGCCGGTGGCGTCGGTGATCGAAACGATGGTGTTGTTGAAGGTGCTCTTGATGTGAGCCTGGCCAACGGTGATGTTCTTCTTTTCCTTGCGGCGTGGCTTACGAGCGCCGGCCGCGGCGGTCTTCTTTGGTGCTGCCATTTCTGGTTTCTCCTAAATCCTGTATTGGGCTACGCAGTGCCTAGTGGCTACTAGCGTGCAGCCTTCTTCTTGCCGGCTACGGTGCGCTTTGGACCCTTGCGAGTACGTGCGTTGGTCTTGGTGCGCTGACCGCGAACTGGGAGACCCTTGCGGTGACGAAGACCCTCGTACGAACCGATCTCTACCTTGCGGCGGATGTCACCGGCGATGTCGCGGCGGAGGTCACCCTCAACCTTGTAGTTGCCTTCGATGTAGTCACGGATAGCAACGAGCTGGTCGTCGCTGAGGTCCTTGACGCGGATGTTCTTGTCGATCTTGGTGTCGGTCAGAATCTGAACCGAGCGGGTGCGACCGATACCGAATACGTAGGTAAGGGCGATTTCAACGCGCTTCTCGCGTGGAATGTCGACGCCGGCAATACGTGCCATGTTGGATTACTCCTGTTTTTCATGAAGGTCTGCAGCAGCACATTCTCGGGGTTAGCGCCCCGGGCCTCCGCCTTCATCGGAGGGTGCCAGCCGTAACCAGAGAAACTTGGTTGCGGCCTCGTGTGTTGCCTTGTGTTTTTTGTTATTTAGTTGTGGGTCTTGCTATTGGCCTAATCCCCAATTTGCACCGAGGATTTATTCGAATCGAATTAGCCCTGGCGCTGCTTGTGACGTGGGTTCTCGCAGATGACCATGACTCGACCGTGGCGACGGATGACCTTGCACTTGTCGCAAATCTTCTTGACGCTTGGGTTAACCTTCATGTCTCTTACTTCTTTATTAGGGGCTCTTTCGAACCCGCCGGTTACGGCCGCACATGGATTGCCCAGCCGAGTCTTTGGTGTTTATCGGTGCAGGCCAACAAGGTGGCTAGTCGACCGACTAACGGTTTATTTGTAGCGGTAGATGATGCGCCCACGAGTTAGGTCGTAGGTGCTGAGCTCCACAATTACGCGGTCCTCTGGGAGGATGCGGATGTAGTGCTGGCGCATTTTGCCCGAGATGTGAGCCAAAACCTTGTGCCCGTTGGTCAGCTCTACGCGGAACATCGCGTTTGGCAGAGCCTCTACAACCGAGCCTTCGATCTCGATTACACCGTCTTTGTTAGCCATACACTCACTTACTTGTTGTGGCGCTTATCTACTTGCTTTAGTGGTCTTACGCGCACGAAGAATCCCCAAAAACCGTTAGGGATTAAACGTGTAGAAACACCGACTCTCAATCCTAGCCGAATCCCCCACGAAATGCTAGGCGGAAAGTGTAGATTGAGATTGCAGACCATGTCTGCCTGCAATTGGGGGTTGCAATGAGAATAAGAACTGCACAAGCAATCGTGATCGTCTCGTCGATGGCGATTTTAG
>Ga0228700_1000082_pt1 | contig 100100 bp, 109 predicted proteins | sample McNCre317_Aug_MG_FD_178019 | JGI IMG/M metagenome (GOLD analysis project Ga0228700, IMG submission 178019) | Freshwater microbial communities from McNutts Creek, Athens, Georgia, United States - 3-17_Aug_MG | ecosystem: Environmental > Aquatic > Freshwater > Creek | place: USA: Georgia...
AAGTCAACTTTTGGAAAAGATTGTTCTTCATCACTTTGATTGCCTCAATGTTTTTGTCTTCAGGACTACAAATCCGTCAAACACTGATTTAACTCAAAGTGTTTAAGCGTGATTTGCGCTACAAGCTCACAAAGAAAATCATACAGAGCGACCGCTAGGGGATTGCCCTAGTAGGGTTCGCATGTCTTGCAAAGACACTGAACTGTGCTGCTGTACTTTGAGGCGAGGCAATGGCTTTAAAGCATGGCCATAAATCACTTCCACCGTCAGCGTGATGCGGTCATCTTGCGTTGGCTGTGTCAGCAACAACAAAGCCTCTTTGAGTTGCGCCAACCACTGCTTGCCACGCAAGCCGGCGAAGCGATCTCGATGCAGATTGCGGCCTAGCGCACGAAACTCCGCCAACAAACTCTCGGCATTTGCATAGGTCAAGGTGATGCGTTCCATATCCATCACGGGTTCTGCAAAACCGGCTTGCACCAGCATGTCGCCCCAGTCATGCATATCGGTGAACGCATGAGACGCTGGCGGCCAACCCTTGCTTTGGTACACATCCGCCAACTCACGCAAGGTGTCCGGTCCGAGACACGAGAACATCAAAAAGCCATCCACCGCCAACAATTGGTGCCATTTTTGCAACAAAGCTTGTGGGTCATCGCTGGTGTGCAGCGCCATATTCGCCCACAACATCTCTGCACTGCCTGCGGCTGATTCACCAAATGTCACAGCATCCGGCTTCAGCCAGCGTTGCCACCAAGGCGCTTGCAGCGCCTGACGCGCCAACTGTTCACGTTCGGCACTGGTCTCCAACACTTGGCAGCGCGCCTGCGGATAACGCGCACGCAGCTTGGCGTGCGTTTGCAGGCCGCCACTCACAGGCGCCCAATCCACCCACGATTGGGGTTGCAGACGAATCCACTGCAAACGGTCTTCCATGCGTCGGCCAATTTCCTCGTTCAACCAAGGTGATGCAGCGTGCGGCCATGCGGCCCAACGGGCACTGGCCACAGGATCAAGTGAGGGGGGCGTATCAGGCGAAGACGGTTCAGACATGACCCCTATTATCGACACCGTGCACTTCGCAAACATTGCCCTGCGCTTCAACCCAAACCAACGCAATGTCTTTCTAATGCAGGTCATGTTGCGTTTACCCAGCCTCTGTCACATCTGCCACCACTGGCCCAGCGAACCTTTGTGCGCGCCATGTGTGGAGCGCTTTGCACAACCCGCACAACGTTGCCCCACATGCGCCCTCACCCTCACACAGCCCAAGTGCCGTAACTGCACCGAACACCCCAGCCCGTTAGACACCTGCGTAGCCGCCGTGAGCTACACCTATCCATGGGCGGGCTGCATGGCCCGCTTCAAGTTTCAAGCCGACCCAAGCCTCGCCCGCGCCTTCGCCCACCTCATGCGCCACGCCCCGTGGGTCGAACCCGCACTCGACGCCGCCACATTGGTGGTGCCCATGCCCCTCGCACCCATGCGCTTGCGTGAACGCGGTTTCAATCAAGCGCTAGAACTGGCTCGCCATTTGGCCCCACACAAAACCCACGCCCACACCTTGCTGCGCCGTGGCGACAGTGCTCATCAAGTGGGGGCTTCGCGTCACGAACGGCTAGAGCATGTGCGGCATGCGTTTTGGGTCTCACCCGAACGCGTATCTGCCGTGCGAGGCCAGCGCGTGGTGCTGATAGACGATGTGATGACCACGGGCGCATCGATGTACGAGGCTGCGCGCGCGTTGCGGGTGGCGGGGGCTGTGCACATCACAGGGCTGGTGTTGGCGCGTACTGAGGAACGAGAAGCGCACCACTGACGCAACGCCGTCGTGAAAGCGCGCACGCCACACGACGAGGCCCCTCGCTCATGCGGGACAATGCAGGCATGTTCCACATCGTCCTCGTTCACCCTGAAATTCCGCCCAACACGGGCAATGTCATCCGCTTGGCGGCCAACACCGGTTGCACCTTGCATTTGGTCGAGCCTTTGGGCTTCTCGATGGAAGACAAGCACATGCGCCGCGCGGGCTTGGACTACCACGAGTACGCCCCCGTGCTGCGCCACGCCGACTGGGCCACGTTTTTGAACGACGCCAAACCCGACCCCGCTCGTATGTTTGCCATGACCACCAAAGGCTCCAGCACTGCACACGACATGGCATTTCAGCCCGGTGATTGGTTTGTGTTTGGGTCTGAGACCAGCGGCTTGCCCGTGGACATTCGCGAAAGCTTCCCGCTGGCGCAGCGTCTGCGCCTGCCCATGCGCGCCGACCAACGCAGCCTGAACTTGTCTAACTCGGTGGCCGTCATCACCTACGAAGCGTGGCGACAAAACGGATTTGTGGGTAAGGCTTGAGCAACAAGGCTTATAGCGTTCTGCGTAGCAACATATAGCCCTAGGTTTTAAGCCCCCGCTTACACTAGAGGGCTTGATTTATATAGATTTATTCCTGTCATGAGTGCATTCCTAGACGAAGAAGTTTTGTCCGTCCACCACTGGACCGACCGCCTGTTCAGTTTCACCACCACACGCGACACCTCGCTGCGTTTCTCCAACGGCCACTTCACCATGATTGGCTTGCGCGGCGAAAACGGCAAACCGCTTCTGCGCGCCTACAGCATCGTCAGCGCCAACTACGAAGAGCACTTGGAGTTTCTGAGCATCAAGGTGCAAGACGGCCCCCTCACCTCGAAGCTCCAACACATCAAAGTGGGCGACAAAATCGTCATCGGCAAAAAGCCCACCGGCACGTTGTTGATTGATTATTTGTTGCCTGCCAAAAACCTCTACCTCATCGGCACGGGCACGGGCTTGGCCCCGTTCCTCAGCATCGTGCGTGACCCTGAGACGTATGAGCGATTCGAGAAAGTCATCTTGGTCCACGGCGTGCGCGAAGTGAAAGAACTGGCCTACCACGACTACTTGAGCGAAGAGCTACCCAAGCACGAGTTCTTGGGCGAGATGGTCAGCAACCAAATGCTGTACTACCCCACCGTCACACGCGAGCCCTACAAAAACCAAGGCCGCGTGACCGACTTGCTCACGTCAAACAAGCTCACCCAAGATTTGGGCTTGCCTAACCTCGACCCCGCCAACGACCGCATCATGATTTGCGGAAGCCCCGGCTTGAACAAAGACATGCGCACTTTGCTGGAAGAGCGCGGCTTCAAAGAAGGCTCCACCACCACACCCGGCGACTTCGTGGTGGAACGCGCCTTCGTTGAGCAGTAATTTCATCCACCATGTTTGAACCTAGCCAAGCCGACGTCCGGCGCTTCTTCTGCGCCGTCTACGCCAAATGGCGTGACGGGCAACCCATGGATGCGTTGGAAACCTTGGCCAGTCAATGGGTGGCCGAGCATCCCGAGTACCACGCTGATTTTTCTGACGTCGATGCCGCACTCGAGCGCATGTACGAGGTGAAAGACGGCAAGACCAACCCCTTCTTGCATTTGTCCATGCATTTGTCGGTGAGCGAGCAATGCTCGATAGACCAACCGCGCGGCATTCGCCAAGCGGTGGAGTTGCTCACCGTCAAGCGCGACTCTTTGCACGACGCGCACCACGAAACCATGGATGCGTTGGGTCAAATGATTTGGGAAAGCCAACGCAGTGGTCGCCCGCCCGATGGCCATGCCTACATTGACGCGGTGCAACGCCGAGCCACCCAAGGCTAGCGCCAAGCGGGTTAAGATTTCCTCAAACAACTAGGAGACCCATCCCGTGTTCAGCTTCACAAACCCCTCCCACATTCGTCGTGCTGTGTGTGCAAGTTTCGCCATCGCCGCGCTCAGCGCCTTCGCGCTGCCCGCCGCACACGCGCAAAGCTACCCCAACAAACCCATCAAATTTGTAGTGCCCTTCAGCGCAGGCAGCGCCACTGACAGCGTGGGACGCATCGTGGCCCAAGCCATGAGCGACGCTTGGGGACAACCCATCACCATCGAGAACAAAGCCGGTGCCAACGGCATCTTGGGTGCCGAATCGGTCAAAGCAGCGCCTGCTGATGGCTATACCTTCTTGGTCACCACCAGCACCACCCAAGCCGCTAACGTGCATCTGTACCGCAAGCTGCCCTATGACCCTGTGAAAGACTTTGCACCGATTGGCAAGATTGGCGAAGTCGGCTTCATCTTGATGGTCGCCAATGACTTCCCTGCCAAAGACATGAAAGAGTTTGTGAGCTACGCCAAAGCCCACCCTGGCAAGTTAGCTTATGGTCACGGCTCCTCTGGCTCACTGGTATCCGCTGCGATGCTGACCGAATTGGCTGGCTTGCAAACCGTGGGCGTGCCCTACAAGAGCATTCCCCCTGCATTGACGGATTTGTTGGGCGGCCAAATTCAATTCGCGTTTGCAGACACAGGCAATGCCGTGTCGCAAATGAATGGCGGTCGCATGCGTGGTCTAGGCGTGACCACCAAGAAGCGCGCAGGCAAAGCCCCCAACGTGCCCCCGATTGGCGACACCGTGAAAGACTACAACGTCAGCGCTTGGTTCGGACTCATGGCCCCTGCCGGCATTCCAGCCGACGTACACAAAAAAGCCACGGCCACCTTGATGGCTGTGCTGGCCAAACCCGAGGTGCGCGAAAAAATCCAAAACGCAGGCATTGACCTCGACGTGGAAGACAGCGCCACATTGGCCAAGACCATCGATACCGAAATCAAAAAATGGGGTGGCTGGGTCAAGTCTGCTGGTATCACGCCTGAATAAGCCATGAGCCTCACCGATAACGCAAGCCTGCAAGGCGCACTCGCGGGCCTGCGCGTCATTGACTTGACGGGCGTGGTGTTGGGTCCCTACGCCACGCAAATCTTGGGCGACTACGGCGCTGACGTCATCAAGATCGAGCCGCCCAGCGGCGACATCATGCGCCACGCAGGTCCGATGAAGCATCCGGGCATGGGCCACATCTTCATCAACGCCAACCGCAACAAACGCTCGGTTGTGCTGGATTTGAAAAAGCCCGAGCAACGCGAACAGTTGCTGGCCTTGTGCAAAACCGCCGATGTGTTGACCTACAACATTCGCCCAGCCTCCATGGCGCGTTTGGGTTTGTCGTATGAGACGTTGCATGCCATCAACCCGCGCTTGGTCGTGTGCGGTGCCTACGGCTACAGCGAAGGTGGCCCCTACTCTGAATGGCCTGCCTATGACGACCTGATTCAAGGCGCCGTAGGCATGCCTTGGTTGATGACACAAAGCGGCAGCACCGAACCACGTTATGTGCCTGCGACGTTTGCCGACCGCGTGACGGGGCTCAACATGGTGCACGCCGTCATGGCCGCTGTCATTGCGCGCTACCGCACGGATGTGGGCCAACATGTGGAAGTGCCCATGTTTGAATGCTTGTTGCAGTTTGTGATGGGCGAACACTTGAGCGGCGAAACATGGCAACCGCCGATTGGCCCCATGGGCTACGCGCGCATGCTGTCGACCAACCGCAAACCGTATCGCACGCGTGATGGCCACATCTGCGCGTTGATGTACAACGAGGCTCATTGGGCTGCATTTTTAGAGCTTGTGGGCCAGCCCGATTTGTTTCAAACCGATGCGCGCTTTGCCAACCACGCGGCACGCATCCAACACATCGACGCGTTGTATGGCTTTGTGGCCGAACACATGCAACACCGCAGCACCGCCGAATGGCTCAACGTTTTGGCCGCACGTGACATTCCCGTCATGCCCATGATGAGCTTGCAAGACTTGCTGCACGACCCCCACCTTGAAGCCACGCAAGGCTGGCTGGATGTGCCGCATCCGTTTGAAGGCATGCTGCGGCAACTGCGTCCACCGGTGCGCATGAGCGAAACACCCACGGGTGTGTGGCGTCCTGCCCCGCGTTTGGGTGAGCACACCGAAGAAGTGCTGAGCAGCCTCAAGACATAGCACCAGCGTGTGTGCTACAACTGCTGTGCATACCGCCACAGCAAATGGACAAGCACATGCACACCGACACTCAAACACAAGGCGCCCGCACGGTTTCAGCAGCAGACCTGCGGCTCACCTTGAACCCCACAGAGCTGGGCTTCACTGACACCTCCGAATTGGTAACGCAAGCCCTGCCGTGGATTGGCCAAGCGCGCGCAGAGACCGCTGCTCGTTTTGGCTTGGAAATGACACAAGCCAACTACAACCTGTTTGTGTTGGGTGAAGTTGGCAGTGGTCGCTCCACCTTGCTTCGTCAAATGATGCACAGCGTGGCGGCCACACGCCCAGTGCCACCTGACCTGTGCTATCTACACAACTTCGACACACCAGAGCATCCACACGCGGTACACATGGCCGCAGGCGAAGGCCGCAAGCTGCGCCTGCACATGGCGCAGCTCACCAAAACACTGCTCGCTGAAATTCCCAAACGCTTGACGGCCCAAGACTTCAAGGTGGAGAGCGAGCACATCGAGAAAACCTACAAACAAGAAGAAGACCGCGCCTACGCCGTGTTGGATGCCTTTGCTGAGGCGCGCAGTTTTTCGCTGTTTCGCGAAGGCGGGCATTTGGTGTTCACCCTGCGTGATGAAAAAGGTGTGCCCTTGACAGAAGCTGAAGCACTGGCCCTGCCCAAAGAGCGCCGCACTGCCATCGACCAAGCCGAAGTTGAGCTGCGCGCCGAGATTGCTAACTTTCTCGACAAAACACGTCCGATTGATCGTGTCAAAAATGAAGGTCTGGCTGCGTTGCGTCGTCAAACCATCAAGCCCATGCTAGAGCAAGAACTGGCGCGTATCCAGCAAACCTTGACCAAACCCACGCAGGGCAACATCAAACTCGTTCACTACTTCCAAAAAGTCATGGCCGATGTGTTGGAACACATCGAATTGTTTGAACCCCATGACGACGATGAAAATGAGGAAGAAACACGCCTCGAAGCGCTCAACACCTTGCTGCTGCGCTACCGCGTGAACATAGCCGTGGACAACCACGACACACACGGGGCGCCCGTGCTGGTGGAAGACAACCCCGTGTTTCGCACCTTGTTTGGCAGCGTGGAATACCAAACCGAAGACGATGTGTTGATGACCGACTTCTCGCGCATCCGCGCGGGCAGCTTGCTCAAAGCGCACGGCGGCTTCTTGATGCTGCATGTGCGTGATTTGCTGACCGATGCCTTGGTGTGGGAAAAGCTCTCACGCTTTTTACGCAGCGGCCGTTTGCAGATTGAAGAATCAGGCTTGCACCTCTCGCCCATTGCCGCTGTAGCACTAGAACCAGAAGCTGTCCACATCGACGTGAAAATTGTGCTGATTGGCACCGTCGAGGAATACTACGTGTTGCAAGAGGGCGCCCCCGAGTTCTTCCGTCGCTTCATGTGCAAGGTGGAGTTTGCCGAAAGCTTTACGGCCAATGCAGACACGCACCGCGCCTCCGCCATCTTTGTGGCGCACAGTTGCCAGCACCTAGGCTTGCCACACTTCAACGCCGATGCGGTGGCCCGCTTGATTGAGTGCACACACCGCGAAGTCGATGACCAAACCCGCCAAAGTGCGCTGTTCTCGCACACCGAATCGCTCATCATTGAAAGCGCCAGCCTCGCCCGCCAACGTGGTGCAGATAAGGTGCACGCCACCGATGTGGATGCGGCTATCGCTGCACGCGACTTCAGAAACGGTTACATCGAGCAGCGTTTGCAAGAGTCCATCACCGATGGCGAACGGCTGATTTCTTTGCAAGGCCAGCGCGTAGGCCAACTCAATGGCCTCACCGTCATCGAGCTGGGCGATCATGCCTTTGGTTTTCCTGTGCGCGTCACGGCACGCACTTATGCGGGCCATGAGGGTCTAGTCAACATCGAACGCGAGGTGAAGCTGTCAGGCCCGATTCACGACAAGGGCGTGCTCATCTTGCACAGCTATTTGTCAGCGCTGTTTTCGCACATCGCACCGTTGGCCTTGAATGCCTCGGTGGTGTTTGAACAAGAGTACAGCGGTGTCGAGGGCGACTCTGCTTCGTGCGCCGAGCTGTACGCCCTGCTGTCTTCGCTCTCAGGCTTAGCGCTCAAACAAAACATCGCTGTCACAGGTGCGGTGAACCAAAACGGCGACATCTTGCCCGTGGGCGGTGTGAACGAAAAAATCGAAGGTTTCTTTCGGACCTGCAAAGCCCAAGGCTTAGACGGTACACAAGGCGCTTTGATTCCCAGTCGCAACCGCCACCACTTGATGCTCAGTCAAGACGTGGTCGATGCCGTCGCGCAAGGGCAATTTCACATTTACACCGCAGAGCATGCCAGTGAAGGGGCCGAGCTCATGATGGGCGCTGCTTTTGGCAAAGAGCTCAAAGGTGGCAGCTATGAAGCGCAAAGCATCTTGGCCTTGGCCGATAAAACGCTGCAAGCCTACCGACACGCGTGCCACAAAGAGCCCACCCCAAGCATGCGGCACATCAGTCACAAATTTCAAAAACAACCCGACAGCAAATAAAAAAAGCCCCACAACGTGGGGCTTTCATTTGGGCAAACCGTTGATTTAACGGAACTTGCTTTGAGGCACAGTTTTCAAATCACCCTGCTGTGCGGCCATGTAGTTGGCCAGCTCTTTCAGTTCAGCATTGCTGAACTGCTTGGCCACACCACCCATCACGCCATTGCTGCGACCCCAAGTCGCGGTACCTTCCACCTTGTAGGACTTCAAGGCCACAAACAAGTAGTCGCCATTTTGGCCAGCGATCTTGGGATAGCTGGGGTCAATGGGTTTGGCAAAGTTTTCACCATGGCATGAAGCACATGCACCTTTGGTGAGCAAGGCAGCCACTTTGGCATTGGGCTCTTTGGCCTTGTCTGGCAGCGATGCACCTTCGACCTTACCGTGGTTGGCGTAGTAGGCAGAAATATCAGCGATGTCTTGATCATTCAAGCTGTCGGCAATGCCGCGCATGGTGGGGTGTTTGCGCTCGCCCTTTTTGTAGGCATTCAGCACCGTGGTGATGTACTTCTCGCTTTGGCCAGAAATTTTGGGCACTTTATAAACTTCAGGAAAACTGGCTTGGTAACCCACAATGCCATGGCAGCCGATGCACATGGCAATTTTCTTTTCACCTGCGTTAGCATCACCTTTGATGTCTTGCGCCAACGACAGCGAAGACACAGCAGATACAGTCAGAGCAAACGCGAACGAGACAAACTTTTTCATATGCAAACCACAATCCCAAGAGGTTGATGTAAATCAAATAATAGACGGAACTTCCCATGAAATTCAAAGGCACTGACAACTACGTTGCAACCCAAGACTTGATGCTCGCGGTCAACGCAGCCATCGCACTCAAGCGGCCCTTGCTGGTCAAGGGTGAACCAGGCACAGGCAAGACTATGCTTGCAGAAGAGGTGGCTCAAGCCCTGGGTTTACCCCTGTTGCAATGGCACATCAAATCCACGACCAAGGCCCAACAAGGCCTGTACGAATACGATGCCGTGAGTCGTCTACGTGACAGTCAGATGGCCGATGCGGACAGCGCCGAACGCGTCAAGGACATCAACAACTACATCCTCAAAGGCGTGTTGTGGCAAGCGTTCACCTCCGAGCAACCCGTGGCCTTGTTGATTGATGAGATCGACAAAGCCGACATCGAGTTCCCCAACGATTTGTTGCGCGAACTCGACCGGATGGAGTTTTATTGCTACGAGACACGCCAGCTCATCAAAGCAAAAACTCGCCCCTTGGTGTTCATCACCTCCAACAACGAGAAAGAACTGCCTGACGCATTCTTGCGCCGCTGCTTCTTCCACTACATCAAGTTCCCAGACGCCGACACCATGCGCCACATCGTGCAGGTGCACTTCCCCACCATCAAGCAAGACTTGCTGAGCGTGGCGATGAAAACCTTTTTTGACATTCGCAACTTGCCCGGCTTGAAGAAAAAACCATCAACCAGTGAGTTGATTGATTGGTTGAAATTGTTGGTAGCTGAAGACATTCCGATTGAAGCCCTGCAAACCGCAGACGACAAAGTGTCCATCCCGCCACTCGTGGGCGCGCTGCTGAAAAACGAGCAAGACACCACGCTGTTTGAAAAACTGGTGTTCATGCAAAGCCGCAACCGTTAAAAAGAGACGACCATGTTTGCATCCCTCATCGAAGGCCTGACTGACGCCATTGGTTTCATCGTTGGTGCGTTGCTCGGCTATGGCTTGGGCGTGGCGTTTGGCTTGAATTTGTTCGCCGAAGGCTATGGTACAGGCAGCATCATTGCCATTTTGTTGGTGGGCATTGGTGGCGGCATGGGCTTGCAAGCTGCTCGCCACTTTCGCACCCCTCAAACAGACGCTGAATAAAACAACGCCATGTTGATCGACTTCTTCTACACCCTGCGCGCCGCCAAGCTGCCGGTTTCGGTGAAGGAGTACCTCACCCTGCTGGAAGCGCTGCAAGCCCAAGTGGTGGGCCCCGGCAGTGATGCCTGCAGCATGGACGACTTTTATGTGTTGAGTCGCCTCATCCTCGTCAAAGACGAAAAGCACTACGACAAGTTTGACCGTGCGTTTGGTGCCTACTTCAAAGGCGTGGAACTGCTGACCGACTTCACCAAAGAAGTACCGTTAGATTGGCTGGAAAAAATTCTCCAGAAAGAACTCACACCTGAACAAAAAGCCGCCATCGAAAAAATGGACTGGGACGAATTGATGGAGACGCTGAAAAAGCGCCTCGAAGAACAAAAAGAGCGCCACGAAGGTGGCAACAAATGGATTGGCACAGGCGGCACATCGCCCTTTGGCAATGGCGGCTACAACCCACAAGGTATCCGCATTGGCGGTAAAGGTGGCAACCGCAGCGCGGTCAAGGTGTGGGACCAACGCGCCTACCGCGACTACGACGACACCCAAGAACTGGGCACACGCAACATCAAAGTGGCCCTGCGTCGCTTGCGCCGCTTTGCACGCGAGGGCTCAGCCGAAGAGCTCGATCTAGACGGCACCATCCACAAGACGGCAGCCAACGCGGGTTTCTTAGACATCTTGATGCGCCCCGAGCGCCACAACAATGTGAAGGTGTTGTTGCTCATGGATGTGGGTGGCACCATGGATGACCACATCGCCCGCGTGGAAGAGTTGTTCAGCGCAGCCAAAGCCGAGTTCAAGCACTTGGAGTTTTATTACTTCCACAACTGCGTTTACGACTTCATGTGGCGCAACAACAAACGCCGCTACGCCGAGAAGTTTGAGACATGGGACATCATTCGTAAATACAACAAAGACTACAAGCTCATCTTCATTGGCGACGCCACCATGAGCCCGTATGAAATTGTGCAACCCGGTGGCAGCGTGGAATACAACAACGAAGAAGCCGGTGCCGAATGGCTACAACGCCTACTCCACGCTTTTCCTAAATTCGCGTGGATCAACCCCGAACCACAAGGCGTGTGGGAATACCGCCAAAGCATCGCCATGATTCAACAAATCGTCAGCAACCGCATGTACCCGCTCACGCTCAAAGGCTTGGAAGAAGCCATGCGAATGCTGAGCAAGTGACACCGTAAAATGCGCGCTGCTTGCCACCGTAGTTCAATGGATAGAACTCTCCCCTCCTAAGGGAGTGATACAGGTTCGATTCCTGTCGGGGGCACCACACGACCACCCCTAGCAACTTAACCCACGGGACGTGTCTTCTCTTGACCTATCCAATAGCAGTCGCAAGAGCGTGTTTCTAAAATTGAGCGATGCAGCACTTCAATTTCACCGCGTCGTGATGTGAGGCAACCAACGCTACCCAGCCTCTTCAAAGCAAGCGTCACAGCCTCACGCCGAAAACCCAAAATTCGAGACAACTCCTGATGCGTGATGGCAATCTTGGTCGTCGTGATGCGGTCTAGCGTGATGAGCATCCACCGAATCAACTGTTGCTCCACACTGTGGTGCTTGCCACAAGCGATGGATTGCGACAACTGCATCAGCATGCGGCGCATGGCAGCCATGGCGTTCTTCATGTAAACAGGGCAAAACAGGTTCTCGCGCAGCAAGATACTCACTGGCAAGCGATAGGCTAGACCTGAACTGCGGACATAAGCGCTGTAAAAGCTGGGGACATTCAAAGCCCCCACACCCACCATGCAGGATTTACCAAGCATATAGGTTTCCACACCGTACCCATCCGACATTTCATTCATCATCGACACAATCGCACCGACGGGGTAGTACACATGGGTTGGCACCTCGCCCATTCTGAAAAGAGTTTCTCCTTTGACGAGCGAAATCAACTCCATGTGCGATGCTAGTTTTTGAAACTCAGAATCAGGCAGGTTTGCGAGTAGTTGATTCAGTCGAGGCGTCATCCGTTAAATTCAAAAATATCTTCATAACACGAGACTTACAATTATGAAAGTATTTGCTTATTTAACGAATAATGATTCGAACGAACACCTCTCAAGCATCGCCCAAAGTCACCAAGTCAGACCCATGATCCATTTCACGATGCGTTTGGCTTCGTCATTGCTGACCAACGGCCGCTCTTGAGAATCGGGCATATTCGCCTTGGAACTCCAATGCTGACCACCGCCTTCTTTGGTGCCTTGTTGAATCGTTGAAGTGAGTATTTTTTCAGCCACAGGATTACCTTTCCAACGCTTGGCGATACGCTGAAAAGATGGGCCGATGCGCTCAGCGGTGATGTCGTGACATTGCATGCATTGCTTTTCTTTGACCAAATTCACATCGGCAAATGTGGATGAACTCATGCTCAGCATGAGGATCAGCAATATTTTTTCAGCTCGGTCCATGTTGGGTGCTCCTTGAATGGCGAAATGCCACACGCACGCTACCAGTGCGCGCCAAGAAACAACGTGTGATAACTCACATTCAAGCCTGCCGCATCTCGCGCAACTCCGCGTTGGCATGACGCAAACGGTCAGCAATGGCCAAGGCCACCGATCGCATGACACTGATGCTCATCACAGGGTCCCCCGCTGCCACGATGGCAAAGGCTTTGCGGTCAATCGCAATCAACTCGGTCTCGCGCGTGGCATACACATCGGCCGAGTGGGCGCGACCATCTAAAAACGACATCTCGCCAAAGAACTGACCGCGGCTGAATGTGGTCAGGTGAATGGTTTTGCCATTGGCCAAAGGCAAGCTCACCTTCACCTCACCTCGGCTGATCAGCATCAGCTCATGGCCTGTAGAGTCGGCACCAAACACCAAATCACCCGCTTGGTACACATGGTGTTGGGCACAGCGCTCCAGCGCTTCAATCTCTTGCGCATTCAACCCGTGGAAAATTTCAAACTTACCCAAAGGAATGCCTTCGTGCGACACATGGGCATGACCGGCCAACGCCAAGGTTTCGTCTTCAATCCATTCCAGTGCTTCGTCGAATTCATCAAAAATTTTGGCCGTGCTGTCCGATAACAAACCGATGTGGTCCACATACGAACGCAGGTCACGTCCGCTGGGCAAACGCTCGGGTACACGGGTCAGCACCAAACGCGCATGACGCTCAGACAGCATGTTGCGAATGCGCTCAATCATGTGCCCCGCCGTCATGTCCATGGACTGGACGCGCATGAAATCAAGGACCACAAATTTAGCTTTACTCAACTCAGGCTCAATCGCGGTGTAGAGCTGATCGGTGGTGCCAAAGAACAAGCTGCCTTGCAATTCAAAAATCACCGTGTGGCCGCCCGTCTCAGCCAAGACATCACGCTCACGTTGACCGCGCACACGAGAAGAAAACACTTTGTCGCCAAACGATTTACGGCGAATGGTGGAGGTGTGAATTTGCTCACGCAGAAACAACATGATGGCCAGGGCCACACCCACGCCCGATGCAGCAATCAAACTGACGGTGTTGGCCACGATCACCACCATCAAGATGACAGCAAAATCGATCATGGTGTCCTTGGCTTTCAACAGTTGCAGCGAATGCCAGTCAATCATCTTGAAGCCAATGACGATCAACAAAGCCGCCAAAGCCGACACCGGTACCCAAGCGATGAGCGAGGTCAACAACAAAATGGCCAACAGCGACCACACACCTTGGAACACGCCAGACAAGTAGGTGGTGCCACCACTGGCCTTGTTCACCAAAGTCGCGCCCATGGTGCCTGCACCGGGTGCGCCACCAATGAGTGACGAAGCCAAGTTGCCCAAACCTTGCCCAATCAACTCTTTGTTGGAGTCATGGCGAGAGCCTGTCATGGCATCGAGCACCACACAGGTTTTGAGCGTATCGATAGACAGCAGCACAGCCAGCGTGATGGCTGGAAATGCAATCTGTGTCCAATGTGGAAAACCTGATTCATTCAAGCTGCGGAAGGGGTCGAGCAAGGACTCAAAGAACCCTTCGCCACCCACTGCCAATGGGCCAATGATGAATGGGTTGTCATGCAAATGGCGCAACTCAGGCCAAGCGCTGAAGGCGAGCAACCAATACGACGCCATCCCCCCCAACAAACCCACAATCACGGCGGGCACTTTGGTGGAAATACGCGGCGCCAACAACATGAAGGCCGCCGTGGCAGCACCCACGATCAAACTAGGCGCTTGCCATAACTCCATCGCGTGCAAGCCTTGCCACCAGTTCATGCCCTTGGGCAACGCCATCCACTTGGGCAATTGACTCATGATGATGATCAGGCCCACACCACTGAGGTAACCACTCACCACGGGAAACGGCATGTACTTGATGAGCTCGCCAATGCGCAGCAAGCCAAACGAGATTTGCACCAAGCTGCTGACAAACGCCACCAAAAACAAGGTCAGCACCACCGCGCCCACACCGGTGCCCTGCTGCGTCATTTGAATGGTCAGTGCCGAGAGCACCGCTGCGGCAGGCGCACACGGTGCCGAGATGAGACGTTGCGTGCCACCGAAGGTTGCGGCAATCAAACCCAGTGCGGTCACGCCCAGCATACCCGCCAACGCACCCTTGGCGCCAAAGTCAGCACCGAGCGGCGAGAAGATCGTGACACCAAATGCAATCGCCGAAGGCAGCGCCACCAACATGGCGGCAAAGCCACCCCAGATGTCACCGGAAAGATTGCTGGGAGATAGTTTCAGTTGAGCTGTAGTCATTACTCAAGGTTATCACCATCCATCACACACCTTTCAGTCACGAAGAAGACTGCTTACGGGTAATCACGCAAATCAGTTGTCGCAATATGGGCACCATACGCATCTCACTTGAAAGACATGACGAATGGAACGGTTCAAACAAATCAGCTATGAAGAGTTGGCCCCTGAGGTGCGCCCCCTCGCCGACGATATTTTGAAAGTTTCAAGCGCGGCGTTAGGCGGCCCCTACAACGCTTTGCTGCGCAGCCCTGACATGGCCCGGCGTTGTTTTGATTTTTTAGACTACCTGCGCTTTAGAACATCGGTCAGCAAACGTCTCAATGAATTTGCTATTCTGATTCAAGCCCGCATTGCCAACGCGCAATACGAGTGGTGGGCGCATGATCCCATTGCACAACGTGCAGGCCTATCGACACACATCATTGAACAACTGCGCCAATGCAAACGCCCAGAGGGCATGCAAGAAGACGAAACCTTGGTGTATGACTTTTGCATCCAGCTCACGCTCAACCACCGAGTACCTGATGCGCTGTGGCAAAAGGCCGTCGCCGAGATGGGTGAGCAAGCCGTGGTCGATCTCACGGTGCTCTCAGGCACCTACGTGATGGTGTCGATGTTGCTCAACGCCACACAAGTCGGCATTCCCAACGGCGGTACCGAACCACTCGAGGTTTTTTCACCACTCGACATTCGCCAACGGTTGTTGGCCTAAATTGATTTGATCCATCAGGAGATTTTCATGATTTCACGACGTCACATGGCGATTGCTGCGAGTGTTCTTTTGGCATCGTTCGGCACATTTGCACAAAACAACACCGTACGCTTGGTCGTGCCTTTCTCCACAGGGGGCCCAACTGACATCGCAGCACGCGTGATTGCGCCCTTGTTGTCAGAAGCCATGGGCAAGACGGTCATCGTGGACAACCGCGTGGGTGCGACAGGAGCGATTGGGGCAGAGTTTGTGGCACGTGCACCGGCTGACGGCAACACAATTTTGTTTGGCACCAGCAGCATCATGGCAGCGAACCCCGCACTCATGCAAAAGCTCTCATACGACCCTGTGCGAGACTTTGCAGCCGTGAGCACCGTGGCCACGATTGAAAACATTTTGGTAGTTCACCCTTCGGTGCCAGCCAACAATGTGCAAGAGCTTGTTCGCTATGCCAAAGACAATCCGGGCAAGTTGTTTTACGGTTCATCCGGCATTGGCAGCACCTACCACTTGGGTTCTGAAATGTTTGCCAACATGACCAAGACCCAACTGGGCCATGCCCCATACAAAGGCCAAGGCCCTGCGGCACAAGACTTGTTGGCTGGCCACATCCAGCTGATGTTTGATGCGTTCAACTCAGCAGTGCCCAACATCAAATCGGGTCGCGTCAAAGCGTTGGGCATCGCCAGCGCCAAACGCCACCCCGAGTTGCCAGACTTGCCCACCATCAGCGAACAAGGTGTGCCAGGCTACGTGACCACCATTTGGCTGGCCTTTTTCTTGCCAGCTAAAACACCCCCCGCCATCGTCGACAAAATGAACCAAGACCTGCGCAACATCATGCAGCGTCCCGATGTCAAAGAACGTTTTGCCAAACTGGGCATGCAAGCCACCAACTCCAGCACCGGTGAACTCGATGCTTTGCTGAAACAAGAACTGGCGCAATGGACCAAAGTGGTGAAAGACGGCAACATCAAACCCGAGTGATCTCAAAAGACGCGTTGACCTACATCAAGCACGAATAGACGATACGGGTGTCTAATGCAGCATCACTTAGGAGAACTTTATGACAGCAAACGTTGGCGGCATTGACCGCATTCTGCGTATCGTCGCGGGCTTGGTCCTCATCGCATTGGCCGCCATGGGCGTGGTGGGTGCTTGGGGTTATTTGGGCGTCATCGTTTTGGCGACAGGCGTGTTCCGCTTTTGCGGCGCGTACACCTTGCTTGGCATCAACACATGCCCCATGAAGCCTGCCGAAGAAGAGCACGCGCAGTAAACCGTGCGTGCCTCCAAAGCCTCAGCCCTGTGAAGGGGCTGAGGCTTTTTTACGTGCCAACCACAGCAAGCCTGCGCCGGTGATGAGCACAGGCACCAAGGAGCCCCAGTTGAGCCAAGCCCAACCTTGCGTGGTCACCAAAGCCCCCGAGGCAAACGAGGTGAAAGCCATGGTGGCAAACACGCAAAAGTTAATGGCGGCTTGGGCACGGTTTTTCTCTTGTGGTGTGTAGGCTTGCATCGACAGTGTGGTGCTGCCTGTGAACAAGAAGTTCCAGCCCACCCCCAACAAAAACAAAGCCACCAAAAACTGATGCAAGTCCACACCTGACAACGCAACGGCAATGCAAGCGATGTTGAGCAACACGCCCACACCCATGATGGACAACACCCCAAAGCGTTTGATCAAGTGCCCCGTCACAAAGCCCGGCGCAAACATGCCAATCACGTGCCATTGCAGCACCCAAGCTGTGTCTTCAAAAGGCAAGCCACACACTTGCATGGCCAGTGGCGTGGCCGCCATCAGCAAATTCATCACACCATAGCCCAAGGCCGCTGCCATCGCGGCCACCACAAAAATAGGCTGACGCATGATTTGCCCCAAGGCGCGACCGCCCGTGTCATCTGATTTCGCGATAGGTGCTGGCGGAAAGTGGATGAAACCCATCAACGCCATCGACAACAAAGCGACGCCCATCAACGCGACATAAGCCCCCGCGAACGGCATGCCAAACAAGTTTTTGGTTTGAATGGCCAAATTGGGGCCAATCACAGCACCAATCAAACCACCGGCCATCACCAAAGACACCGCCTTTTCTCGATAGTCAGGCTTGCACAATTCAGCCGCTGCAAAGCGATACAACTGACCGTTGGCGCTGTAGTAGCCCGCCACCACCGTCGCTGTCACCAACAACCAGAAGGATTGTGAAAGCACCGCAAACGCCCCCAAAGCAGCCGACAACAAAGCCACCAACAAGCCCAATTGAAACGAACCTTTACGGCCAAAGCGTTGCTGTGATTTGGCCACCAAGCCCGTGCTCAACGCACCACCCACCACATAGCCCATCACAGGCAAAGTCGCCATCCAGGTCTCAGGCGCCAAGCTCAACCCCACCAAGCCATTGATGGCAATGAAGGTGACGTTGTTGGTCAGGAACAAGCCCTGCGCAATAGACAGAAAAATGAGATGACGATTCATAACGATCCAAACACTGAAAGAGAAATCAAACCTGCTGCCATGGCCAAGCCATGCAACACAGCGGCTGCAATGGTCAACACAATGGCTGGCACCAAACGCTTGGGTTGCTCTGCATGTTGAAACAACAGAACAAAAGCCCAAAGCGATAAAGGCATAGAGACCAAACCCCACAACGCAGGCTCGGGATGGATAAACAATCGCACCCCCACAAACAACCACGCATACGCCAACAAAGCAAAAACCAGGTACACCCACGCCGCACGGCGCGGTCCTAAGCGAACCACCAAGGTTCGCTTGCCCACTTGGGCATCTGCTGCCACATCAGGAAATCCATTGATGACCAAGATATTACCCACCAACAATGCAAAGCTCACGGCAACGGCTGCGGGAATCACAAAAAACTGGCCGCGCTGCACATAGTCTGCCCCGACCACCACCAAGCCCCACGTCAGAGCCACCGTGAACTCCCCTAAACCACGCGTCATCAAAGCCAAAGGCGGTGCAGAGTAAGCCCACCCCAGCAGCAAACCTACCAGCCCTAACAGAACCAAACCACCTCCCGCCTTCACCGCCAGCAGCAAACCGCAGGGAATCAACACCATGATCAAGGCACTGGCCAAATTACGCGTGTCTTGTTGTGTGACATGGCCGTTCTGAATCAAACGCGCACCGCCCGTGAACGGAAATAAACCTTGCTGGTTCGCATCGTCTGCACCGCTGAGCGCATCGTGGTAATCGTTCAACACATTGGCTGCCGCATGCATGAGCACAGCCAACACCAAAGTAGCCAAGGTGGTCCATACGTTAGGCATGTGCCCACAGGCCGCAGCCACAGATGTACCCAACACACATGCCACAGCAGTGATGACCAAAAAACCAGGCCGCGTCATCTGCACCAACATGCGCCACGGCAAGGTCTTCTGATCGGTCATGGCGCCATGGTTTCCCATGCTTTTAAAGCCTCCGAGGCATACATCAAAGCAGGACCTCCGCCCATGTAGACGCACACAGCCAAGGTTTCTTCTAACTCTTCACGTGTGCAACCCACACGGTGCAAAGCCTTCACATGAAAACCGATGCAGCCTGAACAATGCTGCGTGATGCCAATAGCCAAAGCCATCAACTCTTTGTGCTTCTCACTCACGGCACCTGTCGCCATGGCTACTTTCGCCAATTGCCCAAAACCTTGCATGGCATCAGGTTGTGCTTTGCGCAATTCGGTCATCGATTGGCTGATGTTTTTGATGAGGCTAGGATGGTCAAACGTGCTCATGACGAACTCTCTTTCTATTTATTCAAATGAAGGCTGTGCAGGTTTGAACACGTCGTGCCCCGCGGCTTGCCATGCATCGATACCCCCCGCAATGGATTGAACATGGGTGTATCCCATCTGCGCCAATGACTGCGCACACAAAGCAGCACGGCCACTGGTTTTGCAATACAACACGATGCTCAAGTCACGTGATTGCAACTTGGGGTTGCCCGCCATCTTGAATTCCAACATGCCACGTGACATGTGCAAAGCACCCGGCAAATGCCCAGCCACATACTCATCGGCTTCGCGCACATCAATCAACACATCACAAGACTGGATGGCTTTGACTGCCTGCTCCACTGAAATTTCTTGGACTGATTTTTTGGCTTCAACAACCAAATCATGGGCGGTTTTCATGCGACTCTCCTTGCTGCGGTGGGACGTTTTTTGGTTGCCGTGGTCACAGGCCAAGCTTGCGCTAAATGCTGTTGGGTGATGCGGTCGCATACCAAATCACACAAGGCGTAAATGGTGGGATCTGCAATTTGGTAATACACGCTGGTGCCACGGCCTTCACGCTTGACGAAGCCTTGTTGCATCAACACCGCCAAATGGCGAGACATATTAGCGGCGGTGTAACCACAGGCTTCGGCCAATTCACCCACGTTGTGCTCTGCTTCACGCAGCAAATTCAAAATGCGTAAACGCGTGGGCTCCGCCAGAGCTTGGAAGTAACTGGCCACACGGTCAATGGCTTGTTCTGGAAGTTGGTTCATGTTTTCTATTGTAGACATAATTCAGTTATTGATTATTTAATTGTTTGGTTAAATAATTGATAGATTATTTATAGAATGAGCACCATGACTGATTCAAACCTTCGCATCTCTGGCCGTTTGGCCGGCTTGTTCCAAAGCGCACAAATCACGCCCTTGTTGGCTTTGGTGTGTTTCCTGCTCGGTGTTTTTGCCGTCTTGGTGACGCCACGTGAAGAGGAACCTCAAATCAACGTCACCATGGCCAACGTGCTCATCCCCTTTCCTGGCGCTTCGGTGAAGGATGTAGAACAAATGGTGTCGGGGCCCGCCGAGCAAGTGCTGTCGCAAATTGCTGGGGTCGAACACGTCATGTCCGTCTCTCAACCCGGCATGTCTGTGGTGACCGTGCAATACAAGGTGGGCGTACCTCGCACCGAAGCTTTGGTGCGTTTGTATGACACGGTGAACTCTCACGCCGACTGGCTACCCAAAGGCTTGGGCGTGCTGCAACCGCTCATTAAACCCAAGGGTATTGACGATGTGCCCATCATGTCCCTCACCTTGCATGGCAAGGACAGCGACCTGAGCGCGTTTGAGTTAGAACGCATCGCACAAAACATTGAGCAAGATTTGAAACGCGTCAAAGGCACGCGCGAAGTCACCACGGTAGGTGGCCCATCTCGTGCCATTCAAATTGACATCGACCCTGCCCGCATGCAGACCGCGGGCATCACCGTGCCTGAGCTGCGCATGGCTTTGCAAGCCGCACACTTAGGCGCACCTGTGGGTGATTTACTGGTGGGCCAACAAGCCATTGCCATTGAATCCGGCCCCTTCTTGAGCAACGCCAAAGACGTGGCCAGTTTGGTGGTGGGCGTGCGTGCGGGTACGCCTGTGCACGTGCATGACATTGCGCAAGTACGCGACGGCGGCGCACAGGCCAACACAGCCGTGTGGCATGGCGTGGCAGGCGCCAAGCCGATGGAACGAACAGCAGTGACCATCGCCATCACCAAAAAGCCAGGTGAGAACGCCATCGAAGTGGCCAACGCCGTGGTGACTCAGGTGCAAGCGTTGAAGCAAAGCAAAATTCCAACAAACGTAGAAGTGACCACCACGCGCAACTACGGCGAAACCGCCAACGACAAGGCCAAGAAGTTGATTCAAAAATTGCTGTTCGCCACTGCCTCTGTGGTGGCCTTGGTGTTCATCGCTTTGGGTCGTCGCGAAGCAGCCATCGTGGGCACGGCGGTGATCTTGACCTTGACCATCACCTTGTTTGCATCGTGGGCTTGGGGCTTCACACTCAATCGCGTGTCGCTGTTTGCGTTGATTTTCTCCATCGGCATCTTGGTGGATGACGCCATCGTGGTGGTGGAAAACATCCACCGCCATCAAGGCTTATTCCCTCATCAAACACTCACACAAATCATCCCAGGCGCAGTCGATGAAGTGGGCGCACCCACCATCCTTGCTACCTTCACGGTCATCGCAGCTTTGTTGCCCATGGCATTTGTGACAGGCTTGATGGGGCCCTACATGAGCCCTATCCCCATCAACGCCAGCATGGGCATGTTGTTATCGTTGGCAGTGGCGTTTGTGGTCACACCTTGGCTGGCTCGCATCTGGATGAAAGCCACACATGCGCACAGCGTTGAAGCAAGCAGCCCATTCAAGCAATGGCTCTCGCGTTTTTTCAATGGTGTGTTCACCCCTTTCTTGAATGAGAAAAACGGCCAACGCAACCGTTGGCGCTTAGGTGCTGCGGTTCTGGGGGCCATCGTTGTCTCCGTGGCATTACCCGTCGCAGGCCTCGTGGCCTTGAAGATGCTGCCCTTTGACAACAAGTCTGAATTTCAAGTCGTGGTCGACATGCCCGCAGGCACCCGCGTGGAAGAAACCGAAAAAGTGTTGCGCGCCTTGGGCGCTCACTTAGCGACCGTGCCAGAGGTCACCCACTACCAAGCCTACGCAGGCCTGAGCGCCCCGATCAACTTCAACGGCTTGGTACGTCAATACTATTTGCGCAGCGGCGGCCATGTCGGTGACATCCAAGTCAACCTGCTAGACAAACATTTGCGCAAAGCACAAAGCCACCTCATCGCCATGCGCGAGCGCCCTGCCCTGCAAGCCATTGGCAAACAATTCAATGCCAATGTGAAAGTGATTGAAGTTCCACCCGGTCCTCCCGTGCTGGCCCCCATCGTGGCTGAGGTGTATGGCCCGACAGACGAAGGTCGGAATCAGGTGGCTAAATCTGTGCGTGCGATGTTCAGCACCCAACAAGGCGTGGTGGATGTGGACGACAGCACCATCAGTGCAGCACCTCGTCAAGTGTTGCTGATCAACCGCCAAAAGGCGGCGCAAATGGGTGTGTCGCAACAAGCCATCGTGAGCACCTTGCGTGCCGCATTGGCGGGTGAATCGACCGTCTACGCGCACGACCAAAACAAATACGCAGGTGCCGTTGTCATTCGATTGCCCAAGAGTGAACAAGACTCACTGGACAAACTGCTCAGCCTTGGTGTGCGCAACTCGCAGCGCGAAATCGTGCCCATCCGCCAACTCGTCACCCTCAGTGACACCGAGCGCGAGCAACCGATTTATCACAAAGACTTGCTGCCCGTCACCTACGTGGTGGGTGACATGGCGGGCAAGGTCGACAGCCCGCTGTACGGTATGTTTGGCATGCGCAGTGGCTTGAACCAAATTCAAGCACCTAATGGCAAACCTGTGGATGAGTACTTCATACAACAACCCACCGACCCTTACCAACACTACGCCGTCAAGTGGGATGGCGAGTGGCAAATGACGTATGAAACCTTCCGCGACATGGGCGCTGCCTATGCGGTAGGTTTGGTGCTGATTTATTTGTTGGTGGTGGCGCAGTTTGGCTCTTACCTCGTGCCGCTCATCATCATGGCACCTATCCCACTCACCATCATTGGTGTGATGCCAGGCCACGCTTTGCTGGGTGCACCCTACACCGCCACCTCCATGATTGGCATGATTGCCTTGGCTGGCATCATCGTGCGCAATTCGATTTTGTTGGTGGACTTCATCCGCTTGCAGGTCTCGCAAGGTGTGGCGTTAAAAGACGCCGTGGTGGCCTCAGCCATCACCCGCGCGCAACCCATTGTGTTGACAGGCTTGGCTGCCATGATGGGGGCATTCTTTATCTTGGATGACCCCATCTTCAATGGCTTGGCCATCTCGCTCATCTTCGGTATTTTTGTCTCGACCGCGCTCACCTTGCTGGTGATTCCGCTGCTCTATTTCATGGCTTTCAAGAACAAGCCCAGCTCTGTCATTTCTGGAGAACACGCATGAAACGCTTGCCCCTCATCGCCGCACTCGCTCTAGCTGGCATCACCTCGGCTGCACACGCCGCTGACTTGATAGGTACTTGGCAAGCCGCCCTGGCGCGTGACCCAGAAATCGCCGCCGCACGCGCCTTGCATGAGCAAGCCACATTCAGACAAGAACAAGCCAAAGCCTTGTGGGCACCCACGGTGTCAGCCAGTGGTGCTGTGGGCCTAGGCGGCGCAGACAGCAGAACCAAAGGTGCAGAGGCCATGGGCCAAAGCGATGTCACCTTCAAAACCAATGTGAATGCAGGCGCTTTGGCACGTGCCAGCATCGGTGCGCAAAAAGCATGGATCAGCCCCGAACGCGAAGCGCAAAGCAAACAGCTAGAGCTGTCTGCACACATCGCGCAAATCCAATGGCAGCAAGCCCAGCAAGCCCTCATCATGCGCACAGCACAACGCTACTTTGATGTGGTGGGCGCCGAGCAAACCCTCAGCATCCTGCAACGCCAACAAAAAGCCATGCAGCAAGCCGCTGCCGAAATCAGCAAACGTCAAGCTGTGGGCGACGCCAGCGTGATGGACGTGCAAGAGGCCAATGCCCGTGTGTCTGAAATTCGCGCTCACGTGCTCACATTTGAGAACAACTTGGCGACCAAGAAGGTGGCCTACCGCCAATTGACAGGTCAAGAGCCCACACAGTTACTGCCCATCGCCAACGTCAACCTCACGCCTGCCAATTTGGCAGACGCCAACACCTGGGTGCAACGCGCCAAACAACAATCCCCCAGTCTCCAAATGATGGGCTTGCAACAGGCCATCCAAGGCCAAGAAGCCAAGCGCGTCAAAGCAGGCAACGCAATGACCGTGGATTGGGTAGCACAAGCGAACATGGACCGTTTGTCGGGCCATGGCACATATGGAAGTGCCAGCAACCAAACGGCGCAATACATGGTGGGCATTCAGCTCAATGCACCCCTCAGCACAGGCGGCATGGTGGAGTCACGCGAACGCGAAGCCTTGAAGCAAGTCGAAAAACTGCGCTACGACCAAGAAGCTGCAGATCAACAGCTAGAACAACAGGTGCGCGATGCTTGGCAAAGCCTGAGCACCGCACCAGCCCGTCTGCAAGCCCTCAGCCAATCCGAGCAAGCCAGCAAAGCGCGCCTCACCTCTACCCGTCAGGCCCATCGCACCGGCGCACGCACCACCAACGAGCTGTTGGGTGCCGAGCACGATGCAGCGCAGGCCGAGCTGGCATTGGTGCAATTGCGTATTCAAACCGCCATGGACCAACTGCGTTTGTCCGCCGTCAGTGGTGAATTGGGCGAAGCTCAGTTGCGTCAAGTGAATGCTTTGTTGAAATAAATCATGACTTGGTCACGACTGCTCCACACGTTGTTGCGGGTTTGGTAATACCTTGTTCAGCAGGGAAATCCCTTGAAAAACTAGGCATTCAGGATTGCTAGAATTTATTCATAAGCAACTAATGAATTATTGAATTTTCAAAGGGAAGACACATGAAACAACTCGCTGCCATCGTCCTCATCGCATTCAGTGCCACAGGTGCTTGGGCCAACGCAGACTTGGCCAAGAAAAACAATTGCTTGGCGTGCCACGCAGCTGATAAAAAGATTGTTGGACCGGCCTACCAAGATGTGGCCAAGAAATACGCGGGCCAAGCGGATGCAGAAGCCACTTTGGCCAAGAACATCAAAGCAGGCGGCAGCGGCAAATGGGGCCCTATTCCCATGCCACCACAAGCGCAGCTCAGCGACGCAGATGCCAAGGCTTTGGCAACTTGGGTTTTAGGTGGCGCCAAGTAATACGACTGGTACTCGTACCTTGATGAGCTTCCCTCAGAAATGTCTTAGGGAAGCTCTTTTTTTTTAAAGCCTCAACACATTAGAAAGCCCGTCATGACATTGAACTTCAAACACCTCTTGCTCACCATAGGTTTGGCTTCGATCAGCTTCGCCAGCACAGCGGCTGATCCCGAATACTTGCGCATCATTGGCACCGACACCAAGTTCGTCGTCAAGAATGCCAAAGGCGAAGAGCGCGAAATCAAGCGCGTGATGACACCTTGCGCCAAAAACAAAGGCTGGTTGCAGCCCTTGGTGCCCGTGGCGGGCGTGACACCTGTGACCGAAATTGAAATGCTCAACGCCATGAATGACCGCGACGCCATGTTGGTCGACATGCGTGAGCCCGAAGATCGCGAACAAGGCACCATCCCCGGTTCACACCACATCGTCTACACCGAAGTCTCTGCACGCTTGAACGAACTGGGTTGCAAAAAAACCGCCAAAGGCTGGGACTGTGCAGGCGCCAAAAAAGTGTTTGCCTTCTGCAATGGCCCTGTCTGCCCGCAAAGCCCCACCGCCATTCAGGCCATGACACGTGATGGTTTCCCTGCTTCGAAAATTTATTACTATCGCGGCGGTATGTTGGATTGGGCGGCATTGGGCTTCCCCGTTCTCAAAGGCGATTTCTAAAAAGGCACCTCATGCACACCAATTGGATACAAGACACACAAGCCTTGCTCAACAGCAAGGATGAATCGGCACCCACACGCCGCTTGGCGCTGCAAACCGCATTGGGCTTGGGCTACGCAGCGGCAGCCATGCCGTTGATCGCGCAAACGGCCATTCAAACATCAGGCGAAGGTTTGATCGAAGGCGAGGTGACGATTGACGTCAGCGGCTTCAAAATGCCAGCTTACCGCTCAGCCCCCAAAGGTAAAACCAACTTGCCTGTGGTCTTGGTGATTTCCGAAATTTTTGGTGTGCATGAATACATTGCCGATGTCACGCGCCGCTTTGCCAAAGCCGGCTACTTGGCCATCGCCCCTGAATTGTTTGTGCGCCAAGGCGACCCCAGCACCTATGGCGAAATTGCAAAACTGCAAGCTGAAATTATTTCAAAAGTGCCAGACGCGCAAGTGATGGCCGACTTGGATGCCACCCTGCAATGGGCCAGCAAAAACGGCGGTAATACCAACCGCGCTGCCATCACTGGCTTTTGTTGGGGTGGTCGTATCACGTGGCTGTATGCCGCACACAACCCCAAGCTCAAAGCGGGTGTCGCGTGGTATGGCCGCGTCGAAGGCCAAACCAATGCCAACAATCCCAAGCATCCGGTCGACTTAGCAGCCACGCTCAAAGCGCCTGTGCTCGGCTTGTATGGCGGGCAAGACACAGGAATTCCTGTCACCTCGGTCAACACCATGAAAGAAGCCTTGTCGCAAGCTGCCGCCAAAGGCAACAAAGCGGCCAAGGCCTCAGAGTTTGTGCTGTACCCCGATGCGCCGCACGCTTTCCATGCCGACTACCGCACCAGCTACCGCGCGGGCCCTGCCGCAGATGGCTTTGCGCGCGCATTGGCTTGGTTCAAGCAACACGTGTAAAACTGCTGCGCAATTAAGTTTGTGCAACAAACACCCGCGCCTTGCGCGGTGTGAGCACCAAAGTTTCGCCTTCTGTGAATCCCTGCTCGTAAAACTGCGATGCAGGGATTTGCGCTTCAATGATCTGTTGGTCTGATAGGCTGTCGCCCTCAGCCGCCACCAGCTCTAAGCGGGCAATCGGTCCCACCACGATGGCACGGGTCAGTTGTGCCACGATACCTTCATCACCCGATGTGTAACGGCGCACATCCAAATCGTGTGGGCGCACATAGGCAAAGGCTTTGGCATCTTGTGTGTCGTGATGCTCTGGGCTAGGCACACGCACAGTTTGGTCTTCCACACCGATGTGCATTTCGCCTTCATGGGCGCGGCCATGGAACAAGTTCACATCGCCTAAGAAGCCATACACAAATGGGCTGGCTGGATGTTCCCACACGTCTTGTGGGCTACCCACTTGCTCGACATTACCCTTGTTCATCACCACCACGCGGTCGGCCACTTCGAGGGCTTCTTCTTGGTCATGCGTCACAAAGATGGTGGTCACATTCAAGTCATCGTGCAAGCGGCGCAACCAGCGGCGCAGCTCTTTGCGCACCTTGGCGTCCAGTGCACCAAAGGGCTCATCGAGCAACAGCACTTTGGGCTCCACAGCGAGTGCGCGAGCCAAGGCAATGCGTTGGCGTTGACCACCTGAGAGTTGTGAGGGGTAACGGTCAGCCAACCAATCGAGTTGCACGAGGCTCAACAAGTCGTGCACTTTCTTTTTGATTTGTTCTTCGCTGGGGCGCTCGCTGCGCGGTTTCACGCGCAGGCCAAAGGCCACGTTTTCAAACACCGTCATGTGGCGGAACAAGGCGTAGTGTTGAAACACAAAACCCACTTGACGCTCGCGCACATGCACATGGGTGGTGTCTTCACCGCTGAACAAAATGGTGCCCGCATCTGCTGTTTCTAAACCCGCGATGATGCGCAACAAAGTGGTTTTGCCGCAGCCCGATGGGCCCAACAAGGCAATCAACTCGCCAGAGTGGATGTCGAGGCTCACATTGCCCAGCGCTTGGAAATCGCCAAACTGTTTGTGGATGTTTCTGATTTCGATGCTCATGATTTTTTTACTCGTATTTATGCGCTTGGCATTTCTTGTGGCAAATCAGCCGTGGCTTTCAGCTCACGCGCATGACGCCACTCCACCACCGACTTGATGACCAACGTGACCAAGGCCAACAACGCCAACAGAGAAGCCACCGCAAATGCAGCGACAGACTGGTACTCGTTGTACAAAATTTCCACATGCAAAGGCATGGTGTTGGTCTGGCCACGGATGTGGCCCGACACCACCGACACCGCACCAAACTCCCCCATGGCACGGGCGTTACACAAGATGACGCCGTAAATCAAACCCCACTTGATGTTGGGCAAGGTGACATACCAAAAGGTTTGCCAGCCTGTGGCACCCAACACGATGGCGGCTTGCTCTTCGTCATTGCCCTGCGCTTGCATGAGTGGAATCAATTCACGCGCGATGAAGGGGAACGTGACAAACACCGTCGCCAACACAATGCCAGGGACGGCAAACACAATCTTGATGTCATGCGCTTGCAACCAAGGGCCAAACCAGCCCTGCGCGCCAAACATCAACACATAAATCAAACCCGCCACCACGGGCGACACCGAAAAAGGCAAATCAACCAAGGTGGTCAAAAAGGCCTTGCCAGTGAATTCGTATTTGGCGATGGCCCAAGCAGCGGCAATGCCAAACACCAAGTTCAAAGGCACAGCAATGAGTGCGGTGATGACGGTCAAGCGAATGGCCGACCACGCATCGGGCTCTTGCAAGGCTTCCCAATATGCTTCAAGTCCTTTGCGCAAAGCTTCGGTGAACACCGCCGCCAAAGGCAACACCAAAAAGAAAAACATGAAGGTGAGCGCCAAGCCAATCAGGCTGTAGCGCACCCACGCGGGTTCGGTTGTGCCTGCTTGCGCACGACGCACGGATGCGTTGATGGTGGTGGTACTCATGCTTGACCTCCGCCGGGCCGCCCCAAGGAGGGCAACGCCCCCTCGGGGGGCAGTGAGCACACGCAGTGACAAACGTGGGGGTTCATACGGCTACTCCTGTGTGACGGCGCTGCCACGCTTGCAGGGCGTTGATCACCAACAACAAGATGAACGAAATGACCAACATCACCACTGCCACGGCAGTGGCACCGGCATAGTCGTATTGCTCCAACTTACCGATGATGATGAGTGGTGTGATTTCGGACACCATGGGCATGTTGCCCGCAATGAAAATCACCGAACCATATTCGCCAATCGCACGCGCAAAGGCCATGGCAAAACCCGTGAGCAATGCGGGTGCGATGCTGGGAAAAATCACGCGGCTAAACGTTTGCCAGCGTGTAGCACCCAAACAAGTGGCCGCTTCTTCGAGTTCTTTCTCTGCATCTTCCAACACGGGTTGCACGGTACGCACCACAAACGGCAAACCAATGAAGATGAGCGCAATCACCACACCGTTGGGGTTGAATGCCAATTGAATGCCCATGGGTTCGAGGTACTGCCCCACCCAACCATTACCTGCCAACAAGGCGGTGAGGGAAATACCGGCCACAGCGGTGGGCAATGCAAAAGGCAAGTCCACCAACGCATCCACCACCTTCTTGCCAAAGAAGTTGTAACGCACCAGCACCCAAGCCACGAGCAAACCAAACACCACGTTCACCAAAGCAGCAATCAGCGACGCACCAAAGGTCAGGCGATACGACGCCATCACGCGAGGGCCTGTGACAGCCTCGACGAATTGGTCCCACGTGAGCGTGAAGGTTTTGAAGATCAATGCCGAGAGCGGAATCAACACAATCAGGCTCAGGTACGTGAGCGTGAAACCTAAGGTGATGTTGAAACCGGGAAGCACACGCGCCGCCTTGTGGCTGCGCGCCAGAGAAAACAATGCCATGAAAAATTACTTCACCGTGTAAATCTTGTCGAACTGACCACCGTCATTGAAGTGGACCTTTTGAGCTTCGCTGAGTGAGCCGAAATACTCGCTCACAGGCACCAACTGAACGGGCTTGAAAGTGGCCGCATATTTCTTCAGCAGCGCAGGTGAACGTGGGCGCAAGGCGTGCTTGGCTGCAATTTCTTGTGCTTCATCGGAGTACAGGTAGTTCAAATAAGCCTTGGCCAATTCGCCTGTGCCCTTTTTCGTCACCGTGCGCTCTACCACCGCCACAGGGTTCTCAGCAATGATGCTGACCGATGGGTGCACGGCATCCACCTTGCCTTCGCCAAATTCGCGGTCCACCGACACCACTTCGGATTCAAACGTCACCAGCACATCGCCAATGTTGCGTTGCAAGAAGATGGTGGTGGCATCACGGCCGCCTTTGGCGAGCACGGGCACGTTCTTGAAAATCTTGGCCACAAACTCAGCAGCGCCTGCATCGTTCATGCCTTTTTTGCGGGCATACGACCACGCGGCCAAATACGCCATGCGGCCATTGCCACCTGTTTTGGGGTTGACGATGATGACTTGCACACCAGGCTTGGTCAGGTCGTCCCAATCCTTGATGCCCTTGGGGTTGCCATTGCGCGTGAGGAACAACATGGTCGATGTGGTGGGCGATGCATTGTTGGGAAACTTCTTCGCCCAATCTTTGGCGACCACGCCTGTGCTAGCCAAGAACTCAATGTCGGTGGTGGTGTTCATGGTCACCACATCGGCTTCTAAGCCGTCATTCACTGCTCGCGCTTGTGCGCTTGAGCCGCCGTGGGCTTGGTCAATCTTGATGTCTTTGCCCGTGGTCTTTTTGTAGTGGGCCACGAAAGCTGCGTTGTAGTCTTTGTAAAACTCGCGAGCCACGTCATACGACACGTTCAGCAAAGTTTGTGCAGAAGCCAAAGAACTGATGGCCAGCAAGGCAGCGGCTAGGGTGGTGTGTAGAAATTTTTTCATACCGTTTGAAACTCCAAAGAATGATGCGACACAACCGGTGTCATCGTTTTAAATACCAAAGGTGAGTCGACCAGAGACTGCAACAGTGCTAGCCCCAAAGGCCATGCACCAAAACCAGAGTCGATGTTGATGTGCCCTGCGTTTTGCAAACGCACAAACTCGCTCCCCCATGACCGCGCATAAGCCCCAGCGGTGCGTACTGGGCAATACGGGTCGTTGCTGCTGGCCACCACCACACTGCGATAAGGCAGGGGCTGATACGGAACAGGCGCAAAGTCCACCAAAGGTGCACGACGTTCAGGGTCAGCAGGGGCCACCAACAAGGCACCTTGAATGCGCGCCACGGCGTCGGGTGGCAAGTGGGTCGATGCAATGCAGCCCAAGCTGTGAGCTGCCAGCACCACGGGGCCATCTTGGGCAAGTATGGTTTCAGCAATGCGCCCCACCCAAGCCTGGCGGGTAGGCGAAATCCAGTTGTCTTGGCTCACGCGCACTGCGCCCACCACAGACTCGGCCCACAGGCTTTGCCAGTGACTGGGGCCGGAATCGCGCCAACCGGGAACGATGAGGATGGTAGGTGTTTGAGACATGGCCGCGATTGTGGGTGGCAATACAGCAAACTCAAACGACTGTTTATTTGTTAGTTAATAACGCATCCGCATAAAGAAAAAAGCCCGCAAAAATGCGGGCTTTGAGAGGTCAGGGTGAATGTCCTTACAGAATCTGGGCAGCTTCATCAAAAGCCAAGCGTGGGCCACGTGGGTGCACGCCAGCGGGATCAGCCACACCGAGGTTGATGAGGAAGTTGGCTTTGAAACGGCCATCAGCAAAGAAGGCTTCATTCACCACTTGTGGGTTGAAGCCCGACATGGCACCGCTGTCCAAACCCAAAGCACGTGCGGCCAAGATCAGGTAAGCGCCTTGCATGCTGCTGTTGCGCGCAGCGGTCGCTTCGGTCATGGCGGGGTTAGCGTCAAACAAAGGCTTGGCATCGTAGCCAGGAAACTGGGTGGGCAGGTGCTCGTGGAATTGCGTGTCTTGCGCAACGATCACGGTGATAGGAGCGCTCTGCACTTGCGGCACGTTGCCGGGCATCAAGGCGGGAATGAGCTTGGCTTTGGCTTCTGCCGTTTTCAAAAACACATAGCGTGCAGGCTGTGCGTTGAATGCGGTAGGACCCCACTTGAGCAAGTCGTACAGCTGATGAATCACGGCGTCAGACACAGGCGTGTCTTTGAAGGCGTGAACAGTGCGTGCTTCGCGAAACAGTTGATTGAGCGCGGCGTCGTTGAGGACGTTGAATGACATGAAAAATTCCTAAAAAAGAAAGAATAGTAAGCGGCGGTATCTTGCCACGTCGCCGCTCACTTCATTTCAAACGCACACAATGACCTATTACTTCTTCAGGTAAATCTGGTCGAAGCTCGCGCCATCGGCAAAGTGGTCTTTGTCTGCCTTGGCCCAGCCACCAAAGGCTTGGTCAATGGTGAACAAAGGCAACTTGGGCAATTGCTTCACATACTTGGCTTGGGCTTTGGCCGAGATAGGTCGGTAAAAGTTTTTGCCAGCAATGTCTTGGCCTTCATCGGTGTTGAGGTAATTCAAATAAGCCTCAGCCACTTTGCGTGTGCCTTTGCGCTCGACGTTTTTGTCCACCACCGCCACAGGTGGCTCGGCCAAGATGCTGATGGAGGGGTAGACGATGTCGACCTTGCTGCCAAACTCTTTCTCTAACAAGTGCGCTTCGTTTTCCCAAGAGATGAACACATCGCCTTGGTTGCGTTGTGCAAATGTCACCGATGAGCCGCGTGCACCGGTGTCAAGCACGGGCACGTTTTTGTAGAGGGCGGCCACAAACTCTTTGGCTTTCGCTTCACCGCCGTATTTGCGTTTGGCAAATTCCCAAGCGGCCAAGTAGTTCCAACGCGCGCCGCCCGATGTTTTGGGGTTGGGTGTGATGACGCTGATACCCGGCTTGGTCAAGTCATCCCAGTCTTTGATGCCCTTAGGGTTACCTTGGCGCACCACCAGCACGATGGTTGAGGTGTAAGGCGCTGAGTTGTGAGGCAAACGCTTTTGCCAGTCTTGGGGAATCAGCGCCGCATTTTTGTAGAGGGCATCTACATCACCCGCCAAAGCCAGCGTGACCACATCGGCATCAATGCCGTCGATGACCGAACGTGCTTGTTTGCCCGAACCGCCATGCGACTGTTTGATGGTCACATCTTGACCGGTTTGCGCTTTCCAATGTTTGGCAAAGGCGGTGTTGAACTCGGCGTACAGCTCACGGGTCGGGTCATACGACACGTTGAGCAAGGTGACGGGTGAGGTTTGTGCTGCAGCCAAACCGCTAACCACCACCAAGGCTGTGGCCACCAGAGTTTTGAGGAAATGTTTGCGTTGAATCATGTCGGTTCCCTTTTTGAATCCATCTCAATTTGCGATGGACGGATTCTTAGCGCAGCAGCGCGAAAAGGGAACGACAGAGTTTTTGGTTGTTAATTACCGAAACATCTAAGCCAATGTCAAAGCGCGTTCAAAGGAATTTTGAGGTAGGACACACCGTTGTCGTCTTTGGGTGGAAACTCCCCCGCACGAATGTTGATTTGCACCGCAGGCAAGATCAGCACAGGCATGGCCAAAGTGGCATCGCGTGCGGTGCGCATGCGCACAAACTCAGCCTCGTCAATGCCATCACGCAAATGGATGTTGTGTGCACGCTGCTCGGCGACCGTGGTTTCAAACCGCACAGCACGGTCTTCAGGTGGGTAGTCGTGACACATGAACAAACGCGTGCTGTCTGGCAAGCTCAAAATTTTGCGGACAGAGGCGTACAACGTTTTGGCGTCACCGCCGGGAAAGTCGCAACGCGCCGAACCCACATCGGGCATGAACAAGGTGTCGCCCACAAACACAGCATCGCCTACTTGGTAGGCCACGCATGCAGGTGTGTGGCCGGGTACAAACAAGGCTTTGGCGCTTAAGTTACCAATCGCAAATGTTTCATCCGTTTTCAGCAAATGATCAAACTGTGTGCCGTCCTCTTTGAAGCCTGCCTCTAAGTTAAAGACGCCTTTGAACACACGCTGCACCGCCGTGATGTGGTCACCAATGGCTGTTTGGCCACCCAATCGTGCTTTGAGATAAGGCGCAGCGGTGAGGTGGTCTGCATGGGCATGCGTTTCTAAAACCCATTGCACTTGCAAATTTTTCTCACGCACAAATGTCACGACTTTGTCCGCAGACTCGGTGCTGGTACGGCCAGACTTAGGGTCATAGTCAAGCACCGAATCAATGATGGCGCAGGCGCTGCCCTCTTTCTCGTACACCACGTAGGTCACTGTCCAAGTGGTGGGATCAAAGATGCCGTGGACGGTTGGGTTCAAAACAGCGGGCATAGAAAAGCTCTGGTTCATAAGAGCACAATAATATAGGTAACTTTAGATATACAAACCATGCACATCGACTGGCTTCATTTCACACCTGTGTCGTCTTTATTGGGCGGCATTCTGCTGGGCATTGCGGCCAGCGCGTTGTTTTTAAATAGCGGACGCATCCTAGGCATCACCGGCATCTTGGAAGGCTTGTTAACGCCCAAGTCTGAGGATTCACCTTGGCGTTTTGCTTTTCTACTGGGTCTGTTTGCTGCACCTTGGGTTGCCAAACTCATGCTGCCTGCCGACTTGTTACATACCCAACGCATCGATGCCAACTGGGCCATGGTGATCGCCGCTGGCGTGTTGGTGGGTTTTGGCACACGTTGGGGCGCAGGCTGCACCAGCGGCCATGGCATTTGTGGCCTGAGCCGTTTGTCAGTGCGCTCCTTGGTGGCGACTTTGTCTTTCATGGGCACAGGCTTCATCACCGTGTTTGTGATTCGCCATTTGTTGTGAGGAGCCGTTGATGCAACGCGTGATTGAATTTATGTTGGGTCTCACCTTTGGTCTTGGTTTGTTGATATCGGGCATGACCGATCCTGGCAAAGTGCAAGGCTTTTTAGACTTAGCCGGCGCATGGGACCCCTCACTGGCTTTTGTGATGGGCGGCGGTGTGATGGTGGGTTTGCTGGGTTTTGGCTTGGCCAAGAAAAAAGCCATCAGCTTCTCAGGCACCCCCTTTCATTGGCCAGAAACAGCAAACATTGACCGCCCGCTGGTGCTGGGCAGTTTGATGTTTGGCATAGGTTGGGGCTTGGCTGGTTTTTGTCCAGGTCCAGCACTGGTGGCCATGGCTGCGGGCAACGACAAGGCCTTGGTGTTTGTGCTGGCCATGCTGGGAGGTATGGTGGCGTTTGATCGTTTCAAAAAAAGAGACAATTGAAGGCTTTGACCGCCACTGACCATTGGGGAATTTTGTGAATCTGACCAACTTGATTGAAACCTTCGGAGACCACGCTGTGCTGGCCATGGGTGGTGCACTCATCGGTTTGTTTTTTGGTTTCTTTGCGCAACGCTCCAAATTTTGCGCACGCGCAGCTGTCATTGAATGTTGCGATGGCACGCTGGGTTCGCGTTTGGCCGTTTGGTTATTGGGTTTTGCCGTGGCCATTTTGGCGGTGCAAACCATCGTGGTGGTGGGTTTCTTGAAACCGGAAAGCTCTCGCCATTTAGGCGCACCCGGCAGCATCTCAGGCGCGATGGTGGGTGGCCTGATGTTTGGCATGGGCATGATCATGACGCGCGGTTGCGCCAGTCGCCTGTTGATTCTTTCTGCGAACGGCAATTTGCGCGCCCTGCTGTCGGGCTTGGTGTTTGCCGTGACGGTGCAAGCCTCGATTTCAGGCTTGTTGGCACCAGCGCGTCAGTGGATCACTTCATTGTGGATGGTGGAAGGCGGTCCCGATCGCAACCTGTTGAACCTCACCACCTCATGGATGGGCTTGGTTGTCGGTGCGGCGATAGGAGCCACAGCACTTTGGCGCTTGCGCAGCAACGATGACCAAAGCAGCAACACATGGAACTGGGCAGGTGCGTTGGTGGGCTTGGCCATTGCTTTGGGTTGGGGCTTCACGCAGTGGGTTGCGAGCGTGTCGTTTGAGCCCATCCCTGTTCAAAGCCTGAGCTTCAGCAGCCCCTCGGCAGAATGGTTGATGCGCACGCTCTCGACAGCTACAGCACCTAGTTTTGGGTTCGATGCTGGCTTGTTGCCCGGCGTTTTTGCAGGCTCGTTGGTGGCCAGCGTGATGTTTGGTGAATTCAAGTTTGAAGGTTTTCAAACAGAAAACAAACTGGGCCACTACCTGACAGGCGCCGTGTTGATGGGCTTTGGCGCTGTCATGGCGGGCGGTTGTACCGTGGGCTCGGGCATGAGCGGTGGTGCGATTTTTTCGAACACCGCGTGGCTCACACTGGTGTCCATCATCCTCGGGGCTGGCTTGACTTACAAAGTCCTCAAGGCCATCAACAGCCCCATTTAAGTTCAGCGCTTATTCAGCAACGCAGCACGCTGCGTTGCCATCTTTGGCGCCAAGCTTGCGCAAGATGATGGCCATGGGGCAAAAGTTGGTGAAACCAAACTGAAACAAGTTCAGCCCCACAAAAGCGGTGAAGGCCAAGGCCCAACGACTCACAAACACAGGGCTTTCTTCTATGCCCAAAGCCAGTGACACCATGATGAACAGTCCAGCGACGATGCGGATGTAACGTTCGACAGTCATTTTTTCTCCCTTGATTTAAAAACTTTAAAAACGTTTACGCAGCAAAGCCGGGGTTGGGCAACACGCCTTCAAGCTTGGGTGTGTTGAGTTTGCGCTGAGACACTTTGCCGCCACTGGCTTTGAGCCATTGCTCTGCCACTTCCCACACGGGCTTGAGGTTTTGGCTCTTGGCTTCTTCGGCCACAGGGGCCCAGCCTGCCACTTTGTATTTTTTGTTGGCGTCAATGAGCTTGCCTTTGAGGCGCATCTCACCAATGCGGTTGCCCATTTTTTCGTTGGGACGGCACACGTATTCGAGGCCTCCCACGCGCACCATGTCACCACCTTGTTGGTAGTAAGGGTCGGGGTTGAACAAGTTGTCGCACACGTCTTCGAGCACGGTCTTGATGGTCTCTCCCGTCATCTCAGTCACCGTGGCATACGAGTATGTGGTGGCAGTCATGTCCATCAGCCATTCACGCGTGATGGCTTGACCTGGCAACAACGACGTGCCCCAGCGGAAACCGGGCGAGAACGCCATGTCTGCGCCTTGCACCGCCATGAGTGCATCGAGCAGCAACTGGTCGCCTGTGCCGTTGAAGTTGCCACGGCGGTACAGCGTGCCTTCGGTGATGGCCAAGGTTTCGTTCAACTTCGCTTCGTACGGTGCGCGAATCTTGGTGATGAGCGCATCCATCTCTTGATCGGCGGGGAGCATATTGGCAAACACGGGCAAGAGCTTGTAGCGGAAGTCCGTGACTTTTTTGTTCTTCACTTCGAAGTCGAGCACGCCCAAGAATTTACCGTTGGAGCCTGCGTTGGTGACGATGGTTTTGCCGCCCTTGTTGTTAACCAAAGTGGCCACTGGCATCCCGTCGTGGGTGTGGCCGCCCATGATGGCGTCGATGCCGCTGACGCGACTGGCCATTTTCAAATCCACGTCCATGCCGTTGTGTGACAGCACGACCACCACCTGCGCCCCTTTGGCGCGGGCTTCGTCCACCATCTTTTGCATGTGTTCGTCTTGAATGCCAAAGGCCCAATCGGCCACCATGTAGCGGGGGTTGGCAATGGGTGTGTAGGGAAAAGCTTGACCAATGATGGCGCAAGGCACGCCGTTCATTTCACGAATCACGTAGGGCTTGAACACCTGATCGCCAAAGTCTTGGGTCTTGATGTTTTGCGCGACAAAATCTACCTTGCCTGCAAAATCTTTGTTGACGATTTCTTGCACGCGCTCCATGCCGTAGGTGAATTCCCAGTGGCCGGTCATCACATCGACGCCCAGTAATTTACAAGCGTCGACCATGTCTTGGCCATTGGTCCACAACGAGGTGGCCGAGCCCTGCCATGTGTCACCACCGTCGAGCAACAGTGCGCCAGGGCGGCTGGCTTTGAGGCGCTTGACCAAGGTGGCCAAGTGCGCGAAGCCCCCCACTTTGCCGTAGCGTTTGGCCGCCACTTCGAAGTTCAAGTAGCTCATGCCGTAGGCTTCAGCGCTACCGGGTCGCACACCAGCCGTCTTGAGCAAATGCTCGCCCACCAGATGGGGCAACTGTCCTTTCATGCTGCCAATGCCGAGGTTGACACTGGGTTCACGGAAGTAAATGGGCTTGAGCTGCGCATGGCAGTCCGTCATGTGCAGAAATGACACTTGGCCAAACTTCGCAATGTCATACAAACCTTTGACAGCCACGCTGGCATCGGCTTGTGCATAGGCTTGCATGTTGAGGCCGGCCATCGAGCCAGCACCGATGATTTGCATGAATTCGCGTTTGGTTAAATTCATATCAGTACCCACTTATTTAAAAATCGCAAAAAAAACCGCAGACGATCTCTCATGCTGCGGCCTTCAAAAAATCACTTGTTCACAGGCGATGCAGGGTCGAGCAACAAAGCCATCACATGTTTGATTTGTGCTTCAGTCAAGATGCCTTTGTGCGCAAAGCGCGGCATGTTGGAGCACGCGTTGTAAGCACGGGCATTTTGAATCTTGCCCCAGGTGTATTCCACGATGGGCTTGGCTGCCGCACTGTTGGGGTCGGTTACGCCACGGATCTTGCCGTAGTTATACAGACTGGGGCCGAGCGTGCCAAACGACAACTCTTCCTTGCTGATCTGGTGACAGTTGTAACAGTTGCCGCCATTGGCAGAGCCTTCGGCATCGGTCCAAGTTTTACCTGCGCCGCTTTGGGCGATCTTCTCGCCTTCTTTAAAGTCACCCAAGTATTTGCCATCGGCTGGGGCCTTGATGGTTTTCATATTGCGTGCTTCGATGGTTTCGGCCACTTTGGCGTCCAAAGGCACACCTGTGCGGTCGGCTTCGGCGCACAAGCGGTTGTCTTCATCAGGGTTCAAACGGTCGAGCTTGGCTTGGCCTTGGGCGCGGAATGAGCGACCCATGATGTCTTGGGTCAGTTTGTCCAGCTCAGCGCTGGTGGGCATGGGGGTGGAACAAGCGGCCAACAAAGCAGCGGCCACCACGCTCAAGCCCAGGGTGTAAGTACGGTTCATGATGCAAAGGTCCTTATCGCTTGTGGGTGCTTAACGTTTGATGGCGGGCGCTGTGGCCTCACCGCCTTTGCCATTCACGCCCATATAGACGCCCAAGGCAATGGTGGCTTCGCTGCCAAACAAGGGATAGGGGAAACGTTGCTGACGGTAGCAGTCGTTCAAGCGCAACTGAGCGCCCCACATCTGACCGTTGGACACGCGGTAAGCAGGCCAAGCACCAAAGCCGTTGCCTGCACCTGGGTTCTTGGTGAGGTTAGGCAAGTCTTGCAAGCGAATGCGCTTGTCGTCTTGGCTGTGGCATGTGGCGCAAGCAAAGTCGTGCGAACCGCCGCGCGTGAAGAACAGGCGCTTGCCTACTTCATACATCTTGCGCTCTTCCACATGGCTTTGTGGCAAGTTGAATTTCATACCTTTGGATTCCGAAGAAATCCAAGTGGCCAAGGCCGTCACGTTGCTTTGCTCGCCTTTGCCAAACGGTGTCTTGGCAATCTCGTCGCCATTGAAACCTTGCAGCTCTTGCATGCAAGTCACCAAGCGTGATTCGAGGTCTTGTACTTTGCCTGTGTCTGCAAAGTAGCGAGGCAACTCGACCCATGCACCTTTGACCACACCTGCGCCTTTGCCCAAATCGCATTTTTCAAGCGACGCATTTTTAGGGCCGCGTTTTTGCTTCCACAGGTCTTCACCTTTGGCTTCAAACAACTCAGCAGGATTGCCGTCTTGCAGCATTTGGCGGTATTCGGCAATGCTGTCGGTGGATGATTTTTGGGCGAACGCAGCAGCGGACACGCCGATGAGCCCTAAAGCAATTACGAGTTTTTTCATGCGTGTGTCTCCACTGCGTTCACTGTGATCACGAAACGGTGGCTTCGTCAGAGCGTGTGTCGCCCTTGTTGTCTTTCCAAGTGATACCGACTTTGTCACCGGCTTTGGCGCCTTTGATGGTGAATTGCAAGAACGGGTTCTTAGACACAGCGGGGCCCCACTCGGCGGTCATCACAACTTTGCCGTTGAGGGTGGCTGTCACGTCTTGGATGTGCCAAGCGGGAATGATTTTTCCATTGCCGTCTTTGCGTTGACCGGATTCCATTTCGTGGCTCATCAAGACACGGATGGTTGCTTTATCGCCAGCTGCTTGGGCGCGAATGCGCATTGGATCTGCCATTTTGTTTCTCCTGATATTTCTGAATTAGCCGCCGCAGCCGCCGAGTGTCACTTTGACTTCTTTCTTCGCAAAGAAAGCTTTGCCGTCATTGGTGATGGCCACCGCATACACATCCGATGACTGGCCCATTTTTGAGCGCGTGGCAAAGTTGGCTTCGACTTCGGGGCTCACGTTGAACATGGCAATCAAAGCCGATGGGTTTTTCTCGACCAACAACAACATGCGTTTGACGTTGCCCAGGCTGGTGCTCACGCCCAATGGCACAACCGCGCCGTTTTCGGCGATGTCTGGACCGGTGATGGTCACATCTTTGCTTTCCACGGGGGCTGAGCCACCCATGGCCTTGACGGCTTCGGCCACGCTCTTGGCGTCAAACGCAGCTTTGTCAAAGGCGTGTGCATAGTGAGGAAACAGGCCAGTAGAGGCCAAGAGGCCTGCCACAGCGGCGCTGTGCTTGAGGGTCTCGCGACGAGTTTGCATGTAGTGCTCCTAAAAAAGGTTTTGAGTTATTTTGCCGCACCTGCGGCGAGCCAGTTGGCAATCGTTTTGATATCTGCTTCAGGGGCTGTTTGAGCAGGCATGGGGATTGGGCCCCAAACACCCGAACCACCTGACTTGATCTTGCCCGCCAAGTATTCGGCTTTGCCTGAATATTTTTTGGCGATGTCATTGAAGCTGGGGCCGACCACCTTGGTATTTTGTGCATGACATGCTGTGCAGTTGTGTTTGCCCAGCAACGCCAATGCGGGGTCTGCCACTTTAACGACTGGCTTGGCAGCGGGGGCAGCCAATGCGGCACCGACTGGGGTTGCCTTGTTTTCCGGCACAGCCGTATTAGCACCGTGCTGTTGACCCACCAAACGGTTTTGGTCGGCCAAGTTGCCGTGGGCGTTGCGGGCGTAGTCAGGCAACATGGACGCCACTTTGGCTTCGGGCACACAGTTTTTCATGCATGCCACGTTTGCCGTATCGGGCTTGCCTGTCCCGTTGAACTCTTTGCCGGGCCACATGGCGTGCTGGGTGGTCATGCCGTTGCGGTTAGGCATGCGCTTTTGCACCTCGGCGATGTTTTTGTCTGACAACACGAAGTTCTCAGGCACCACGTTGGCCAAACTCAACAGGTAGGCTGTGACGGCATACACCTCGTCCGGCTTGAGCGACTTAGGCGCAGTCCAAGGCATGGCACGGTTGATGTAGTCCCACAGCGTCGACACCGTGGCCACCTTCATGAGGGTGGTGCGGCCAGGAAAATCCGGGCGCTTCAAATTGGCCACGTTGCCGGTTTTGATGTCCTCGTTGGTGGTGCCACCAATCAAGGGACTGAACACTTCATTGGACTCACCAAACACACCGTGGCAGTGGGCGCATTTGGCTTCCCACAAATCTTGCCCCTGCGCGACCGAACCTGAGCCAGCGGGCAAGCCTTTGAAATCGGGGCGCACGTCAATGTCCCATGCCGCCACTTCTTTGGCTGTGGCCGGACGTCCCACGCCAGGGTAAGCCGTGCTTTGCGCGCTAGCCACTCCAGCAACAGCCAACAACGCCGCGGTCAAAATGACTTTACGAAACTTGGACATTCTTGACCTCACCGTTTTCTTGCACCAACCAAGACTGAATGGCGTTGTTGTGATAAATCGAGCGTGTGCCGCGCGCCGCACGCAAGTGCTTGTAGGTGGGCTGCACAAACCCAGTTTCGTCGGTGGCGCGGCTTTGGATGATGGCGGGCTTGCCGTCCCACACCCAATCGATGTTGAAACGTGTCAGCGCTTTGCTGAGCACCGGTGTTTCCAAACGCGCTTGACGCCAGTTGCGTCCACCGTCCACCGACACATCGACCTTGGCCACTTTGCCGCGGCCCGACCATGCCAAGCCAGTGATGTTGTAAAAACCTTTGTCCAACAACACTTGACCACCAGAAGGCGTGGTCACCACGCTCTTGCATTCTTGGATGTTGGTGTACTGACGGTGTTGACCATCGGGCATCAAGTCCATGTAGTGCACGGCCTCGTCTTTGGCGGCATAGGGCTTGTCGCCCACTTCCACGCGGCGCAGGTACTTGACCCAGCTCACGCCTTGGATGCCGGGCACGATCAAGCGTAGGGGGTAGCCGTTTTCAGGACGCAACATTTCGCCGTTTTGTCCGTAGGCCACCAACACCTCGCCTGACAAGATGAGGCTCATGGGAATGGTGCGCGTCATCGAGGAACCGTCCCCTCCTTCGGCCAACACAAATTTGCCGTTCTTCAAATCAGCGCCCGCGATTTCGAGCAAGGTGATGAGTGGCACACCGGTGAACTCGCTGCACGAGACCATGCCGTGGGTGTATTGCACCGTAGGCACTGCCACGTTGCCCCACTCGACCGCCGTGTTGGCACCACACTCGATGAAGTGAAAACGCGACACGGAGGGCAAACGCATGATTTCGTCCATGGTGAACACTTTGGGTGTTTTCACCATGCCGTTGATCATGAAGCGGTGTTTGGAAGGGTCGATGTCCCACCAACCTTGGTGATGACGCTCAAAGTGCAAACCACTCGGTGTGACGATGCCAAACAAAGACTGCAAAGGCGCAAATGACACCGAGGCTTGCGTGGTTTGCGTCAAGCCTGGGCTTTGACGGCGTTGCACATTGGATTCGTATTTTGAAGGCACACCGTAGCCGTTGTTGGCGGCCACGCCTTGACCGAGGCCCGTTGCGTGTTCGGGCAAATTCAAGATGTTGGGGTCACCACCTTCCGTCGGTACAGGGTTACCCTGCGCCAACGCCATGGGCGCTGCAGCACCTGCGGCAGCAGCAGCAAACGCGCTGCGAATGAAGTTGCGACGACCAGCTTTGCTTTCAGCAATGACGGTGCTGATGCCGTCGCGGTCTAAAAAGTTTTCGGGTGCTTTTTGAACGCGCCCCGATTGAACGCCATCTGGTGTTTTCACAGACAGTCCTTCCACATCAGTTATATATCAACAGTTGCTAATATAAATCATCTCTGATGGGACATCCATCGGGTTTACGCCATAAACCGAATTAGCTCAACGAAATTTGTAATGCTGTTTGTTCAGGACAGCGGCAACTGCATTGGTATCTTCAGGGAAAAATCCCAGATTAAGTTCGGTGTTGCAGTACTCCACCATGCCACGCAAAGCCCCCGCCGTATTGATACGGCCTTTTGGCTTATAGATGGCACTGCCATCACCACCGACGCGACGAATGTGACATTCGTTGCATTGATTTTCAGCAATTAACTTTTCACCCGCGTTGAGGTCGGCGTCTTTGAAAAGTAGATGTTGCTGTGCGTTCGCAATGCTTGCACCTGTCAACACCATCAAGAACAACAACTTTCTCATGACATGTCTCCTCATTACTTTTCTTGCAGATGCGGGATGAATGAGCGTCATGCGCCCGCCACCACGCGACGGGCCACAGCCAACTGCTCATCCAAATACGCGCCGTAGAAATCAGGCAAATAAGCGCCTTTCAAGCGCGTAGCCACTTCTCGCCCTTGAGCGCCAAAGAACAACACCGTGGGCGCTAGCTTGATGCCTTGTTTGCGCACCCACGCATCCTGCGTGAGTGGTGTGCCATCGAAATCAATTAACGGATGGTTGTCACGCATGTCCACTTGCACCACCTGTAAACCGGATGCGATCAAGGGATGCAAATAGTTTTCACGTACCACTTTGCAAAATGGACAACCATGCAAACTGACCATCACCACCAAAGGTTGCTTGGCCTGCTGCGCTTGCGCCAAAGAGGTTTGCAATGACTCAGTGCGCGGTAAGGAGATCGGTGCCGCCATCGCATCCAGCGCACCCGAACCAGCCATGCACACAGTCAGACCGTGCAGGACTTGGCGACGAGAAAAACGTGTGGTGTACATCACTTGGCTTCTTGCTCCATCAGCAAATAGGTGTTGTAGGCGTTCATGCGGTTGGCTGATTTAAAAAGAGGCATTTTCTCGAACTTCGACCAATCTGTGTTGGCGTAAGCACTTTCGAAGGGTTCCATGTCTTTGGCTGCGCGAGCCATGGCCTCACGCAAGTACAGCAAGTAGTCGCGCGTGAGGGTCATGTCGCCTTTGGGGTCATTCGAAATGGGGCCGTGGCCGGGCACAACCCATCGTGCATCAAACTGGAGCAGGCTTTGCATGGCTTCTATCCAGTGACGGCTATCGGCTTGACCCACAAACGGAATACGGTTACGAAATACGAGATCACCTGCAAACAACACTTTTTGTTGCGGCAAATACACCACCAAGTCTTCTGCAGTGTGCGAAGGGCCTACAGGTTGGATGTCAAAACGCACACCACCCACGGTCAAAGTTCGAGGACCGCTCAGCCACTCATCCGCGGGCACCAATCGTGTCTTCTCATCCACCCAAGGCCAGAGTTCTTGGCGCGAACTCTCCAAACGCAAACGCGCTGTCTCTGACGTGAGGTATTCACGCGCGGCCCCGTGAGCCACGATGTGCGCCCCCAAATCTTTGAACACTTGCAAGCCATAAATGTGATCAGCGTGGTAATGCGTCAGTACCACCGTGTGAATAGGCTTGTTGGTCACTTTGGCAATCTCAGCCAACAAGCGACGCGCCAACTCAGGCGAACCCAAGGCATCAATCACCACCACACCCGCGGGCGTGACCACGAAACCGGCATTAGAGATGAAGTTTTGATTCGCCGACGAACCCATCTCTGAAACGCCTTGCACGTAATAGACATGGGGCACCACTTGCTTGGCTTGCATCAAAGGTTTAGCCACGGCAAGAGGAGGCGCGGATGTTTGCGCTTGCACCGACACGGCAAGACCTAGGCAGGCACACAACCAACTGACGCAAAGTTGGCGCACAAAAGCTAGTTTCACAATCACTTCTCCTCAAACAGCAGGCCAGTCTACGCCTTGACATGCGTCAAGCATTGCGTGAGCCAGAACATTTAGCATAGTCTAAATATAAGCGTAGACTAAATCATATGAACCTCACTGCACTGAATGAAACTTATGGTGAATCCGCTGTCTTAGCCGTCGGCGGCTGGGTCATTGGCTTGTTGTTTGGTTTTTTCGCCCAACGCTCTAAGTTTTGTCTGCGCGCAGCCGTCGTGGAGTTTTGGCACCATCAATTTGGCGAAAAACTTTCAGTTTGGTTACTCACATTTTCTTCAGCCGTCATTGCCATTCAAAGTTTGATTGTGTTGGGCGACCTAGATGTCAGCACAGCGCGCCAACTGGCGACACGGGGCAGCTTGTCCGGCGCACTGGTTGGCGGAATGCTGTTTGGTGCAGGCATGATCATGACGCGCGGGTGTGCCAGTCGCTTGCTCATTTTGTCAGCCAACGGCAACTTGCGCGCACTTCTATCGGGTTTGATCTTTGCCGTCACAGCCCAATCGGCTCTGTCGGGCGCACTCTCACCCTTGCGCCAAGAGATCACCAACTTATGGACGGTGGAAGGCGGCAGCAGCCGTGACCTGCTGGCGATCCTAGGACTGAGCCACACCACAGGATTAGTCATTGGATGTGTTTGGCTTTTGGCTGCGCTGTACTTCACCACACGCACCACGCAACGTGCATGGATGTGGATAGGTGGCATTGGCACAGGTTTGAGCGTGGCCATGGCTTGGTGGTTTTCGTACAGTGTGTCTAAAGCCTCGTTCGAAGTGGTTCACATCCAAGGCATCACCTTCAGTGGCCCATCGGCAGAATGGCTCATGCGTGTGCTGGCCCCCAACCCACCGGCGATTGGTTTTGACTTTGGTTTGTTGCCGGGTGTCTTCTTGGGTTCATTCTTTGCTGCGTGGCTAGGCAAGGAACTGAAATTAGAAGGTTTCAAAGATGGCTATGCCATGCGACGCTACATCGTGGGGGCCATCTTCATGGGCTTTGGCGCCATGTTGGCTGGCGGCTGTGCGGTCGGTGCAGGCGTGACGGGTGGTGCTATTTTTGCGTTGACCGCATGGCTTGCCTTGATTGGCATGTGGATGGGCGCAGGCTTGGTCGACCGATGGATGGACCCACCACCGGTGAGTGCCCCCACGTTGATGCAACCTTGAGTGGTGACGATTGATTCGAATTCTTACGTTATAGTTTTCAGCGTACCGGCAAAACGCCATCACTGGGTTAACCCCGTGATGGCGTTTTGCCATTGTGGATATATTCATGATCACTGATTAATTCAATCTGCTCAACGAGGTTTCGATGAAAACAACATCTCCCTACTTGTTGCGTTTGCTGGCCGCCACAGCCTTGATGCTGGGTACAAGCATTGCGTCACACGCCCAAGACAAAGCCACGCAATTGCACAACCGTGCCACTGCTGCCATGTGCGCCAACTGTCACGGCACCGATGGCCGCACCACCGATGGCTCAGCCATCCCCTCGTTGGTCGGGATGCCCAAAGATTACATGGTGTTGCAACTCAAGGCATTCAAAGACGGCACACGCCCTGCCACGGTGATGCACCAAATTACCAAGGGCTTGACCGATGCCCAAATCGACACCATCGCCACTTACTACGCCGCTACCAAGCGTTGATCAAGGATTCATCATGAAACGTCGCAGTTTTGTTCAAGCCTCTATGGCTCTTGGTTCTTTTGGCGCACTCGGCACCATGGTCGGTTGTGCATCAGTGGGCCGCGTGCCCGAAAAAGCACGCGTGGTCGTGGTGGGTGGCGGCTATGGTGGCGCCACAGCCGCCAAGTACGTGCGCATGTTGTCGAACTACCAAATCGATGTCACCTTGATTGAGCCCAATGGCGAATTCGTCTCTTGCCCTATCTCCAACTTGGTGATCGGTGGCAGCAAGACGATGGCCGACATCACCACACCGTACGACAAGCTCTCGGGCAAGCATGGTGTCAACATCGTGCGTGACTACGTGGCCAGTGTTGACCCCATTAAAAAGACGGTGACTTTGGCCAGTGGCCCCAGCATTCGCTACGACAAACTCATCATGTCGCCTGGCATTGACTTGATGTTCACCACCATCGACGGTTTGAAAGAAGCCAACGCCTCCGGCCAAATTTTGCAAGCGTGGAAAGCTGGCCCAGAAACCTTGGCCCTGCGCAAACAACTTGAAGCGATGGATGACGGTGGCGTGTACGCCATCACCATCCCAGAGGCACCCTACCGCTGCCCGCCCGGTCCGTACGAGCGCGCCAGCCAAGTAGCCCATTACTTCAAACAGCACAAGCCCAAATCAAAGGTGTTGATCTTGGATGCCAACCAAGACGTGACGTCCAAAGGTCCGTTGTTCAAGAAGTTCTGGGCCGACAACTACAAAGGCATCTTGGAGTACATGCCACAACACAAAGTGGTGGCAGTGGACGCCAAGACCAACACCTTGAAGTTTGATGTGCAAAACGATGTCAAAGCCAATGTGCTCAACGTGTTGCCTGCCATGCGCGCAGGTGGCATTGCCGTGCAATCGAGCTTGGCCAATGTCAACGCACGTTGGTGCGGTGTGCACTACCAAACCTTTGAGTCCACACAAGCCAAAGACATTCACGTCATTGGCGACTCCATCATGCTGGCTCCGCTCATGCCCAAGTCGGGTCACATGGCCAACTCACATGGCAAGGTCACAGCAGCCGCCATCGTGGCGCAGCTGTCGGACATGCCTGTGAACCCAGCGCCCTTTTTGAGCAACACCTGCTACAGCTTTGTGAACGACAAATTGGTGGTGCACGTGGCGTCCGTTCACCAATACGATGCCAAAGACAAAACCTACAAAACCGTGCCAGGCTCGGGCGGCGTGTCCTCTGCCCCGAATGAGCTCGAAGGCATTTATGCTTGGAACTGGGCCCAAAACATTTGGGCTGACAGCTTGATGTGAGAAAGCGCTCTATGACGATCTTCAAATACATTTCAAACACGTTCACCGCCTTGTTGCTGGCATTGAGCTTTGGCTCAGTACAAGCGCAAGACATCAAGGTGGTCTACCACGTCAACACAGGCGTGGACACCGCAGCGGCCATCTTGGGCAATGTACGCAACCACCTGAATGCCGACGCCACAGCCAAAATTGTGGTGGTCACGCACGGCCCCGGCATCGACTTTTTGTTGGATGGCGCCAAAGACAACAAAGGCCGCGAGTTCAGCGGCATGGTGTCTGACCTGTCTGGCAAAGGCGTGCAATTCCGCGTGTGTAACAACACGCTGACCTCTCGCAACATCGACCCTAACAAAGTGTCGATGGATGCCAAGATCGTCCCGTCAGGCGTGGCCGAAGTGGCGCGCTTGCAAGCCAAAGAAGGCTATGTGTACCTCAAGCCATAACGCTTCCATGCGTCCATGAAAAGAGCCGCGAATGCGGCTCTTTTCATTTCAACCTCAGATATACGGTCTTGCCCGTACGTGAGTCATCGAATTTTCAAATGCTGTGATTTTTTCTACAGTGAGGCATCTGCACACTGTGCATTGGCTCCACGCCAAAGAAAGCCTCACATGACACCTGTCGTTACTCAAGTTCTTATCAAAAAAAACAAACAGCAAACACCGGCACGTTCCACGGATAAGGAAGACGATTCAACCAGCGAACAGCAGCTGCACTACAAAGATGTGGCTGGGTTTTTTATCTTCTTGCTGGTCGTGTTCACCGTGTTGATGATTGCACTTTATGCCTGAAGTCAGCCCCATCAACTCACAGCAGATACAGGCATCAACGTTCCCAAATATTCAAAATGTGCCAGTGCCTTCTCTGCTGGTTCAATAAATTTCATACGACGGTCCACCGTATCGACGACCACACGAATTAATTCGGCATCGCGCAAATTGTCAATCTTTCGGCTCACCGCAGATGGACTCAAACACAGTTCATCACGCAGCGCCAAGGTCTGCATCATGGATAAAGGCTGATGCATTGCATATCGAACAGCAATGATCTCAAGCAGTCTTTGCTCGTCGGGTGGAATCAACAACGGTTTGAGATCCGATTGACGGGCCTTGTGTACGGCCAATAAAAAATCTAAATATTTGAGTTTGACAGGTGCGCGCGTTGCACCTTGATGCGGATCAGTCATAGAGATGACTGTAAAAACAATTTCCGACTTTGAAAATTCGATAAGCCACGTACGGGCTAGGCCTTATACCCAAAAGACTTAATGGACGCGTTCGATGTTCAGGCGAACCAGCTCGGCCAGGGTTTTGACGCCTAGCTTTTCCATCACGCGTCCTTTGTGCACTTCCACCGTGCGTGGACTGATACCCAACAAAGCACCCGCCTCGCGATGTGTCATGCCTTGAGCGATGGCCGTCATCACTTCACGCTCACGCGGTGTCAATGTTTCAAACGACTGAGTCCGAACGATCGCCACAGCGTTAGATTTGAGCCGCTCAAACGCACGTTCAATGGCGTCAAGCAACACCGGCATGACGACTGGTTTTTCAAGGAAATCCACGGCTTGGTTCAAAAAGGCTCGGCGCATCACATCGACGTCAGCAAAGGCAGTCAGGAAAATCACCTCGACAGGGCGGTGAAGGTGGCCTAACTTTTCTTGCAAATCAAGTCCGCTCATGCCAGCCATGTTGAGGTCCAACACCAAGCAACAAGGCTTGTCGGGGGAGGCGCTTAGAAAAGCCTCGCTACTTTCGTAGGTACGGCAATCAAACCCTTTGAGTCCGAGCATGATGGACAAGGAGTCACGCACAGACGCATCGTCGTCCACGACACACACCAAACGGCTCTCATTCATCGACTGCGTCTCCAAGTGGAAGGAGGATTTCAAAACATTTCTCAGGGTGCGTTTGGTAACGCAACACGCCCCCGTTATTTTCAACCAATGAGCGACTCACCGATAAACCCAAACCCAAGCCATCTTTTTTTTGTGAATAAAAGGGCCTGAACACTTGGTCAGCGGCATCGGCATCTAACAAGGCACCGTGGTCGATCACACGGATGCTCAGCATCTGCTTTTCATCTGCGCTGACGTGCACCGTGACTTGCGCCCCATAGGGCGAGGCATCAATGGCATTCTTCAGTAAATTGCCCAAGGCGGTGCTGATCTGCACACGGTCTACCAACACATGGTCTTCACGGTGTGTGTAGACCGTCACCAAAGCAACCTCTGCCTTGGCCGCTTTTTGGGCGAAACGCGCCACGCACTCATCCACCAAATGCCTAACCGAGGTGTCTTGCAAAGACGATGCGCCTGAAATGAAATAACTGCGCAGGCCCCGCACAATATCTGTCGCACGCAAGGTCTCATTCACCACATTGCGCAGCAGGGTGACGAGTTGCGTTTGTTGCGCATCTGACATTTTTTCTTTGTGAAACTCGGTCAACATGAGCGCCGATTCTGCATAAGCACTCAAAGCACTCATAGGTTGGTGTAGCTCGTGCGCCAACGATCCAGCCAACTCGCCTGCAGCCACCAACTGCAAACTGTCACGCAAGCGCTCTTCCGTGCGCAAGCGTTCATCCACCACTGTGCCAATGATGAGCCCCGTCAACGACAAACTGAGCATGACGATTTGCATGTCCATCAAATCAACCGGTTGCACCCCCACGCGCGTGGCAGAAAACACCAAAGGCAACTGAATGAGTGCTGCCACCAACGTGGCACCTGGCAGCGAATACGTCGCAGCAATCAAGCCCAACACAAAGAACAGCGAGAAGAAATACTTCATCTGGTCTTCAATGGGCAATGAAAAAATCAACCACAAACAAATGGCCAAGCCCAGCATGAGCGTCCAAAACAAAACACTGCGAAACATGTGCAGGTATTGCGCATAACGTCGCTTGTCAGCAGCGACAAAAAACAAGGGCAGCAACACCATCAAACCCAACAAATCGCCAATGAAGAAGCGGTGCACCGCGCCTAAAAAATCATACGGTGACAGCACGCCAATCCACGTCTGCGTGCCCACATAGGCCATGGCGGTGAGCAAAGCACCGCAAAGAATCACCGTGCCCAACACGAAAACGTCACGCCGATTGCGCAGCGCAGTGCGCCCAGCCAACGTCCATCGCAAGGTCAAAGCAATCGCCGCATAGCAAGTCACCAACACCGCGTTGCCCAGCACCACGGCAGGTGACAAAAACAAAGTGCCACGGACCAAACTGTCAGACAGGCCCAGCGTGAGATAAACCCATGTCATCCATGAGTTACCGGCCCAAAAAAGAAACAACACCTCCAGCGCCGCAGGAGGGTTCCAAGGCGTGATGTTCAAGTCCCCAATGGGGTAGATATAACTGAGCTTGTCGACTGCAAAAAACAAGCATGAAAAAACCAGCGCGATGGCGATTTTTTTCAGATTCACCATCCAATATTTAATGCGACAAATCGCTGTCAATGGCGATTTGAGTACACACGGCACGACACAGCGTGACCACCCGCTCATTGATGATGCGGTAATAAATCTGGACGCCCTCGCGACGACGTCCCAAAATTTTGGCTTTGAACAAGGTGTTCAAGTGCTGTGACATATTGGGTTGTGTGGTGTCGATTTCTTCAAGCAACTGACCCACGTTTTTTTCTTCGTTGCACAAGCAGTTGATGATTTTCAAACGCATAGGTGCTGACATGACACGAAAGGTCTCGGCAGCCAAATCAAACATCACATCCAAATCTTCACTTTGGGTGGCCGATTTTTTTGAAACCCTCGCAGAGGTCTTCACCGTTTTGGCAGCCAGTTTTTTAGCAACCGGAGATTTTGAAATCGCAGGTTTGGTTGATGTCTTTGCTTTGACGCGTGATGGATTTGTCTTTTGAGTTGCCATAGGTTTAAAAGGATATCACTTGCACAAATCGGCCACTGAAATTTGCAAACTTTGCGCCCACTCACGGCGGTTGCGGCCTTGCGCCTCTTGCTTGTCACCATAACGCACTTGCGCAATCAAAGGTGGCGCACAAAGCGTGCGCCACAACGAGCTGATCAAGGTGTCATGGTCGTGGTAGCAAGGGGCCAAGCTGCGTTCATGCGTGTGAGCATCCATGAACTGCAGCGCAACGGGCTGAATCGGAGCCTCGGCAGAAATAGCCGCTTGCAACAAATTGGCATGAAACGGCAACAAGCTGATGCCGTCACCGGTACGACCTTCGGGGAACGCGGCCAACACCTGGCCTTGCTGCAAAGCTTCTGCCATTTGGTGAACCACGCGCATGGCATCGCTGCGTGAGCCACGCTCGATGTAGAGCGAGCCACCTCCCGTGGTGAGCACCCCCACCAAAGGCCAGTCGCGAATTTCAGACTTCGCCACAAAACGGCAATGGCAAGCGGCATGCATCACCAAAATGTCGAGCCACGAAATATGGTTGGCCGCCATCAACACGGGGCCTTGTGCGGGATGGCCTTTGACGCGCACCTGAATGCCAATGATGGCCAACATGCCACGCGCCCACACTTCGACGGCTCGGGCTTGTTGCTCATCGCTCAACTTCGGAAATACGGTACGTACACGCCAATAGCCATGCAGCACCCACGCCATGACGCGCAGAAACTTGGCAATGGCGTGCAAGCTGTGCATCAAGCCGCTTGGTAGACCATGCGACCTGCCACCAAAGTGGCTTTGACGCGTGCGGGCAAAGACATGCCTGTCATGTCAAACGCAAACGGTGTGTGCTTGCCTTGGCTGTGCAAAGCATCGGGGGTAACTTGCCATTCGATCGCGGGGTCAAACACCATGAGATCGGCCACGCCGCCCACATGCAACTGGCCCATGCTTTCGCTTTGGCCTTCGATCTTGCCCAACACTTTGGCGGGTTGCGATGTCAGCACCTCGAGTGCACGCAGCATGCTCACCTTGCTGTCGTTGGCCCACTTGAGCGAGAGGCTGAGCAACAGCTCCAAGCCTGTTGCACCCGATTCAGCTTCGGCAAATGGCAAAGCTTTGGCGTCCACATCCACAGGTGTGTGATCGGACACCAGCACATCGATCGTGCCGTCGGCCAAGGCAGCGCGCAAAGCATCGCGGTCGCGTTGTTGGCGCAACACAGGCGTCACGCGTGCGCGGCTGTCGAAGTAACCAATGTCGTGGTCGCTCAGGTGCAGTGAGTTGATACTCACATCAGCCGTGACCGCCAAACCTTCTTTCTTGGCAGCACGTACCAGCTCTACGCCTTCGGCGCTGGAGATGCGGCACAGGTGCACGCGTGCGCGGGTAGCGCGCATCAGCGCAAAGATGGTGTGCAATGCGATGGTCTCTGCAGCCACGGGCACGCCCCCCAAACCCAAACGGGTGGCTAACGGACCACTGGCAGCCACGCCTTTGCCCAAATGCATTTCTTGTGGACGCAGCCACACGGTGTAGCCAAAGGTGGCGGCGTATTGCAAAGCGCGTTGCAACACTTGGGTGTTTTCCAACGGCACTTCGGCTTGGCTAAAGCCCACGCAGCCTGCATCGGTGAGGTCTGACATTTCGGTCAGCACTTCGCCCTTCAAACCACGGGTGAGTGCGCCCAGTGGGAACACGCGTGCGCGGTGCAGTTTTTCGGCGCGGAACTTGAGCATTTCAATCAAGCCTGGCTCATCCAACACGGGGTCGGTATCAGGTGGGCACACGAGGCTGGTCACACCACCGGCCACAGCGGCGGTGAGCTCGGAGGCCAGCATGCCTTCGTGTTCGTAGCCGGGTTCACGCAAGCGCACTTGCAAGTCAACCAAGCCGGGGGCGACGATGCAGCCTTTGGCGTCGATGGTTTGCTCGGCCTTGAAGTTGGCGGGCAATTTTTCGCCCGTCTTTACGATGGCCACGATGTGGCCATCCGCCACCGCCACATCAGCGGTGTGGTCAAAGCCAGAGGCTGGGTCGATGACACGACCGTTTTGAATCAGGATGTTCATGCTTCATTCCCCGCCACGATGGACATCACGGCCATACGCACAGCAATACCAAACGTCACCTGCGACAAGATGACACTTTGCGGCCCATCGACCACGGCAGAGTCAATCTCCACGCCTCGGTTGATGGGGCCAGGGTGCATCACGATGGCGTCGGGTTTGGCCAGTTGCAACTTCTCTTGCGTGAGGCCAAACGATTTGAAATATTCTTGACTCGAAGGCAGCAACGCACCGCTCATGCGTTCGTTTTGCAAGCGCAACATGATCACCACATCGCAATCCTTGATGCCTTCTTCGAGGTTGTTAAACACCTTCACACCCATGGCCGACAAGTCGCTGGGCACCAAGGTCTTGGGGCCCACCACGCGTACTTCGGCACAGCCGAGTGTGGTGAGTGCATGAATGTCAGAGCGCGCCACACGTGAGTGCAACACATCGCCCACGATGGCCACGGTGAGGTTGGTGAAATCTTTTTTGTAGTGACGGATGGTGTACATGTCCAGCAAACCCTGCGTGGGGTGTGCGTGACGGCCGTCACCGGCGTTGACCACGTGCACATGGGGTGCGACGTGCTCAGCAATCAGGTAAGGCGCACCCGACTCGCTGTGACGCACCACAAAAATATCAGCGGCCATCGCGCTCAAGTTGGCGATGGTGTCGAGCAGCGATTCGCCCTTGGCTGCAGATGAACGCGCAATATCGAGGTTGAACACGTCTGCTGACAAACGCGTGGCCGCGATTTCAAACGTGGTGCGGGTGCGGGTGCTGTTCTCGAAGAACAGGTTGAACACGCTTTTGCCGCGCAACAAAGGGACCTTCTTCACTTCACGGTCGTTGACCGACACGAAGTTGGCCGCCGTGTCCAAGATGTGGGTGAGGATGTCGCGTGACAAACCTTCGGTGGAGAGCAGGTGAATCAGCTCGCCGTTTTTATTGAGTTGGGGGTTGCGTTTGTAGAGCATAGGAGTTCTTGTGATCAGCCCTTCACTGAGAAATTAAATTGGCCAGCGTCATCTTTGGTCAGCGCCAGCGATTGGGTGGCGGGCAAAGCCACACGAGCTGCGGCGTAGTCGGCCTGAATGGGCAGCTCGCGGCCACCGCGGTCCACCAACACGGCCAGCTGCACATTGGCGGGACGGCCGTAGTCAAACAATTCATTGAGCACCGCGCGAATGGTGCGACCGGTGTAGAGCACATCGTCGAGCACGATGAGGTGCGCGCCGTTCACTTCAAACGGCAGCTTGGTTTGGCCGCCATCGGCCAAGCCGCGTTGCGCAAAATCGTCGCGGTGCATGGCCGACGAAATGCTGCCCGCTTCGCCTTCGAGTTTCAAATCTTTTTGCAAACGTGCGGCCAGCCAAGCACCACCCGAGGTGATACCCACCAAACGCGTGGTGGGCGTGAGCATGCTGCGCACGCCTTTGAGCAGCTCTTTGTACAAGCTCTCTGCGTCGAGCATGAGGTTTCCGTGGGTACTCATAAGTTCTCTCGAAAAAATTGATTGAGGATGATGCAAGCCGATGCAGCGTCTGCATCTTTGGCACCTTGACTGTGGGCTTCGGTGGTGCTGTAACGCTCGTCCACTTCAAACACCGGCAGGTTGAAGCGGCCGTTGAGTTGGCGTGCAAATTTTTTGGCCTTGGCTGTGTTCTCATGCGCCGCACCGTCTGGGTGATACGGCACGCCCACCACCAACGCGTCGGGCTGCCACTCGGCAATGCGTTTGGTGATGATGGCCCAACGTGCATCGCCTTCGGCATTCACCGTGGCTTGTGGCTGTGCCTCGCGCAACATGCGGCTGCCGTATGCCACGCCGGTGCGTTTAACGCCAAAGTCAAACGCTAAGAAAGATTGAAAGCTAGCAGGCACGGCGCTCATGAGTGGCCCACATCGTTAGACAGCATCCACGGCTCCAAGCCCAAGAGCTTCATAGCACGCTCATAGCGCTGCTCCACTGGGGTATCAAAAATCACCGCAGTGTCTGCGCCCACGGTGAGCCAACTGTTTTCGGCCAGTTCAGACTCCAACTGGCCTTCGCCCCACGCGGAGTAGCCCAGCGAAATCAACACACGCTTGGGGCCTGCGCCAATCGACAAAGCTTCGAGCACGTCTTTGGAAGTGGTCATCTCCAAGCCACCGGGGATGGTCATGGTGGAGGCGTAGACTGACTCTTGCGCCGCATCTTTGCGGCTCACCGCGCTCAGCGCTTCGGCTTCTTGTGCAGTGGGATCTTGGGTCGCGTCGCTCGGGGTGGCTTTCGCCTGTTCAGGCACGTCGACCACCATCGCATCGTGCAACACAAAGCCACGCTCGGTGTGCACGGGGCCGCCTCGTAGCACGGGGGCGTTCATCAGGTCTTGGCGGTGCAGAGGCAGCTCAACTTTTTCAAACAAACCCGTCATCGACAAGTCACTGGGTTTATTGATGACCAGACCCAGTGCACCGCGTTCGCTGTGCTCGCACACATAGACCACGCTCTTGGCAAAAGCCTCGTCCTCCAAACTGGGCATTGCAATCAAAAAATGATGCGTCAGGTTGATGGAGGCAGAATCAGCGGTCATATACCGATTTTAAAGGGTGAACATGCCGAACTCCTCACATCATTCGCCCCACGTGGCCAAAGGGTTGATGTGGTTTCGCCGCGATCTGCGCGCATTTGACAACGCAGCGCTTTACCACGCGCTCAAGAGTTGCAAACAAGTGCATTGCGTGTTCGTTTTTGACAAAGCCATTTTGGACAGCCTGCCTCGCGCAGACCGCCGCGTGGAGTTCATCCGCGAGTCACTGGTGGCGCTGGATGCCGAACTGCACGCTGTGGCGGGCCAAGCGGGTGCAGGCCTCATCGTGCGCCATGCCGTGGCCGCTGATGAAGTACCTCGCCTCGCCCACGAACTGGGTGTGCAAGAGGTGTATGCCAACCACGACGACGAGCCCGATGCATTGGCCCGCGACGCCCATGTCCGCGGTGCTTTGGCCAACTTTGGTATTGGTTTTCAAACCTTCAAAGACCATGTCATTTTTGAGCGCAGCGAAGTGCTGACCCAAATGGGCAAGCCCTACGGTGTGTTCACCCCCTACAAAAATGCGTGGCTGCAAAAGATCAACGACTTTTATTTGAAGTCCTACCCCGTGGGCAAATACATCAAGGCCTTGGCCGCAAGGCCCAAGGCCTACCAAGTACCAGTCCCAACACTGGCCGAGATTGGGTTCGAAGCCACCAACCTCAGCAGCTTGCACGTACCCACTGGCAGCCCTGGCGGCTTGGCCTTGTTTGAAGATTTCTTTGACCGCATGGACAAATACGACGAAGCGCGCAACTTCCCCGCCATCAAAGGCCCCAGCTACTTGGGCGTGCATTTGCGCTTTGGCACAGTGTCGATTCGTCAGCTGGCCTCCACCGCGTACAAGCGCATGTTGGTGGGCTCCAAAGGCGCAGAGACATGGCTATCGGAGCTGATTTGGCGCGATTTTTATCATCAAATCTTGCACCACCACCCGCGCGTGGTGACGGGTGCCTTCAAGCCCGAATACGACGAAATCAAGTGGGACCACCACAAACATGCCAAAGAACTGTTTGCCGCGTGGTGCGAAGGCCGCACAGGCTATCCGCTGGTCGATGCGGCGATGGCGCAAATCAACCAAACTGGCTACATGCACAACCGCCTGCGCATGGTGGTGGCCAGCTTTTTAACCAAAGACCTTGGCATTGATTGGCGCTGGGGCGAGCGCTATTTTGCCGAGCATCTGAACGACTTTGACCTCGCCGCCAACAACGGCGGCTGGCAGTGGGCCAGCTCTAGCGGCTGCGATGCGCAGCCCTACTTCCGCATCTTCAATCCCACCAACCAAAGCGAAAAATTCGACCCCGAAGGCAAATTCATTCGCCGCTACGTGCCCGCGCTGGCCAAACTGAGCAACAAAGCCATCCACGCGCCTTGGCTGGCCAAACCTTTGGAATTAGAAGAAGCAGGCTTGGTACTGGGGCGTGACTACCCTAGACCCATCGTGGACCATGCCGAGGCGCGCAAGCTCACGCTAGAACGCTACGGGGTGGTAAAGAAAGTGAAATAACGAGAAGCAGCGGCTATTCGCCCCGACAGCGCGTCAGCGCTGTCACTCGCCTCAGCAATAGGAGGTCAGAGACTATTCGCCTCTGAGTGCCGCCAACACTTGCGCCTGCGGCTCGCGCACACTGCCCACAGCAAAGTGCTGCAGCAAGCGGCTCACCTCTTGGGCGCCGCTCAGGCTGGTTTTGATGTCATCGGCCACGCGCTTGGCACGCAGGCGGGCCAGTTGCACCGCCAAGGAATCGGCCACTTGTTGCACTGCCGTCAACTGCACATCTTGTGCGAGCTGGGCCATGCTTTGCACATCCAACTGAGCTTCGGTGGGCAGGTCTGACTCGGGCGACTCAGACCAATCGTTGAGGATGCTGACCAAACGCTGCGAAATCACATCGGCTTGCTCTAAAAACAGCAGATGGTTGATGACTTGCAAGCTGTCTTCGATGGGTTTGTCGTGTTCGTTGAACTGCTCGCGCAGCTGCAAGCCGCTGAGCACTTGCGAGGTGGCGCTGGCCTCTGGCTCTTCAATGCTGCGATTGGGAGCCAAACGCAGGCCTTCAAAGAAGTGGGTGGCCAGCGACCAAAAGGTGCGCCAGCCTGCAATCGTCTCAGCGTCTAGCTGACGCTGACACAGCAGCTCTAGCTGCCTGGCCGCACGCGTGTCCACTGCTGGGCGCTGGCGCAGCAAGGCCAGCACTTGGGCTTCAAACTCCGCGCGTACTTGCATGGTGATTAGATTTGCACCATTTCAAAATCTTCTTTGCGCGCGCCGCACTCTGGACAGGTCCAGTTCATGGGCACATCGGCCCATGCGGTGCCAGCGGCAATGCCGTGCTCAGGGCAGCCAGCCTCTTCGTCATAAATCCATCCACAAATCAGACACATCCAGGTATTAGCCACAGTATTTCTTTCGTCAACGCATAGAATGAAAAGCATTGTATCGACCCACTCATGGCGCCAGAAAATACCCCCCTCCCAACCGACATGGCCTTGTCTGACGAGACCAGCAGCGCGCCCCCGTGCGTACTGGTGTTCAACGCCAACGACCCCAGCGGTGCGGGCGGTTTGTCCGCCGACGTGCTGGCTGCCGGTTCTGTGGGCGCGCACGCGCTGCCCGTGGTGACGGGCGCCTACATGCGCGACACCGCTGAAATTTTTGACCACATCGCCTTTGACGACGATGCCGTGGCCGAACAAGCCCGCAGCGTGCTTGAAGACATGAGCGTGCAAATCATCAAAGTGGGGTTTTGCGGCACCCCAGATAACCTGAGTGCGATTGCCGAAATCAGCACCGATTACGCCGAAGTGCCGGTCATTGCCTACATGCCCAACCTCTCATGGTGGGAGGACGAGAAGATTGACGCTTACTTGGATGCGTTTCGCGAACTCATCCTGCCTCAAACCACCGTGCTGGTAGGCAACCACAACACCCTGTGGCGCTGGTTGCTGCCCGACTGGAGCAGCGAAAAAAGCCCCAGCCCACGCGACATTGCACGCGTCGCCGCAGAAGTGGGCGTGCCCTATGTGTTGGTGACCGGCATCAATCATCCCGACCAACACGTGGAAAACGCTTTGGCCACCGCCCACACCGTGATGGTGAGCGAACGCTTTGAACGCTTTGACGCCCTGTTCTCTGGCGCGGGCGACACCCTCAGCATCACGCTGGCTGCCGTGTTGGCTGCGGGTACCGACCTAGAGCTGGCCACCCGCGAAGCCCTGAACTACCTCGACCAAAGCCTCAACAGCGGATTCAGACCCGGCATGGGCCACATCGTGCCCGACCGCCTGTTTTGGGCGGAAGAAGACGAGGAAGGCGAAGACAGCGATGGCCTGCCCGCCACGGCAGAAGACTTCTCGCTGCATCGCCACGAAACCAAACATTGACACCTAGAAGACCATGACCGATTTGAACCAAACCCTGTTTGACCGTGCTGCCAAAGTCATCCCCGGTGGTGTGAATTCGCCCGTGCGCGCGTTTCGCGCCGTGGGCGGCACACCCCGCTTTGTGCAACGCGCCCAAGGCGCTTACTTTTGGGACGCCAACGGTCAAAAGTACATCGACTACATCGGCTCTTGGGGCCCCATGATCTTGGGCCACGGCAACCCAGCGGTGCTCGAAGCCGTGCAAAAAGCGGCCTTGGATGGTTTTTCTTTCGGTGCGCCCACCGAACGCGAGATTGAACTAGCCGAAGAAATTTTGAAGCACGTGCCCTCGATGGAGATGGTGCGTTTGGTCAGCTCAGGCACCGAAGCTGGCATGAGCGCCTTGCGATTGGCGCGTGGCGCCACGGGCCGCAGCAAGATCATCAAGTTTGAAGGCTGCTACCACGGCCACGCCGATGCGCTGTTGGTGAAAGCAGGCTCTGGCCTCGCCACCTTTGGCAACCCCACCAGCGCGGGCGTGCCGCCTGAGGTGGTGCAACACACCTTGGTGCTCGAGTACAACAACGTCGAGCAACTTGAAGAAGCCTTCAAGCTGCACGGCAAAGAACTGGCCTGCGTGATGATCGAACCCATCGCTGGCAATATGAACTTTGTGCGCGCGTCTGTGCCCTTCATGAAACGCTGCCGCGAGCTGTGCACCGAGTACGGCGCACTGTTTGTGTTTGACGAAGTGATGACCGGTTTCCGCGTTGCTTTGGGTAGTGCGCAAAGCGTGTACGCCAAGTTCATTCCAGGTTTCCAACCCGACATCACCGTGTTGGGCAAAGTCATTGGTGGCGGCATGCCATTGGCGGCTTTTGGTGGCCCACGCGCCATCATGCAACAGCTGGCACCCACTGGCCCTGTGTACCAAGCTGGCACCTTGAGCGGCAACCCTGTGGCCACCGCTTGCGGCTTGGCCACTTTGCGCGAAATTGCCAAGCCCGGTTTCTGGGATTCGCTCAGCGCCCGCACACAAAGTTTGGTCAATGGTTTGACCGATGCCGCCACCAAAGCAGGTGTGCCTTTCAGCGCTGATTGCCAAGGCGGCATGTTTGGTTTCTTCTTGTTGCCCGAACTGCCACAGAACTACGCCAAGGTCATGACCAGCGACAGCCCCAAATTCAACAAACTCTTCCACGGCTTGCTCGATCGTGGCGTGTACATTGCGCCTGCCTTGTATGAAGCAGGCTTTGTCAGCGCAGCGCACACCGATGCCGACATTGCACAAACCGTGACTGCGGCCTCTGAGGTGTTTGCTCAGCTATGAAAAAACTTTTACTCGTCTTGGCTATCGTGGCCGCTGCGCCTGCAGCACTGGCTGATGTTTGGATCAACCCCGGTTTTTATTCACACCACTTTGACAAATCAAAGGACCTGAACAACAACAACCACGGCTTTGGCGTGGAAGCCACCATCAGCAACACCTATTCACTCACAGCGGGTGTGTTTGAAAACAGCGATCGCCAAACCTCTCACTACATTGGCGCATATGTCATGCCGTTTCAAAGGGGTGCGTTCAAGGCCGGTGCTGCGGTGGGCGCATTTGATGGTTATCCCAAAATGCGTGAAGGTGGTTGGTTTCCCGCCGTCGTCCCAACCATGGCCATCGAAGGTCGACGCGTGGGCTTAAACGTCTTTCTCATTCCAAAGATTGGCGACAAAGTCAACAGTGCGTTGAGCTTTCAAGTCAAATTCAACATCGCGCCGTAAGGCGTTTTCTTCTCTCGTCCTTCTCGGGCGCATTTCCCCACAAGGACTTTCATGAAAAAAACATTCCAACTCCAAGTCGAAGGCAAACACCCAGACCGCTTGCTCGATGCCATCAAACACGAGATTCGCAAATACCTCAAACGCGAGCGCCGCCGCGATGTGCCCGCAGGTGCGGATTTTTGGGACTTCGATTGCAAATTTGGTTTAACCGAAGACACAGCCGAAGTGGTGCACTTGGCCAACGTCATCACCTGCATCGACAACGCGGTGGCAAATCAAGCCAAGCAGTTTTATGTTGAGCTGTTGGCCAAGCCCGGCGTGCGCACCAAGCGCCCAGCAGGCGAAGCGCTGGAGCACCAAGAGCGTCATGCGTTTGACGGCTTCGATAACGACAACAACGACTGATACTTTTCAATGCCCCACAAAAAAGCCACCTTACAAGGTGGCTTTTTTTACAACTTGGCTTGTGCTGCTGCGCGCAGCTTGTCTTTCTTACTCGGACGTTTGCCTTTGATGCCGCCCGTGCCATCATTGAGTGGCGTCACAGGTGGCGGCACTTCGGTGGGCTCGAAGCCTTCGAGCACCTCAAGCGGCAGTTGCACTTGGGCGCGTTTTTGAATCAGCTGCCAATGCGCCAGAGTGGCAGCGGTGACAAAACTCACCGCTTCGCCACTGGCGCCTGCACGACCGGTGCGGCCAATGCGGTGTGTGTAGTCAGTGGCTGAGCGTGGCAAGTCGTAGTTGACCACCACAGGCAGCTGTGCAATATCGATGCCGCGCGCTGCCAAGTCGGTGGTGACCACCACTTCCCAGCGCTCTTCTTTGAACTCGGCCAGCACGTCTTGGCGTGCACCTTGGCTCATCTCGCCATGAAACGCGGTGGCAAACACGCCTGCTTTGTAGAGTTTGTTGGCCACATGTTCGCACGCGTAGCGCGTGGCGACGAAGACCAACACACGTTTCCACGCATGCGTTTTGATCAGGTGGCGCAGCAAAGCGGTGCGGCTTTTCTCGTCCACTGAAATCGCGCGTTGCGCAATGTCGGGCGTGTGTGCTTGTGTCTGCGCGATGGTGATGCGCGCAGGGTTGCTCAACAAGGCTTCGGCCAAGGTTTGCACTGCGGGCTCAAAGGTGGCGCTGAACAACAGATTTTGTCGCTTGGCAGGCAGCAAGGCCAAGACGCGGTGCAACTCTTCGGCAAAGCCGAGGTCAAGCAAGCGGTCGGCTTCGTCCAACACCAGGTGCTGCACGTGGCCGAGGTTCAAGGCGTTGTGGTCCACGATGTCGAGCAAGCGGCCGGGCGTGGCCACCACCACATCGGCACCGCTGCGCAAGCTCATCATTTGCGGGTTGATGGACACACCACCAAACACCGTGCCCACTTTGATCGACTGCGTGAGAGGCCGCGCCAAATCACGCAGCACGTCGCTCACCTGTGTAGCGAGTTCGCGTGTGGGCACGAGTACCAGCACTTGGGTGATGCGCTTCTTGGGCGCTGCATCACGCGAGACGGCTGTGGCCATGAGCAGTTGCAGAACGGGCAGCACATAAGCCGCCGTTTTGCCAGAGCCTGTTTGTGCAGTGGCTAAGACATCGCGGCCATTCAGCACATGGCCAATGGCTTCGACCTGAACCGGTGTGGGTGCGGTGAAGCCCGCTTGGGTCGCTGAGCTTTGCAACTCGGCATTGAGACCGAGCGCAGCAAAGCTGAGGCTTACAGGTTGCGCCGCATCGAGCGGCGCGTTGGTGTGGTCAATGTTCAATGGGGGCGATCAATGACGGAAGTGACGCACGCCGGTGAACACCATCGCCACACCACGTTCGTTAGCGGCGTCGATGACTTCTTGGTCTCGCATGGAGCCACCGGGTTGGGCCACGCAGGTGGCACCTGCGTCCACCACCACATCGAGGCCGTCGCGGAAGGGAAAGAAGGCATCGCTGGCGACCACAGTGTTTTGTAGGCTGAGCTTGGCTGCTTCGGCCTTGATGCTGGCGATGCGGGCCGAGTCGAGGCGGCTCATTTGGCCAGCACCCACGCCCATGGTCATGCCGTTTTTGCAGAACACGATCGCGTTGGATTTGACGAACTTGGCCACTTTCCAGGCGAACAACAAGTCGTTCAACTCTTCTGGCGTGGGTTGTTTGACGGTGACAATCTTCAGGTCAGCCAATGCCAACTCGTGGTTGTCGGCGCTTTGCAGCAAGAGGCCTGAGCCGACGCGCTTGGTTTCCAAAGCGTTGCGCACCTCGCCGTAGTTAGCAGGCAAGGCGATTTTCATCAAACGCACGTTGACTTTGCTCTTGAACACCTCCAACGCCTCGGCGCTGAAGTCAGGGGCCATCAGCACTTCGACGAACTGCTTGCTCACCGCTTCGGCAGCGGCTTTGTCCACGGAGCGGTTGAAGGCAATGATGCCGCCGAACGCGCTGGTGGGGTCGGTTTGGAAAGCCTTGCTGTACGCCTCCAGCGGGTTCGCACCCACGGCCACGCCACAGGGGTTGGCGTGTTTGACGATCACACATGCGGAGGTGTCAAAGCTCTTGACGCATTCCCATGCCGCATCGGCGTCAGCGATGTTGTTGTAAGACAGTTCCTTGCCTTGCAACTGCACGCCTGTGGCGAGCGAGCCTGCGGCAGGTGCGAGGTCACGGTACCAAGCGGCTTGCTGGTGACTGTTTTCGCCGTAGCGCAGATCTTGCACCTTCACGTATTGCTCGTTGAACTGGCCGCTGAATTGGGCACGCTCGGGCACGTATTCTTCGCTCAGCTTCTCGGCTTCAAAGTTCACGCTCGACAAGTAGTTGCTGATCGCGCCGTCGTATTGGCTGATGCGGTTGAACGCGGCCACGGACAAGGCAAAGCGCAGCTTGTCGCTCAGTTTGCATTGACCTTGAGCCTTTGATGCTTTCAACTCAGCAATCACGTCCGCGTATTGGCTGGCGTCGGTGACGATGCCCACGTCTTTCCAGTTCTTGGCAGCGCTTCGCACCATGGCTGGGCCGCCAATGTCGATGTTTTCAATCGCGTCAGCCAGCGTGCAGCCGGGCTTGGCCACGGTGGCTTCAAACGGGTAGAGGTTGACGATCAACAAATCAATCGTGTCGATGTTGTGCGCCTTCAAAGCCGCCATGTGCTCGGGCGTGTCGCGACGTGCCAGCAAGCCACCGTGCACCTTAGGGTGCAAAGTTTTCACACGGCCATCGAGCATTTCGGGAAAGCCGGTGACTTCGGCCACTTCGGTCACGGGCAAGCCTTGTTCGGCCAAGAGCTTGGCAGTGCCGCCGGTGGAGATGAGGCCCACGCCCAAGGCGTGCAAGTCACGCGCGAGTTCGACGATGCCGGTTTTGTCAGAGACGGAGATGAGTGCTTTCATGGGTTGCAGTCTTATTTGATGAGTTTGTGATCGAGAAGTTTTTTGCGCAACGTGTTGCGGTTGAGGCCCAGCCATTCGGCGGCGCGTGACTGGTTGTGGTCGGCGTGATGCATCACCACTTCAAGCAGCGGTTTTTCAACCACGCGCACCATCATGTCGTGCATGTTGTCGGGCTCTGTGCCTTTGAGGTCGCGGAAATAGGTTTCGAGGCTGGCACGTACCACCTCTTCAATGTGTTTTTTACTCATGCAAAGCTAAGGGTTCTACTAATAAAACAGGATCGGGCAAGCGCTCATGCGCCTGCGCGAGGTCATCGAAGAAGGCAGCGACGGCGCGGTGTTGCGATGCGCTGTCTTCGAGGGTGTTCATGTGTTGGCGAAACGCCTCGCCACCAGGCAAGCTGCGGATGTACCAAGCAATGTGTTTGCGGGCGCTGCGCACACCGGTGCGTTCGCCGTACAGGGCGTAGTGCTCGTCGAGGTGCGCCAGCAGCAAGCGGCTCACCTCTTCCACCAAAGGCTGAGCCAAATGCTCGCCTGTGGCCAAGTAGTGCGCGATCTCGCGGAATATCCAAGGGCGGCCTTGAGCAGCGCGGCCAATCATCAGCGCATCAGCGCTGGTGAGCTTTAAAACTTCTTTGGCTTTTTCGGGAGAATCAATGTCGCCATTGGCAACCACGGGCACGCGCACGGCTTGCTTCACCGCCGTGATGGTGTCGTACTCGGCCAAGCCTTTGTAGCCTTGCTCGCGGGTGCGGCCGTGCACAGTGATCATTTGCACGCCAGCGGCCTCGGCGGCGCGGGCCAAGGCCACAGCATTTTTGTGTGCGTCGCACCAGCCGGTACGCATCTTCAAGGTCACGGGCACGTTGTGAGGCTGGGCGGCATCGACCACCGCTTGCACGATGGAGATGGCCAAGGGCTCGTCTTGCATCAGGGCAGAGCCCGCCCATTTGTTGCACACCTTTTTGGCGGGGCAACCCATGTTGATGTCGATGATTTGCGCACCGCGCTCAATGTTGTACACCGCTGCCTCGGCCATCATGGCCGCGTCGGTGCCAGCAATTTGCACGGCAATGGGGCCACTCTCGCCCGTGTGGTCGGCTCGGCGCGAGGTTTTGAGGCTGCTCCACAAGTCTTTGCGCGAAGTGACCATCTCGCTCACCGCATAGCCCGCGCCCAACTGTTTGCACAACATGCGAAACGGCCGGTCGGTCACGCCAGCCATCGGCGCGACAAACAGGTTGTTTGCCAGTGTGTAGGGACCGATGTGCATGGGGTGGGAAGACGTGATGTGCTTAAAAAGGAGGCGTGATTGTAGCTGCCCAAAATTTCAGCATGTGGTCTAAAAATGACGATTTTGTAAGGGTTTGCAAAGAATTGACAGAGGCCCTCACTACACTGTAGGCATGGAAATTTTGATGCAATCTGTGCTGGCCGCCTTGGCTCTGCCCGAATATGGCCTGAGCACCATATTTGTGGTGTCGCTGGTCTCAGCCACCCTGCTGCCCATGGGCTCGGAGCCCGTGGTGTTTGGCTTGGTCAAACTCAACCCCGAACTGTTTTGGCCTGCCATTTTGGTAGCCACCGCGGGCAACACCATAGGCGGCGCCATCAGCTGGTGGATGGGCCATGGCGCGCACAAGGTCAGCGACAAGCTGCGCCACCAAGAAACCACAGGCAACGAAGCCCGTGCCCTGCGCTGGCTGCACGCCTTAGGCCCCAAAGCGTGTTTACTCAGTTGGTTGCCTGGCGTGGGCGACCCGCTGTGCGCGGTCGCAGGCTGGCTGCGCCTGCCCTTTTGGCCCTGCGTGGTCTATATGGCGGTGGGCAAGTTGGTGCGGTATGTGGTGATGACGGGTGGGTTGCTGTGGGTGTTTCCGCAGCATTGGGGGATTGGTTAGTTCAACGCTTATTTCAGAAAAATTTTGCATCTCTGGGTTAATCTTAAAATCCATGGTTTGCTGCATCCTTCCTTCGAAGGCAGCCCTTCTCCTACTCACGCCTCTTTAGATGTCTAACAACAACACCCCCGCCACGCCAGAAGCCGCTCCCGTCGACGAAAACCAACTCATTGCCGAGCGCCGCGAAAAGCTCAAGGTCATGCGTGAGCGTCAAGCTGCGGGCCAAGGCGTTGCCTTCCCCAACGATTTCAAACCCGCGCACCACGCCGCCACCTTGCACGAGTTGCATGGCGACAAGACCGCCGAGGTGTTGACCGAAGAAGGCCAGTTCGCCAAAGTGGCGGGCCGCATGATGCTCAAACGCGTGATGGGCAAGGCCAGCTTTGCCACGCTGCAAGACAGCACAGGCCGCATCCAGATTTATGTGACACGCGATGACGTGAGCGAAGAGCTCTACGCCGATTTCAAACATTGGGATTTGGGTGACATCGTGGCCTGCGAAGGCAAGCTGTTCAAAACACGCACCGGCGAGTTGTCGATCCACGCCACCAGCATCCGCATGCTGACCAAAAGCCTGCGCCCCATGCCCGACAAGTTCCACGGCGTGGCTGACCAAGAAATTAAATACCGCCAACGCTACGTCGATTTGATGACTGACGAAACAGCACGCAAGCGTTTCATGGCGCGCAGCAAAGCGGTCAGCGGCATTCGCGAGTTCATGGTTCAACACAACTTCCTCGAAGTTGAAACGCCCATGCTGCACCCCATCCCTGGCGGCGCCAATGCCAAGCCCTTCATCACACACCACAACGCGTTGGACCAAGAAATGTTCTTGCGCATCGCGCCTGAGCTGTACTTGAAGCGCTTGATCGTGGGTGGCTTTGAACGCGTGTTTGAGATCAACCGCAACTTCCGTAATGAAGGTATCTCGGTGCGTCACAACCCCGAGTTCACCATGATGGAGTTCTACGCTGCGTATTGGAACTACCAAGACCTGATGCACTTCACCGAAGAGCTGGTGCGCGATGCCGCCATGAAGGCCGCTGGCACCACGCTGCTCACCTATGGCGGCAAGCCCGTGGATCTGAGCCAACCGTTTGAACGCTTGACCATCCGTGAAGCCATCCTCAAGCACACCGAAGCGGGCGACAACGTCGACAACACCGAGTGGCTGATCAACGCCTTGAAAAAACTCGGTTTCAAAGAAGACAAAGACAAGCTCAGCACACGCAGCTTGGCCAGCTTGCAAGTGATGTACTTTGAAGAAACCGTGGAAGAAAAGCTGTGGCAGCCCACCTTCATCTGCGAGCACCCTGTGGAAATTTCTCCCTTGGCCCGCGCCAGCGACAGCAAGCCTGATGTGACCGAGCGCTTTGAGCTCTACATCACAGGCCGCGAGTTCGGCAACGGCTTCAGCGAATTGAACGATGCCGAAGACCAAGCCGCCCGCTTCCACGCCCAAGTGGCCGCCAAAGACAGCGGCGACGACGAAGCCATGTTCTACGACCACGACTTTGTGCGCGCCCTCGAATACGGCATGCCCCCCACCGGCGGCTGCGGCATTGGCATTGACCGCTTGATGATGTTGCTGACCGACAGCCCCAGCATCCGCGACGTCATTTTGTTCCCCGCTTTGCGCCGCGAAGCTTAAACATCAAGCTGCAATGCAAAAGCAAAAACGCCTCCCTAGGGAGGCGTTTTCATTGATACCTTCAATCAGTTTATTGGGGCTGAAACCCGCTGTTCTTGATGAGCTTGGTCCACACCTGCGTGTAGGCGCGTTCGCGTTGCTCCAACTGGTGTGAGTTCATGTAGCCCACGGTCAAGCCCATTTTGGTGAGCTGGTCGTGTACATCGGACATAGCCAACACTTTGGACAAGGCCACACCGAAGTGGTTGATGGTGGCTTGTGGTGTGCCTGAGGGCGCAAAGATGCCGTAGTAAGGCATGTCATCCACCCCGCTCAAACCCAGCTCTGCAAAGGTGGGCACCTCGGGTAACGCGGCTTGACGCTTGGCACCCAACACCGCCACCACGCGCACTTTGCCGGCCTTGTGGTTTTCAATGAAGTCAGGCACCGAGCCCACGCCTGCAGCAATTTGGTTGCCCAACATATCGGCCATCATCGGCGCGCTGCCACGGTAAGGCGCAGAGACCAAATCGAGCTTGAACTTGTCGCCCACCACTTTCACCAAAAACTCAGGCGTTGAAGCAGGCGCTGGAATGCCCACCGCGCCTTTGCCGCCTTGGGCTTTGACCCAAGCCACATACTCAGTGAATGATTTGGCAGGTGTGCCACCCGACACGGCATACGCATTCACAAAGGTGGCAAAGCCTGCCACGGGTGCAAAGTCATGTGCAGGGTCGTAGCCTGGGTTTTTGACCACCAAGGGCAGAATAGAAATGGTGTGGTCGTGCGAGAGGAACAGCACCGTGCCGTCCGCAGGTGCTGTCTTCAAGGCTTGCGCGGCCAACTGGCCACCCGCGCCTGGTTTGTTTTCAACCACCACTGGGGTGCCCAACTCGTCTTTGAGTTTGTCAGCCAAGATGCGGGCCACCGCATCGGTGCCGCCGCCGGGTGGAAAGCCCACCATCAGCTTGATGGGTTTGGCATTTTGTGCATCAGCCAAGCCACAGCTCAGGGTCAAGGCGAGAACGGCAAAGTGACGACGTGAAGGAAACATGTCGGAACTCCTTTGAGAAAACAAATAGATCAGACTTGATCGGGATTATCAGCAGGTGCCACGCCGTCTGGGTTTTGGGCGTGGTCAGGGTCTTGTTCGGGTGGCATTTCTGGGTTTTGACCAAACTCACCTTCAGGTGAATTTTTACGCGCATCACGCTCGCGCAATTTTTCTTCTTTCTTCTTTTTCTTGGCTAACTCGCGTTGGCGTTTTTCGTAGTTGTAATTGGGCGTTGCCATGTGAGCTTTCGTGGGTGGTGGTGGACGTGTGCACGGTTTACGGCAACAAGTCCAAAGCCCGCAAATACGCGGGGTGAGTCATCAGCGCATCCCAAGCTAGCGGCGAAGTTTTGGGCAGCAGTGCGCGACGGCGTTGTTCGCTGGCGTCACTGGCATGCCATTGGTTTTTCACAAGACGTTCGGTCAAGCCTTCGAGCATCTCATCCACCGCATGACCATTGCCCATGCTTTGGTTGCACAAGAGCACGAGGTCACAGCCTGCGTTGAGTGCAGCCACACCAGCTTCGGCAAAGCTAACCGAGCGGCCTTCGATGCGGCGTGCGCCCTCCATCGACAAATCGTCGCTGAAGATGGCGCCATTGAAATGCAACTGGCCACGCAAGATGTCTTGCAACCAACGTGGCGAGAAGCCCGCGGGCAGTGCATCGACCTTGGGGTAAATGACGTGTGCGGGCATCACGCTGGTCAGTGTGGTGGTGAGCCACTGATACGGCAAGGCACAGTCGCCTAGGATGGCTTTGAGGCTGCGTTTGTCGACGGGGATGTCCACATGCGAATCGGCTTTGACAAAGCCGTGGCCGGGGAAATGTTTGCCGCAATTGGCCATGCCTGCCAACAACAAACCATGCATGACGCTTTTGGCCAGCGTAGTGGCCACGCGTGGATCGCGGTGGAATGAGCGGTCGCCAATCACACCGCTCTCGCCGTGGTCAAGGTCGAGCACGGGGGTGAAGCTGAAGTCCACGCCACACGCACGCAGCTCGCTGGCCAGCACGTAGCCACTGGCGGTGGCGGCGTCCATCGCAGCCATGGCGCCGCTGCCCGGTTGGCCTTTTTTGTCTTTCATCCACAGCTCGCCCAAGGCACGCATGGGTGGGATGTGCGTGAAGCCATCGGTGCGAAAACGCTGCACGCGCCCGCCTTCGTGGTCCACACAAATGAGCAAGTCATCGCGCACGGCCTTGATGTTGGCACACAGCTGGGTGAGCTGCTGGCGATTGGCCCAGTTGCGGCCAAACAAAATCACACCGCCTGTGAGCGGGTGTTTCAAGCGCGTGCGGTCAGCGGCGGTGAGCTGGGTGCCTGCGATGTCAAGGATGAGGGGGGCGTGGTGAGACATAAATCGAATGTTCGTTTTAGCTGTTCTTTTCAACAACACAGTAACTGGTGGCGTAGTCAGACTCGTCGCTCACGCTGATGTGGGCGTTAAGGCCTTTGGCTTCAAACCATGCTTTGAGCACGCCGTGCAACACGATGGTGGGCTGGCCACTGGGCAGCTTGGCCACTTCGCACAGGCGCCACGTCATGGGCATGCGCATGCCCAACCCAATGGCTTTGCTGAACGCTTCTTTGGCCGAAAAACGTGTGGCCACATAACGCACACCGCGCTCGGGCCAACGCTCGCTGCGGGCGCGGTAGGTTTGCATTTCGACATCGCTCAACACCTTTTGCGCAAAGCGTTCGCCGTGCTTTTCTAAAGACGCACGGATACGGCGAATGTCGCAGATGTCTGTGCCGATGCCGTAAATCATGCAGGCATGCACGCGCTGTAAGCGCGAATGGTCTCTGTGTAGCCAAGCTCTAACGCATCGGCAATCAAGGCGTGGCCGATGGACACCTCTTGCACACCTGGCACGGTGGTGAGAAAGGTGTGCAGGTTGTCGCGGTTCAGGTCGTGGCCGGCGTTGATGCCAAGGCCTGCAGCCAAAGCGGCTTCTGCCGTGGCTTTGAATGCGGCCAGCACCTCTGCTTGTTTGGATGTTCCATAGGCCGAGGCATAGGTCTCGGTATAGAGCTCCACGCGGTCAGCACCCACCGCTTTGGCTGCAGCCATCGCTTCAGGAATGGGATCCATGAACAAGCTCACGCGCGCGCCCAAGGCTTTGGCTTCGGCGATGAGGGGCTTCAAGCGCTCAGCGTCTTGCGGGAACGTCCAGCCATGGTCGCTGGTGAACTGGCCTTCGCTGTCGGGCACAAAGGTCACTTGATGGGGGCGCACTTGGCGCACAAAGTCCATCAGGTTGTGAAAGGGGTTGCCTTCGATGTTGAACTCGCGGTCGGGCCAGTCCTTGAGCAAAGCGGCCAAGTCATGCACATCGCCAGCGCGGATGTGGCGCTCGTCAGGCCGAGGATGCACGGTGATGCCCGCAGCGCCCGCCTCTAGGCACAGCGTGGCCGCGCGCGTGACGCTGGGGATGCCCAAGTGGCGCGTGTTGCGCACCAAAGCCACTTTGTTGAGGTTGACTGACAGCGCGGTTTGTGTGTGTTGAGACATTGAATACATCAAAGAGATTGCAGGTCAATCATCATCTGCCGTGTGCGCAGTGTTTTGACCCCGCAATGGTAGTGCAGCAAGGCGCGTAGCTGGCCCTGCAAGGCGTTGCGTTGCTCGGGTGGTATCTCGGCACACAAACGCAGCGTGGCGGTGAATGGCGCATCTGTGGACAAGCTGTCGTGGAGTTTTAGCCACACGTTGCCCGCTAGGCCTGTGCGGTCTTGCGCGTTGTGGGTACGCAGGCCGCCTTCGGCCACCAGCACATACAAGGCATCGGGCTGCAAGGACTCTAGCGTGAGAGTTTGGGCGTTGAGTTCGGGCAAGAAACCAATGTCGCGCAGCAGCAGCAGCTCAAAGGCACGCAGCGCAGGGGCAATCGTGCCCTCGTGGCCAGAGGCCAGCACCTGCACCACTTGGCGATACAGGTCAAACAAACTGGGATGCGGATCATCACGCGCCAACAAGCGCAGCAGCAACTCATTGATGTAGTAGCCCGACAGCAGCGCCTCGCCCGTGGGCATGATGTGGCCGCCCACCCATTCAGCGCCCTTTAAAGTCCGAATTTCGGCATCGCCCGAATAGCTGACGTACAGCGGCTGCAAAGGCAGCAACACCGGGCGAAAGTTAGAGCTGGGTTTTTTAGCGCCTTTGGCCACCAAGGCCACCCGACCAAAGTGGCGGGTGAAGGTTTCCAAAATCAGGCTGGACTCACTCCAGTCGTAGCGGTGCACCACGAACGCAGGCTCGTCCTGAATACGGGGAATGCCCCGCGACATCGTGAATGTGCTGGACTTACTCGTAGCCAAAGCTACGCACCCGCGCTGCATCGTCGGCCCAACCCGAGCGGACTTTGACCCACAGCTCTAAGAACACTTTGGCGTCGTAGAGTTTTTCCAACTCGGTGCGGGCTTCCATGCCCATGCGCTTCAAGCGCTCGCCTTTGTCGCCAATGACCATGGCTTTGTGGCCTTCGCGCTCGACCACGATGGTGGCGGCAATGCGCACCATGCGTTTGACGCCTTTGGTCTTGCCCTTTTCTTCTTCGAACTTGTCGATGACGACGGTCGAGGTGTAGGGCAATTCGTCACCGGTCAGACGGAACAATTTTTCGCGCACCATCTCGGCAGCCATGAATTTCTCGCTGCGGTCAGTCAGCTCGTCAGCGGCGTACATCCACGCTTGCTCGGGCAGGTATTTTTCGGCGATGCCCAAGAGGCGCTGCACGTCTTTGTCGTTCTTGGCAGACATGGGCACGATTTCGGCAAAGGGGTGACGCTCTTGCATGGACTGCAGCCACTGCATGATCTCGGGACGGTTCTTCATTGTGTCGAGCTTGTTCGCCACCAAGAGGGTGGGAATGCCCGGCGCGAGCAGCGACAACACTTTTTCGTCGGCTGGGGTAAAGCTACCTGCCTCGACCACCAAGAACACCACATCCACATCACCCACTGCGCCTTGCACGGCTTTGTTGAGGGATTTGTTCAAGGCGTTACCGTGGATGGTTTGAAAACCTGGCGTGTCCACAAACACATATTGCGATGCGCCTTGGGTATGCATGCCGGTGATGCGGTGGCGCGTGGTTTGCGCCTTGCGTGAGGTGATGCTAATTTTTTGACCGACCAAAGCATTGAGCAAGGTGGACTTCCCCACGTTGGGCTTGCCCACGATGGCAATCAGGCCACAGCGTTGATCAGCAGGCGCCACCACCGCTTGGCTGGCGACGACACGGTTGCCTTTGCTGGCGGCCAGCATGGCATCGATGTCTTGCAGGGTTTGTTCGTTTTTGGGAGGGGTGGCCATTATTTGAGCTCTTTGATGATTTGGAGCATGGCTGCTGCGGCGGCTTGCTCTCCGGCGCGGCGTGAGCCGCCAATGCCACGCTCGCAGCGGGCCAGTTCTGGAACTTCACATTCCACGTCAAATGTTTGTTTGTGCGCCGCACCCAAGGTGCCGACCACACGGTAGATCGGCAGCTTGAACTTACGCGCTTGCAGCCATTCTTGCAACTCAGTTTTGGCGTCTTTGCCAACGGCTTGCATGTCAGGGTTGATTTCGACCTTGGCAAAAATGCGTTGCACCAAAGCATCTGCCGTGGCATAGCCAGCGTCTAGATACACCGCGCCCAGCACGGCTTCAAGCGCATCGGCCAAAATGGAGGGGCGCTTTTGGCCGCCCGAGTTCATCTCACCCTCGCCCAATCGCAACATGCCAGACAAACCCAGCTCAACCGCCAAATGGTGCAAGGTGTCTTGCTTGACCAAATTTGCACGCACACGTGAGAGGTCGCCCTCGGGCAAGGTGTTGAGGCGTTGGTACAGCAAGTTGGCAATGGCCAAGTTGAGCACCGAGTCGCCTAAAAACTCCAAGCGTTCGTAGTGGTCCGAGCTGAAGCTGCGGTGCGTCAAAGCCTGCGTGAGCAACGCAGGATTTTGAAAGGTGTACTCCAAGCGCGCTTGCAGCGTCTCAAGGATTTGTTGTTGAGACAGGCTCGGACGGGCTGTGCGTGCGCGTGAGGTCATTGAAATGCGCCGATGCGCGAGAGACTGCCAAAGTTCATCCAAACAAAGAAGGCTTTACCCACAATGTTTTTCTCAGGCACAAAGCCCCAGTAGCGCGAGTCGAGTGAGTTGTCGCGGTTGTCACCCATCATGAAGTAGTGGCCAGCAGGTACTTTGCAGGTCACACCTTCGACGGTGTAGTGACAGTTTTCTTTGAACGTAAAGTCGTCAGCCCCCGGCACGAATGAGGGGCGGTCTTTGTCGTTGAGGAGCTTGTGGGTACGCACGCCAGTCATCTCGCTTGGCTTGCTGCCCAAGGGCAGCTTTTCTTCAAACTGAGAGATGTAGCGCATGCTGTCTTCTTCAAAGAAATCGGTGCGAACTTCTTTGCTGACCGGTTGGCCATTGATGGTGAGCTGCTTGTTCAGGTAAGCCACTTCGTCACCGGGCACACCCACCACACGCTTGATGTAGTCGAGGCTGGGCTTGGGTGGGTAACGGAACACCATCACGTCACCGCGCTGCACGGGGTTGCCCTCGGTCAGCTTGAGGTTGAGCACAGGCAAACGCACGCCGTAGTGGTATTTGTTCACCAAAATCAGGTCCCCCACCAGCAAGGTGGGAATCATCGAACCGGATGGAATTTTGAAGGGCTCAAACAAAAAGGAGCGCAACACAAACACCACAGCGATGACGGGGAACAAGCCCGCTGTCCAATCCAGCCACCAAGGCTGCATGTACAGACGCTCTTTGGCTTGCGCGACGTTCACATCGGTCTGAGTAATGCCTTGGGCATGCAACTCAGCCGTGCGTTTGTCAGCTTGGGCTTGCAGGGCTTCAGCCGCTGCTTTGCGCTGAGGCAAGAAATAGAACTGCTCGGCCAACCAGTAAATACCGGTCACCACGGTGGCCATGAACATGAGCAAGGCAAAGTTGCCCTCAATCACACCCACGTACCAAAAACCAGCGTAGCCCACAAAGGCTGCCAGTACGAATGCGGTCAACGTCGCCATTAATCCTCCACCTGCAAAATGGCCAAGAAGGCTTCTTGCGGAACTTCCACCGAACCAATTTGCTTCATGCGTTTCTTACCTGCTTTTTGTTTCTCAAGCAGCTTGCGTTTGCGGCTGATGTCGCCGCCATAGCATTTTGCCAGCACGTTCTTGCGCAAAGCCTTGATGGTCTCGCGCGCGATGATGTTGGAGCCAATGGCCGCTTGAATCGCCACGTCATACATCTGACGGCTGATGATTTCGCGCATCTTGGCCACCACCGCACGGCCACGGTACTGCGACTGCGAGCGGTGGACGATGATGGACAAAGCGTCTACTTTGTCACCGTTGAGCAAAATGTCCACTTTCACCACGTCCGAGGCACGGTACTCTTTGAACTCGTAGTCCATCGAGGCATAGCCGCGTGACACAGATTTCAGCTTATCAAAGAAGTCCAAGACGATTTCGCCCAGAGGCATCTCATAGGTGAGCATCACTTGGCGACCGTGGTACGCCATGTTGATTTGCACGCCGCGCTTTTGGTTGGCGAGTGTCATGACCGGGCCGACGTAGTCTTGCGGCATGTATAAGTGCACTGTCACGATGGGCTCGCGAATTTCGTGCAGCTTGCCTTGATCAGGCATCTTAGATGGGTTTTCCACCATGATGACTTCGTCACCAGGCATGACCACTTGGTAGACCACGCTGGGCGCGGTGGTGATGAGGTCTTGGTCAAACTCGCGCTCCAAGCGCTCTTGCACGATTTCCATGTGCAACAGGCCCAAGAAACCGCAACGGAAACCAAAGCCCAGCGCTTGCGACACTTCTGGTTCGTACTGCAACGATGCGTCGTTGAGCTTGAGCTTTTCCAGCGCATCGCGCAGGCCGTCGTATTGGTTGGCTTCGGTGGGATACAAACCCGCGAACACCTGAGGCTGAATCTCTTTAAAACCAGGCAAGGCTTCTTCCGCAGGACCTAAATTGTTGGGCAACTTCTTTTCCAAGGTGATGGTGTCGCCCACCTTGGCGGCTTGTAGTTCTTTGATACCCGCAATGATGTAGCCAACCTGACCGGCTTCGAGCGATTGGCGAGGCTCATTGGCAGGCGTGAACACGCCTAAGTTGTCGGCGTTGTAGACAGCGTTGGTGGCCATCATCTTGAAGCGCTCGCCTTTGGCTAAACGACCATCGACCACGCGCACCAACATCACCACGCCCACATAGCTGTCAAACCAGCTGTCGATGATCATGGCGCGCAAAGGCGCGTCTTTGTTGCCTTTGGGTGGTGGCACTTTGGCTACCACAGCTTCTAAGATTTCCTCGATGCCCATGCCTGTTTTGGCTGAGCATGGAATCGCATCGGTGGCATCAATGCCAATCACGTCTTCCACTTCTGCTTTGGCATTGTCTGGATCGGCATTAGGCAAATCCATTTTGTTCAGAACAGGCAGCACCTCCACACCGAGGTCGAGTGCTGTGTAACAGTTAGCCACCGTTTGTGCTTCCACACCTTGTGAAGCATCGACAACCAACAACGCGCCTTCGCAGGCTGAGAGTGAACGCGACACTTCGTAAGAGAAGTCAACGTGACCCGGTGTGTCGATCAAATTCAGGTTGTAGACCTGACCGTCTTTCGCTTTGTATTGCAGTGCAGCGGTCTGTGCTTTGATAGTTATCCCACGTTCTTTTTCGATGTCCATCGAGTCGAGAACTTGCGCTTCCATGTCGCGCTCTTCAAGTCCTCCACAACGCTGAATCAAACGATCTGCGAGCGTCGATTTGCCGTGATCAATGTGGGCAATGATTGAAAAGTTTCTGATGTTGTTCATCAACGGGAGCACTTAAGTGATTGAATTCAAAGGGAGAGCGCCATGAAAAAAGGGCGCGTCATGTGCTGACGCGCCCAGAACCAACAAGCAATGGCAACTGCATAAGTTGGGAGTTCATTGTAGGCAAAAACCCCGAATTGCACAGCGGTCTCAACACAACCGAGGCCTCGTTGCGGGTTCGCAACATGAATTTATCCACAACTTATTAACATTTTGACAAAGAGATTTTGGGACAACTTGTGGGTGATCTGTGGAGCACCTGTGGAGTTGGTCAACCAATCCCGTATCGTGGAGTTTTTGGCTTGCGATATATCGCAAAAACGCATTCAGCCCTTAGATTCTATACAAAAAGGGCTTGAACAGATTAATTAAGTTAGCAAGCACCAACTTAAAAAGTATTTTCAGAGGTTTCAAAAAATATTTTGAGAATCCCCTCATTCCCGACTTCAGCCTAGGGATTTAACGCGCAGGTCGAATGACTGTGTATTGCGCCCATTCACCTCGACGAATCAAGAGACTCACGGGTTTGCTGCGGTCCAGCTTCGCAGTCAGGGTTTCGAGCGCTTGTACGTTGGGTGTTTCAATGTTGGCCAAGGCCAAAATCACGTCGCCCTCTTGAATACCCGCACGCGAAGCTGGCTCAGCCACGGCATCCACGCGCACACCACCACGCAGTTTGAGTTCTTTCTTTTGTGCGTCCGTCAGCTCACTCACCGTCAGTCCGAGCACCTTGGTCACGGTCCCTGATTGAGGCTTCTCAGCAGCCGATGCCTTTTTGACAGGCTTCTCCGCCTCAAACTCACCCACGGTGATGTGCATGTCCTTCACGCTGCCGCGGCGCCACACCTGAATGGCGCTGCGCGTACCGGGCTTGGTGTTACCCACTATGCGTGGCAAGTCGCTGGATTTTTCGATGGTTTTGCCCTCGAACTTCAAGATGATGTCGCCCGGTTCTAAGCCCGCCTTCTCAGCGGGCGAGCCTTGCTCAACACCGCGCACCAAAGCACCCTGCGTTTTAGACAAACCGAGTGACTCAGCGACTTCCTTGCTGACTTGGTCAATCTGCACACCCAAGCGGCCACGTTGCACTTTGCCGGTGGCACGCAATTGCTCACTCACGCGAACCGCTTCGTCAATCGGAATGGCAAACGAGATGCCCATAAAACCACCCGAACGCGAATAGATTTGGCTGTTGATGCCCACCACCTCGCCACGCATGTTGATCAGCGGGCCGCCTGAGTTGCCGGGGTTGATGGCCACATCGGTTTGAATAAAAGGCAGGTAGTCACCAGTGTCTCGCTGCTTGGCACTCACGATGCCTGCGGTGACTGAGTTGTCCAAACCAAAGGGCGAACCAATGGCCATCACCCATTCACCCACTTTGAGACGATTCACGTCGCCAATCTTCACCGCTGACAAGCCTGCAGCTTCAATTTTGACCACAGCCACATCGGTGCGTTTGTCCAAGCCCACGATGCGAGCCTTGAACTCGCGTTTATCAGGCAAGGTGACCACCACTTGGTCGGCCCCATCCACCACGTGCGCATTGGTCATCACAAAACCATCGACTGACAAAATAAAGCCCGAGCCCACACCTTTGGGCTGTGCCTCTTCTGATGGGCCGCGACGCGGCTGGCGTTGCGCGTTGGGGTTGTTGGGAATAGGCATGGGCACGCCAAAGAAACGGCGAAAAAACTCTTGCATCTCTGCATCTGGCTCACCGCCTTGCACTTCGCGCGGGGCCGCCTTCTCTAACGTACGGATGTTTACCACTGACGGCCCGACTTGTTCTACCAACTCGGTGAAATCGGGGAGTCCCTTCACCACTTGCGCGGCCGCAGGGTTCACCAATGCCACGCTCAAACCCGCAACCCACAGCGAGGCGCACAACAGGCCTAAAAAGACCGAACGTTTCAATGCCAATGGACGTGCCATGTTTCTTTCCTTCATCCCATATCGGTGCGCTGATACACAGCGCGACGTAAATCTTGCCAACGGTTGTCTGAGGCTTGTGGCCCCAGCCACAACCAACGCGACTTGCCATTCAGTGTGTCAGATGCGGGCTGCCAGCGCAAAAGCAAGGCTTTTTGCACATCCAACATGACATGCACTTGACCCAAAGCATCTTCACGGCCCGCGCCTTGGTCATGCAGACACCAGACTTGACCATCCCAAGTGAGCATGCCTGCTTGTTGCAAAGCACGCCAGCCAGAGAAGATGGCGAGTGCGGCAAAGCCCGCGGCGGCCCCCAAAATCCAAGTCATATCTTGATTCAACGCCCAAGCCAACAACACGGTGGACGTGAGCAGAGTGAAGAACACGTAAAGCCAACGCTGAAAAGCACAACGCCCCACCGGATACGAAACCGATGGGGCGTTGTGCATGGCGAAAGCCTTAGACGCGTTTGAAAACTAACGCGCCGTTGGTGCCGCCAAATCCGAAGTTGTTTTTCAGCGCCACATCAATCTTCATGTCGCGCGCTGTGTTGGCGCAGTAGTCCAAGTCGCACTCGGGGTCTTGGTTGAAGATGTTGATGGTGGGTGGGCTCTTTTGGTTGTGGATGGCCAAAACCGTGAACACACTCTCAATGCCACCAGCACCGCCCAACAAGTGACCCGTCATGGACTTGGTGGAGTTCACCACCGTCTTCTTGGCGTGATCGCCCAGAGCCGCTTTAATGGCGTTGGTTTCATTCACGTCACCCAACGGTGTGGATGTGCCGTGTGCATTCAAGTAATCGACTTGGTCGGGGTTCACACCCGCGTTGCGCAATGCGCTGAGCATGGCACGGCGTGGGCCGTCCATGTTGGGGGCTGTCATGTGGCCAGCGTCAGCGCTCAAGCCATAGCCACCCAATTCAGCGTAAATTTTGGCGCCGCGCTTTTTGGCGTGTTCGTACTCTTCGAGCACCAAAACACCAGCGCCTTCGCCCAAGACGAAACCATCGCGGTCTTTGTCCCAAGGACGCGAAGCAGTCGCAGGGTCATCATTGCGAGTCGACAGTGCGCGCATGGCCGCAAAGCCACCCACGCCCAAAGGCGACATACAGCACTCAGAGCCGCCAGCAATCATCACGTCGGCATCGCCGTACTCAATGTGACGACCGGCTTCGCCGATGCTGTGCAAACCTGTGGTGCAGGCTGTGACCACGGCCAAGTTAGGGCCTTTGAAGCCGTAACGCATGGACACGTGACCAGAAATCATGTTGATGATGGACGCTGGCACGAAGAATGGAGAAATGCGACGCGCACCTTTGTTCAGGTATTCGCTGTGCATGTCTTCAATGAGCGGCAAGCCGCCAATGCCAGAGCCAATCACGACGCCAATGCGCGTCGCTTCTTCTTCGCTCAAGGCTTCGCCCGTGGCGAGGCCCGAGTCTTGAACCGCTTGCACCGCCGCAGCAATGCCGTAATGAATGAACTTGTCCATGGCACGCGCCTCTTTGGGGGCAATGTATTGGTCAAGGTCTAAATCTTTCACTTCACCAGCGAAATGGCAATTGATTGCAGATGCATCAAAACGAGTGATGTTTGCAATGCCAGATTTACCAGCTAAAAGATTGGCCCAAGCGTCAGCCACCGTGTTACCCACGGGGCTGATACAACCTAGGCCGGTCACGACGACGCGACGACGGCTCATGCGGTGTTTCCTAGTAGTTAGGCTTTTTTGTGGGCCAACGCGTAGTCGATCGCGTTTTGCACGGTGTTGATTTTTTCGGCATCTTCGTCTGGGATTTCAATACCAAACTCATCTTCCAATGCCATCACCAATTCCACTGTGTCCAAGGAGTCGGCACCCAAATCAGCCACGAAGGCTTTTTCGTTAGTAACTTGAGACTCTTCAACGCCGAGTTGTTCAGCAATGATTTTTTTGACACGTGTTTCGATATCGCTCATGGATTCCCTCTAAGGGTTGTTAAATAAGGTTGTTATTTTAACCGGACAACCTAACCGTATTGATTTTGTTCGCTGGCTTCTATTTCAATGGCTTTACGCCATGAACATGCCGCCATTGACGTGCAGCTCTTGACCCGTCACATAACTGGCGTTTGCGCCAGCCAAATAGGCCACGGCGTGTGCAATGTCAGCGGGTTTGCCGAGGTGCCCCAGAGGGATTTGGCCCAGCAAGGCTTTTTGCTGTTCTTCGGGCAATGAAGCCGTCATGTCGGTTTCGATGAAGCCAGGCGCCACACAATTGACCGTGATACCACGGCTGCCCAACTCGCGCGCCAAGGCACGGGTCATGCCTGCCACACCGGCCTTGGCCGCTGCATAGTTGGCTTGACCGGGGTTGCCAGATGCACCCACCACGCTGGTGATGCTGATGATGCGGCCGTAGCGTTGCTTCATCATGGGGCGAATCACGGCGCGTGACACGCGGAACACGGCTTTGAGGTTGGTGTCGAGCACGGCGTCCCAGTCGTCATCCTTCATGCGCATGGCCAAGGTGTCGCGGGTGATGCCAGCGTTGTTCACCAACACATGCAATGCGCCGTGGTCTTTGGTGATTTTGTCAATCAAGGCTTCGACAGCAGCGCCGTCGTTCACATTCAAGTTCGCACCGCGGCAGCCGGCGTGGGCAGACAAGGCTTGGGTGATTTTGGCTGCGCCGTCATCTGACGTGGCCGTACCGATGACCAAATAACCTTGTTGGGCCAACTCTTGGGCAATGGCTGCACCGATACCGCGCGAAGCGCCGGTCACCAAGGCAATGTGTTGTTTGTTGTCGCTCATATTCTTCTCTTTTGATTAAGCCAGCGCAGTTTTGACTTCGGCCATGCTGGCGGGGTCAAACAAAGGCAAGCCAGTTAAATCAGCATCAATGCGCTTGACCATACCGGCCAAAACTTTGCCTGGGCCGCATTCGACCAAAGTGGTCACGCCGCGCGCCTTGATGGCGGCCACGCACTCCACCCAACGCACAGGGCCAAAGGCTTGGCGGTACAACGCATCGCGAATGCGGTCGGCATCGGTTTCCACGGTCACATCGATGTTGTTCACCACTGGAATTTGCGCTGCGGCAAAGCTGGTGGCCGCCAATTTTTCTTTCAAGCGGTCGGCCGCTGGCTTCATCAAGCTGGAGTGGAAAGGCGCAGACACAGGCAAAGGCAAGGCGCGCTTGGCACCGTTGGCTTTGAGCACTTCGCAGGCTTTTTCAACAGCGGCTTTGCTGCCCGCAATCACGGTTTGGCCGGGGTCGTTGAAGTTCACAGCCTCCACCACTTCGGCAGAGCCTGCGCCAAAGGTGGCTTGCGCTTCAGCACAGCCTGCAATCACTTTGTCTGCAGGCAAGCCAAGAATAGCGGCCATCGCGCCCGTGCCCACAGGCACAGCTTCTTGCATGGCTTGCGCGCGGAAGCGCACCAGCGGTGCGGCCTGCGCCAGTGTCAACACACCAGAAGCCACCAAAGCAGAGTACTCACCCAAAGAGTGACCAGCGACCACGCTAGGAACAGCGCCGCCTTCGGCCAACCAAGCGCGGTAAGCCGCCACAGCCGACACCAACATCACGGGCTGTGTGTTGGTGGTCAAACCCAAAGCCTCTTTGGGACCTTCATGAATGAGCTTGGCGATGTCTTCGCCCATGGCGTCAGACGCCTCGGCCAAAGTTTGAGCCACCACAGGGTTGTCACCCCAAGCGTCGAGCATGCCGACCGATTGAGAGCCCTGACCTGGAAATACAAAAGCAAATGAAGTCATAAGGTATTTGAAAAGTTTGTCACACCAAGTCTTGCGCAGACTTACAGCTTGACGAGCACGGCGCCCCACGTGAAGCCGCCGCCCACGCCTTCGAGCATGAGGGTTTGACCAGGTTTCACCTGACCGCTGCGCACCGCTTTGTCCAACGCCAGCGGAATCGATGCCGCCGAGGTGTTGCCATGATCGTGAACGGTCAAAACAACTTTTTCCATTGGTAGTTTCAGCTTCTTGGCTGTACTTTGGATGATGCGGATGTTGGCTTGATGTGGAATCAGCCAATCGATGTCGCTGTCTTGCAAACCCGCTTTGTCGAGCACGGTGCGTGCGGCGCCTTCCAGCAAGCCCACAGCCAGCTTGAACACCGCTTGGCCGTCCATCTTGAGGACGGGGTCGCCCAAAATGTTGCCGTTGCGCACATGGCCAGGCACACACAAGATGCCCACATGCTTGCCATCGGCGTGAATGTCAGTGGCCAAGATGCCAGGCGTCTCAGAGGCTTCGAGCACCACGGCACCAGCGCCGTCACCAAACAACACGCAGGTGGTGCGGTCTTGGAAATCGAGCAAGCGCGAGAAAATTTCAGAGCCCACCACCAACGCACGCTTGGCGTTGCCTGCGCGAATCATGGCGTCCGCCACAGTCAACGCATAAATAAAGCCGCTGCACACCGCTTGCACATCAAACGCAGGGGCGCCAGCAATCGCGGCAGCCTCTTCGTCCAACTGGGCCAACTTGTGTTGCAAGATGGCAGCGGTAGATGGGAACACCATGTCCGGCGTGGACGTGGCGACGATGATGAGGTCAATGTCTTGGGGGCGGCGACCGGCGGCGATCAAAGCTTGCTTGCAAGCCTCAAAGGCCAAGTCACTGCTGCTCACCTCGGGGGCGGCAAAGTGGCGGGCACGGATGCCCGTGCGTTCAACAATCCATTCGTCAGAGCTTTCCACACCTTGTGTGGCCAGTTCCGCGACCAAGTCTGCGTTGGTCAACCGGCGGGGAGGAAGAAAACTACCAGTGCCAGTGATTCGGGAGAAAAGGGTCATTAATCAGGAGGCTCAGGCCGAGGCGTCTGATTGTCCTAGGGCTAACAAAGGAGCCGCATGGGCAATGCGAGAACGCACACGTTCGAGCAAGTTATGGTGGGCTGCATCATACGCGCGGTTCAAAGCAGTACCAAAGGCTACATCATCAGCAGAACCATGGCTCTTGAACACGATGCCATTCAAGCCCAACAAGGCTGCGCCGTTGTAACGGCGGTGATCCACTTTATCTTTGAAGTCAGAAAGAACAGGATAAGCAAAGATGGCAGCAATTTTCGTAAGAATACTGTGTGTAAACGAATTTTTCAGCGTTTCACTGATCTTGTGTGCCAAGCCTTCGCTAGCTTTCAAGGCCACATTGCCCACAAAGCCATCACACACAATCAAATTGACCGTGCCTTGGTAAATATCCGTACCTTCGACGTTGCCGTAAAAGTTCAAGTCACCAGAGTTAGCCGCAGTTCGCAGCAGTTCGCCTGTTTTTTTGATAACTTCGTTGCCTTTGATGTCTTCTTCGCCGATGTTCAACAAGCCCACCGTGGGGCTTTCGATATTATCGAGCACCGAAACAAGAGCTGAGCCCATGACGGCAAATTGCAACAAATGATTGGGCGAGCAATCGACATTGGCCCCCAAATCGAGCATGGTGGTGCCACCGCCCTTGAAGTCGGGCATGCGTCCAGCAATGGCAGGGCGCTCAATACCGTCAATGGTTTTAAGCACATAGCGTGCGATCGCCATCAATGCACCCGTGTTACCAGCAGATACCACCGCTTGGGCGGCACCACTCTTTACCTGCGCAATTGCCACGCGCATAGATGAATCTTTTTTGCGGCGCAAAGCCACTTCGATGGGATCATCCATGGCCACCACTTCGGAGGCAGCAACCACTTGAGCTCGGGGATGAGAAAAAGACGACAGCGCTTCGGGTAGACCCACCAGCAAGAGCTTGGCGTCTGGGTGCGTGTCTAAGAAACGGCGACAGGCCACCAGCGTGACACGCGGGCCATGGTCGCCACCCATGCAATCAACAGCCAGAGTGGTCATGCAGGTTTCTTCTCGTCAAAAAAACAAAAGCCCGAGGCGCCTAAGACAGCCACGGGCCAATGAAGTATGAAGTAATTAGGCTTCAGACTTGGTCTTCAACACTTTGCGACCACGGTAGAAACCGGTGGGGCTGATGTGATGACGCAAGTGAACTTCGCCAGTCGTTGGCTCAACGGCTGTGCCGGGAGCTGTCAACGCTGCGTGAGAGTTGTGCATGCCGCGCTTGGAAGGTGATTTTTTGTTTTGCTGAACAGCCATGATTGGCTCCTGAAACTAAATATGGGTTAACCGTTGGGCCACAAACCAACTCAGGGTCAGCGTGACACGAAGCCTAAGATTATAGCCCAACTCCTTGAGTTTCAGTGCTTGCGTGTTTTGAGCGATGCCAGTACGGCAAACGGGTTGGGTTTGGCCTCAGCCAAGATGGCCTCTTCCTCTTTGGAAGTTGGCACCTGCTCACTCAGACATGCTGGATGCATAGGGACCAAAGGCAAGCCCATCAGTAGCTCATCCTCAATCAAGGCCATCAAATCAAAGCTATCTTCCAGCACTAACAGGTCTTCTTCAGACTCGTCGTCTTCGACCAATGCCGTGTCTTCATCAGGCACAAAGCGGAAATCTTGCTCAATCAACAATTCCACAGGCACAGGGTGCAAGCAGCGCTGGCAGGTTAAAGGCACGGTGGCTTTGGCCTCCAAGTGCAACCAAATGGCGTCTTTGCCACTTTGGTCTGGCTCGATCGCGCCTTGGGCGGACCAAGTCACATGGCCCGTCACCTCGCCCATGCAGTCTGCGGCCAAGCGCTCAAACTCAACCACGGGGGTGTCGCCCTCTAGGTGCATTTGCGCTTTGGCAAAGGCTTTGACATCGAGGGCGTGAAGGTTCTTTGGTTTTTGCATGCGCGCCAGTGTAAGAGAATCCATCCATGTCTAAGCTCCAACGCGCCCTGATTTTGGGCTCCACCTCCCGCTACCGCCGTGAACTGCTGCAACGCTTGCGCGTACCTTTTGAGGTGGTCAGCCCCGACGTAGAAGAAACACCACTTGCCAACGAAGCCCCACAGGCACTCGCCACCCGTTTGGCCTTGGCCAAAGCCAAAGCAGTGGCAGCCAATCACCCCAACGCGGTGGTGATTGGCTCAGACCAAGTGGCCGACCTCAACGGCGAGCCACTGGGCAAACCCGGCACCCATGAACGCGCCGTGCTGCAGCTGCAACGCATGCGCGGCCAAACTGTGGTGTTTCAAACCGCCGTGTCCGTGGTGTGCCAAGCCAGCGGCTTTGAACAAACCGAACTCGCACAAATCAAGGTGCGCTTTCGCGACCTGAGCGATGCCGAAATCGAAGCCTATTTGCGCGCCGAAGAACCCTATGACTGCGCAGGCAGCGCCAAGAGCGAAGGCCTGGGCATTGCCCTGCTCGACGCCATCGACAACGACGACCCCACCGCCCTCATTGGCTTGCCCATGATTCGCACCGCCCGCCTCCTACGCGCAGCCGGTGTTGACTTGCTAGGCGCGATGAAGCCATGACGGCCGCCTACCCCAAAGGCACGCTCTACCTCGTGCCCACACCACTGGACTTTGGCTGCGACACCCAAGCCCCCATCACCGATGTGTTGCCACAAGAAACCTTGCGCGTGGCCGCGGGCGTGACGCACTGGATCACAGAAAACGCCAAAAGTACCCGCGCCTTCTTAAAGCGCGTGGACGCCCATGTGCCATTGGCCAAAACCATTCAAGAGAACACCATCACCGAGCTGCCCCGCGAGGTGCACAAAAAAGGCGACCACACAGGTGAGTTTGATGCTAAACCCCTGCTCAAAGCCGCATTGGCGGGCCACGATGTGGGCTTGGTCAGCGAAGCGGGCATGCCCGCCGTAGCCGACCCCGGCTCGTCCGTGGTGCGCGCAGCACACGAGTTGGGCATCCGCGTCGTGCCGTTGGTGGGCCCCGTGTCGTTGCTACTGGCCTTGGCCACGAGTGGCTTGAATGGTCAAAACTTTGCGTTCGTGGGCTACTTGCCGCAAGACGGCGCGGCACGCACGCAGCGCTTGCGCGAGCTAGAAGGTTTAGCCGTCAAACACGGCCAAACTCAGATGTTCATCGAAACACCCTACCGCAACCAGGCCTTGTGGGATGCGCTGGTGAATGGCCTGCAAGGCCACACGCGCTTGGCACGCGCCAGCGGGTTGACCATGGCCAGCATGCAAGTGCACTGCAAAACCGTGCAAGCCTGGCGCAGTGCAGGCAAAGCCCAAATTTCAGGCGAACCGACGGTGTTTTTGATTGGCAAGTAATCAACGCACCACAGGCATCGTTTGCAGCGCACGCACCGCACCTTCGCCCATCGCAGCACCAAAACGCTTGGCCAAACGCTCGGCCACGTTTTCGTGGCGGGTGTAGTCAATCACGTCTTCGGCTTTCACAATTTCGCGGGCCACGTAGTCAAGGTTGCCCAAGCCATCGGCCAGACCCAGCTCAACGGCTTGCTCACCGCTCCAGAACAAGCCGCTGAACAACTCTGGCGTTTCTTTCAAACGCTTGCCGCGTCCGTCGCGCACCACCTGAATGAATTGCTTGTGAATTTGGTCCAGCAAAGTTTGTGCGTGCGCACGTTGCGGTTTGGTTTGTGGGCTGAAGGGGTCTAAGAAACCTTTGTTCACGCCAGCCGTCATCAAGCGGCGTTCCACGCCGAGTTTGTCCATCAAACCGGTGAAGCCAAAACCGTCCATGAGCACACCAATACTGCCCACGATGCTGGCCTTATCCACATAAATTTCGTCGGCGGCCACAGCGATGTAATACGCCGCTGAAGCGCATGACTCTTCGACCACGGCGTACACAGGCTTTTTGTGCTTTTCTTTCAAGCGGCGAATTTCGTCGTTGATGATGCCCGCTTGCACAGGGCTGCCACCAGGCGAGTTGATTTGCAACACCACCGCTTGCGAGCCCTCGTCTTCAAACGCAGCACGCAAGGCCGTCACCACCCACTCGGCGCTGGCATCGGCGCCATCGGCGATTTCGCCTTTGATGGCCACCACAGCGGTGTGCGGTTGGCTGGGACTATTGCCGCCCATGCCACCTTTGTGCGTCCCCGTCCACAACAAAACAATGATCAACGCAAACCAAGCAAAGCGGAAAAAGATGCGCCAACGGCGGCTGGCACGCTGCTCGGCCAGCGTGGCAAAGGCCAAACGCTCCAAGGTGTCGCGCTCCCAAACCGTTTTGTGACTGGGTTTTTCTTGGTTTTCGTGGTGCTCAGACATGTCAGTAGGTTTTCACAAATTAATCTAGAAATTCAAAAGGTTTCAAGTTGTACGCAGTATGCCAGTGGACGACGCCATCGGTCTCGCTCAATTCAATTTTGATGAGTCCACCTCGGCAAGGCCCACCAGCGCATTCGCCCGTGTCAGGCGCGTACTCGGCCCCGTGGGTGGCACACAGCAGCCAGCGGCCTGAGGCGTCAAAAAACTGGTCGGGTTGAAAGTCCATCTCCATCGCCACATGGGTGCAGCGGTTGAGGTAGGCGTGGGGCTGACCTTCAAAGCGGATGGCAAACGCACGACAGGTTTGGCCGGCATAGACCACATCAAACGGCACAGCGCGGCCACCTTCGGCCAAATCGGCGCTGTTGCAAAGAGGAATGTTTTGCGAAGCAAGGTCAGTCATGGCAATCAAGCATTAGCTAACAACCAGTCGTGCAACTCCTTCACCGAGTGCGCAACAAAGCGTGGGTTCAAGGGTTCAAACTGGCCGTGGTCGTGTGCGCCGTAGCTCACGCCCACACTGGCGCAACCCGCATTCACCGCCATTTGCAGGTCGTGCGTGGTGTCGCCAATCATCAAGGTGCGCTCGGGCTCCACGCCAAACTCGCGCATCAGCTCATGCAACATGCGGGGATGGGGCTTACCTGCGGTTTCATCGGCGGTGCGCGAGCCATCGAACACGCCTTTGAGCTCGGATGTATGCAAGGCTTCATCCAAACCGTGACGGCTTTTGCCGGTCGCCACTGTCAACCAGTGGTGACGTTCCCGCAAGGCGGCCAGCAAAGGCAAAACGCCGTCAAACAAGGCGATGTCGTTGGCGTGCTTCATGTAGTGAAAGCGATAACGCTCACCCAACAGCGGGTATTTGTCTTGCGGCACATCGGGCGCGGCATGGGCCAGCGCCTGCATCAGGGCCATGCCAATCACATACGACGCCGCCTCGTCCGTGGGTTTGGCCCCACCCACATCCACCACCGCCAATTGAATGCAGCGGGTGATGATTTGCGTGGAGTCAAACAGCGTGCCATCCCAATCGAAGGCAATCAAATCAAACTGGCGTGGGCGTGTGCTCATACGTCGAGGTGCGGTTGAATGATGGGTGGCTGAATGCCATCTACAAAGTTTTTCAGCTCGGGCGGCAGCGGGGCTTGCAGGGTGACGGGTCGACCACTTTGTGGGTGCTGAAACTTGAGCTGCCACGCGTGCAGGAACATGCGCTTGAGGCCCATTTTTTGCAAGAGTTTGTTGTGCTCAAAGTCGCCGTATTTGTCGTCACCCGCAATCGGATGGCCTTGGCTGGCCAAGTGCACGCGAATTTGGTGGGTGCGGCCCGTTTTGATGGTCACTTCCAGCAAGGTGTAAGGCCCCACCGTGCGCGCCACGCGCACCAGCGTGATGGAGCGCATGCCGTTCGGGTCATCTTTACCCACCACCTTAACGCGACGTTCACCCTCGCCCACCCCATTCGGAATGGTGTATTTCATCAAGGGCGTGTCAATCACCTTCTTATTCGATGGCCACAGACCCAGCACCAAGGCCAAATAGGTTTTGCCCGTTTCGCGGTCGCGGAACTGGTCCTGCAAGTTTTTAAGGGCACTGCGCTTTTTGGCCACCAGCAGCACGCCCGAGGTTTCGCGGTCGAGGCGGTGCACCAACTCCAGGTTGGCCAAGGCTGGGCGGGCTCGGCGTAGTTGCTCAATCACACCAAAGCTCACCCCGCTGCCGCCGTGCACGGCCACGCCTGCGGGTTTGTCGATGGCCATCATGGCCTCGTCTTCCATCAACACAGGAAATTCGCGGGCTGGGGCCGGTGCATCGGCCTTGGCCTGCACTTGGGCCGACACGCGAACAGGCGGCAAACGCACCAAATCGCCCGCTTCCACACGTTGCTCGGCCGAGGCACGGCCTTTGTTCACCCGCACTTCGCCGGAGCGAATGATGCGGTAGACGTGGGTTTTAGGCACGCCTTTCAAGTGGCGCATCAAAAAATTGTCGAGGCGTTGGCCTGCCGAGTCTTCGTCGACCGTGAGTGTTTTTACGGAGGGGGCGGGGGTTGGGGCCGAAGCCCCTATAATGTGATTCACCAGCGTTTTGCTCTAAGTGCTTGATTTAACACAGATTAGACCATGTACTGACGAACGCGGTAAGGTCGATGCCCCTTTTGTGCCCGAGACGCAGACACCGTACCCAAGAGACGGTGTGGCACTCGCCCCAAAAGTTGAGCCGACGCTCAGAAAACACTGAAACGGAATACCCCAAGTTGTGGAGACTCTTTTTGAAAAGCCTCCATAACGGATCACTGCAAGAAGCAAAAACGATGGTTGTGGCAATGTTGATGTTGATGGAACTCTGCACAGAGTGGCTTTTGCCACCGACTGTGTGCAGCGTTACGCGTCGCACCTTTGCCAGCTGGACCAGCCCTGTCTCCCCTGCAACGGCTCATCAAGCCACGCACTCGACAACAGGACAACCGCGACTTCTTGCCCTTATCCACGCGCCCACCCACCGTCCCCTGCGTTAATCACTTTTTGATTCGCGCGGCGGCCACGGTTTCAGCGGCAATTCCCTTCGTTCTCTAGCGTCCCTCTGGCATCGTTGGCCCGTCATGGGCCTGTGATGTTTTACGTGAAGGAACCGCATCATGAAACGGATGCTTATCAATGCAACCCAGTCGGAAGAACGCCGCCTGGCCATCGTCGACGGCCAAAAACTGCTCGACTATGAAATCGAAATCGAAGGCCGCGAACAGCGCAAAGGCAACATCTACAAAGCCATCGTGACCCGCGTCGAGCCATCGCTCGAAGCTTGCTTTGTGGACTACGGCGAAGACCGCCACGGCTTTTTGCCATTCAAAGAAATCTCCAAGCAGTACTTCGCCGAAGGCGTGTCGCCTAGCCAAGCCCGCATCCAAGACGTCATCAAAGAAGGCCAAGAGCTGTTGGTGCAAGTGGAAAAAGAAGAGCGTGGCAACAAAGGTGCGGCGCTCACCACCTTCATCAGCTTGGCTGGCCGCTATGTGGTACTCATGCCCAACAACCCACGCGGTGGTGGCGTCAGCCGCCGCATCGAGGGCGACGACCGCGCTGAACTCAAAGAAGCGATGGACCAATTGGAATACCCCAAAGGTATGTCCATCATCGCGCGCACCGCAGGCATTGGCCGCAGCGCCCCTGAGTTGCAATGGGACTTGAACTACTTGCTCAAGCTCTGGAGTGCCATCGACGGTGCCAAGGGTGCCAAAGGTGCGTTCTTGATTTACCAAGAATCTAGCCTCGTCATTCGCGCCATCCGCGACTACTTCAACCATGACATCGGCGACATCCTCATCGACACCGATGACATCTATGAGCAAGCGCACCAGTTCATGGCCCACGTCATGCCTGAGCACGCGGCTCGCGTGAAGCGCTACAGCGACGAAACCCCGCTGTTCAGCCGCTTCCAAATCGAACACCAAATCGAATCGGCCTACGCCCGCACCGTTAACCTGCCCTCGGGCGGCGCGATTGTGATTGACCACACCGAAGCCCTTGTGTCGGTGGACGTCAACTCGGCCCGCGCCATCAAAGGCGGCGACATTGAAGAAACCGCCACACGCACCAACCTCGAAGCCGCCGACGAAGTGGCCCGCCAAATGCGCTTGCGCGACTTGGGTGGCCTGATCGTCATCGACTTCATTGACATGGACGAAAGCCGCAACCGCCGTGACGTGGAAAACCGCTTGCGCGAAGCCTTGCGCCACGACCGTGCGCGCGTGCAATTCGGCACCATCAGCAAATTCGGCTTGATGGAAATGAGCCGCCAACGCCTGCGCCCTGCGCTCTCCGAAGGTGCTTCGATTCCTTGCCCACGCTGCGGCGGCTCAGGCCACGTACGTGACACCGAAAGCTCGGCATTGCAAATCTTGCGCATCATCCAAGAAGAGGCGATGAAGGACAACACCGCCGCCGTGCACGCCCAAGTGCCAGTGGAAGTGGCCTCGTTCTTGTTGAACGAAAAACGCACTGAGATTGCCAAGATTGAAATTCAACAACGCCTGAGCGTGTTGCTCGTGCCGAACAAGACACTGGAAACACCGAACTACAAGTTGGAGCGTTTGAAACACGACGACCCCCGTTTGGACAAGGTCGAAGCCAGCTACAAAATGGCTGAAGAGTTTGAAGACCCCACGGCCGTGACCCGTCGCTCGCAAGAGCCCACTAACAAGCAAACGCCCGTCATCAAAGGCGTGTTGCCAGACGCACCTGCACCCGCACACGCACCTAAGCCAGCGGCACCTGCCAAAGCACAAGCTAAAGGCAAACACGTTGAGAAGAAAGAAAAATCTGGCGGCTTGTGGGGCTGGTTTACCTCATTGTTCAGCAGCGATGACGACAAAAAAGCCAAGCCCGCCGTCGGCGACAAAAAGCCAGGCGAACGCGGCGAGCGCCGTGATGGCCGCAACGCCAATGGCCGAGGTGGCCGTGGTGGTCGCGGTGGCCGAGGTGGTGACCGCGCCGAACGCGGTGAGCGCCCTGAAGGTCAAGGTCGCAACGCTGAGGGCCGTAACGAACGCAACGCTGAAAGCGTTGAGGCCCGTGGTGAACGTCCAGCGCGTGGTGAACGTGGTGATCGCAATGTGGAACAACGCGGTGAAGGTCGCGGTTCACGCCAAGACCGCAACCGCGGTGGACGCGGCGAAGGTCGTAATGGTGAAACCCGCAATGCCGAAGGCCAATCCGCCCTCGACAACAACGCCACACCGGAAGCCCAAGCAGAAGCCCGCTCTAAAGCGCGCAACGAACGCATGGCCCGCGAAGAGCGTGGCGAAGGCAGTAATGCTGGCGAACAACGCGAACCTCGCGCTGAGCGCGGCGAGCGTGGTGAAGGTGGCCAAGGCCGCCGCGAACGCAGTCCACGCGGCGAGCGCAACGAAGGTCGCCGCGAACGCGCCCCACGTTTGGACGAGAACGGCAACCCAGAAGTCTTGCCACTCGACAACGCAGCAACCGCTGAAGGCCAAGCCCCACAAACCGACGAAAACGGTGGCGAGCGTCGTGAGCGCCGCTCACGCGACCGCTACGGCCGTGACCGTCGCGAGCGTGGCGACCGCGCACCGCGTGAAGAAGGTTCCGCAGAACACGCCGACAACAGCGCAACAGCTGAACACGACCATGCAGCGCATGACCACGCTTCACACGAGCAAGCCCCACAAGAAGCACGTGAACCTCGCGGTGAGCGTCAAGAGCGCGCGCCACGTCACGCACCTCGTGATGAGGCACCACAAACTGCACCTACAGCCCAAGCGACTGCCCGCACTGGCATGCCACGCATTCAAGCGTTCACATTGCCTGTGGCTGACATGCAAGCCGTGGCCCAAGGTAGCGGTTTGGAATGGGTCAACTCCAATCCAGAACGCATCGCTGCTGTGCAAGCCGCTATTGCAGCCGAGCCCAAGCCCGTGCATGTGCCACGCGAGCGTCCACCGCTGGTGATCTTGGATGAAGGCCCCTTGGTGTTGGTTGAGACCCGCAAGGATCTGTAAACCACCCACACCCCGCAAGGGGTGGCGAGTCCCAAAAGAAAAAGGCCTAGAGAAATCTAGGCCTTTTTTGTTTGTGGGGTGTACGAGATGTTTGAGCGTCTAGACGACAAATGCGTACAGCAGCTCTAGCTATGAACCAACGATGCTTCCAAAAGCACTGCCGCCTTATGCCGCCACTTCAGCCGCTTTTTTCCAACACAACTGGGCACGTGCCACGTCTTCTTTTTGCTCTGCCAACTGAGCCAAAGTGCGCCAAGCTTGGCGCTGCATGTCGGCATGGGTGAGTTGCGGTGCGGCTTGCTCCAACATCTGTTGGGCCTTGCCCCACAGGGCGTGATGCCAGCACACCATGCCGGCCAAGTACTGCAACTCCATCCAACGTGGGTAGGTTTGACGCGCACGGTCGATGCTGGCCAGCCACTCGGGGTCAGTGGGCAACATCAGCAAGGCACGCGCCAAGGTTTGGGCCACGCGCTCGCGCATGGCCGGCGTGCAACTGTCGGGCTGCTGCACCATGCGGTTCCACAAAGGTGTGAGCCAAGGCATCACGGCGGCAGCTTCGCCGCTGAGTTTGAGCATGCGTAGTGCCGCGTGCAACACCACTTCGGGTTGCGTGCGCTCAGTGGCTTCCAAACTTTCCCACGCGCGTTGCAATTGGGCGCTGTCGTGTGCTTCGTTCAAACTGGCCACAGCCAATTCGCGCAACAGGCTTTGACCCGCGGCATCTGAGAATGCGCCGTGCTTGGCCAGCAAACGTGCCGTCTCTAAAGCCGAGGTGTGTTGTTGGTTCAAGCGTGCCGCTTTGAGGCGCATGCGCAACGCCAACATACGGCGTGCGGCGCCGTGGCGCAAACCATCGAGCCAACGCATGGCCTCGGGCGCATCGCGGTCGCTCATGGCCCAACGGGCAGCGGCCAAATAGGCAGCCTCCGTGGTCTCTTCTACCGTCTCTCCCGATTCATCGCGGTTCATGGCCATGATCGCTTGAAGATGCGACACGCGCGCATCGCGGTCACGCAAGGCGTGTGAGCTTTCAGCGGCCACCAAATGCGCCACCGCGCGCAACTGATGCGCGTGGCGAGGTGCAGGGTCATCCGCGGTGCGTACAGAGGCCAACAAGCTTTCCAACGCCAGCGCTTTGTCGGCTGATTTCACGGCGCGCACATAGCGGCCACTCCACAGTTCAGACAAGGCATCCAGCAGGGCCGCATGCATGGCGCGTTCTTTTTGTTGCAAGCGCCAGCGACGGGCTTGGTGCGGCAACTCAAACAAGGCCGACATGGCGCGCCATGCCAAATGCAGCATCACAAACAAGACCACCAGCACCAACAGCACCAGATTGAGGGAGAGGTCCACACGGTAAGGCGACCAAAACACAGTCACCGTACTTTGGTTACCACCAGCCAACAAGGCGGATGCCACCGCCACACCAAAGAGGGCCACAAACCACAGAGCGGCTCTCATGTCAGCGCCCCGCTGCAGCTGTGGTGAGGGCCGCGATGGTGTCGTCCACGCGCGGAATCTCGATTTGCTTGGACTGCGCCAGCACCTCACGCGCCAACGCCAAGGTGGTTTGTCCTTGGCGGGTTTGCATGTCGAAGTAGTGGACCAAATCGTCGTTGGCTTGCTTCATGTCGGACTGCACCACATCAAAGTGACGGGCCAGCAAACCCAAGCGGGCATTGAGCAAACGCAGCTTGAGGTTCTCGCGCACAAAGTAGCTTTGGTCGGGCGCGAGCATACTGGCTTCGGGCTTGTCGATGCGGCTCACGCGAATGAGGTTCTGGGCGTCATCCCAAATGTCAGACCACACCTTCTCCCACCAGCTCATGCTGATGGCTTTCGCCCAGCTGGTGGCGGGGACAGGCTGAACGGCTTTGGGTTGAGGCGCATTGCCCACGGCGTTCAGCAGTGGCAAGGTATCGACCACGCGCACCAGTTCGTCGAGTTTGAACAGCAACGCCGGTGTGTCTGCCACTGCCGTGGCTTTGATGCGTTCAATGTCTCGTGTCACCGCGCGCAGCACGGGTGCAAGGCGCGGTTGCGCAACCTTAGTCAACCGTTGCTCAGCCGAATTGAGCGCAGCCAACAAGGGCTGCACGCTGCCTGTGAGCTGGGCTTGTTGTTGGGCCAGACGAATGGCGGACTCAATATCCACCACCAGGTTTTCATCACGTGAGCGTGAGAGGCTTTGCATCAGCTCTTCGAGTTGGCTGCGTTGCAAGGCCACTTCGCTGAGCTTGGCATCGGTCACCGACAGGCGGGCAGCCGTTTCGCGCGCCAGCTCTTCGGCTTGTTTGGAGGTCACACGCGCTTCCACGGCTTGGCTGCCAGTGTCAGCGCTTTGGCGTGCCAGTTGTTCTTGAATGCCCGAGAGCTTGGCCCACATCAGGCCCGACCCCACAGCGCCCACAACAGCCAACGCACCGATGCTGCGTGTGAGCCACTTGGGGGTGTCCGTTGTGTTGTGGAACTCACTCGCGCTGGCAAGCGGTTCTGTGGTGTGGCCCAAAGGCGGGAGGTTGTGGGTGTCGTCGTGCTCTGGCTTCATGCCAGAGATTCTAATGAGACTAATAAATCTGCCAATGACGGCTTAGACATTTGAATTTCACCAAAACCCAAAGACTGCGCGGTTTGCGCGATGCGGGGATGGGTGGCAATACAGCGCGCTTTTGCCCAGCTTTGCGTGGGCAAAGCATGAACCAGATGCTCAATCGCTTGCGAGCTGCTGAAGCACCACACACTGCCGTCCGTCGCGGCACCAACGGCCTGCGCTTTGAGCTCTGCCGACCACCATGGCGCACGACGCTCGTAAGCCACCACAAACTGAGGCGATGCGCCTGCGGCCTGCAATTGCAGGGCTAGCCAGTCGCGGCCTGTGCCGCTCAGCGGTGCATGAGGTAAGGCGCGTGAGTCTGCTGAGGCAGCTGCGTCTGAACACACATCATTGCCGCGCACGATGAGCACAGGCTGCCCCACCTTCACCTGTGCAGCCACACGCTGCCACAAGGCTTCCGAGTCAAATTGCGCCGCGTCTGCGGCGGGGCTGTCAATGCACGCCTCGGGCACACCCGCCTCCCGCAAGGCTTTGTGCGTGCCAGGGCCAGTGGCCCAGCAGCGCGGACTGTTTAACCAGGTGGGACTGGTGGCTTTGCCTGCGTCAGCGCGCATGGCCGCAGGCTGGCTGTCAAAGAAATAGCGCACAGCCTGAGCGCTGACAAACATCACGGCTTGAAATTCAGCCCATTGCGTCCACGCTTGCACCACAGCTTGTCGATGTGTGGCTGGGCCCACCTCAATCAACGGCAAGGCCAGTGCTTGGTAGCCCACCGCTTGCAGCGCATCCACCCACGCGGGCGCATCGCCTGCGGGTCGGGTGATGATGACGCGCATAGCTGGCAACGGGGGGTTCAGTGAGCGCCTTGTGCGCGCAACTGAGCCGCCACAGATTCGCCCAACGAGCAAGCCGCCTCACGCGACGCAGGGTCAGCCGCATCCAAGGCCTGCTTGGCTTCAGCACGCAACAACATCGGCGCGCCCGATGGGTCGCCCCACGCAGCTTGCAAATGCAACACGCCATCGGTCAAGGTGGCATGCGCCGCCAAAGGCATGGAGCAGCTGCCGCCCATGGCACGGCTCACGGCGCGCTCGGCGGTCACGGTCAACCATGTGGCGGCATCGGCCAGCGGGGCCAAGGCTTGGGCCACATCGGCGCGGTTGCTGCGCACTTCAATGCCTAGGGCACCTTGTCCTGCGGCAGGCAGCATCTCAGACGTTTCAAAAATGTGGCGAATGCGCTCGCCCAAACCCAAGCGCTTCAAACCCGCAGCCGCCAACACAATGCCGTCGTACTGGCCTTCGTCGAGCTTGCGTAAACGGGTGTCGAGGTTGCCGCGCAGGGGTTCAATCTTCAAATCGGGGCGCAAAGCGCGCAGCAGCACGGTACGGCGCAGGCTTGATGTGCCCACCACCGCGCCTTGCGGCAAATCATTCAGGTGTGCGTAGGTGGACGACACCCACGCATCGCGCGGGTCTTCGCGCTCCATCACGCAGGCCAAGTCAAAACCTTCGGGCAAATCCATGGGCACGTCTTTGAGCGAATGGACAGCCAAGTTGGCGCGGCCTTCTTCGAGCGCCACTTCAAGCTCTTTCACAAACAAACCTTTGCCGCCTACTTTGCTCAAGGAGCGGTCCAAGATTTGGTCACCCTGCGTGGTCATGCCCAACAACGCCACGCTGTGGCCTTGGGCCTGCAACAAGGCTTGCACGTGCTCAGCCTGCCACATGGCCAAACGGCTTTCGCGGGTGGCAATGGTCAAAGAAACGGGGGATGTGGAGGCAGTGGACACAACAAAACTCGCTTTTTCAGGGCCACGACAGGCGTGTGGCGAAATCAATTGCGGCAAATGTTAGCAGGCGCACCCAAGCGCTGAACGCAGATCACACGCCCACACGAAGAGGAAAGCGAAGCACCATCGCGAGAAGCTGCCGCCAGCCCGATAAAATCTGACCTATATGACAAACCAACTCGACAAAAAATCCCAAGCGTGGTCCGCCCTGTTTTCTGAACCCATGAGCGAGTTGGTCAAGCGCTACACCGCCAGCGTGTTCTTTGACAAACGCTTGTGGCAAGCCGACATCACGGGCAGCTTGGCCCACGCTGAAATGCTCAGCCACCAAGGCATCATCGGCAAAGACGACCACGCTGCCATCCAAAAAGGCATGGCGCAAATTTGGGCCGAAATTGAATCCGGCCAATTCGAGTGGAAGCTCGACCTGGAAGACGTGCACCTGAACATCGAAGCCCGCCTCACCCAACTGGTGGGCGATGCTGGCAAACGCCTACACACCGGCCGCAGCCGTAACGACCAAGTGGCCACCGACGTGCGCCTGTGGTTGCGCAGCGAGATGGACCTCATCATCGACTTGTTGGTCGATTTGCAAAAGTCGCTCGTGGCAGTGGCCGAGAAGAATGTGGAAGTCATCTTGCCCGGCTTCACCCACTTGCAAGTGGCCCAGCCCGTGAGCTTTGCGCACCATCTGTTGGCTTATGTGGAAATGTTTGCACGCGATGCTGAGCGCATGAGCGACGTGCGCCGCCGCACCAACCGCTTGCCTTTGGGCAGCGCTGCCTTGGCTGGCACCACTTATCCACTGGACCGCGAACGCGTGGCCCGCACACTGGGCATGGTGGACGAGCACGGCAACGCACAAGTCTGCCAAAACAGCTTAGACGGCGTGAGCGACCGCGACTTTGCGATTGAGTTCACCGCCGCCGCTTCGCTGTGCATGGTGCACATCAGCCGCATGTCCGAAGAGTTGATTTTGTGGATGAGCCAAAACTTTGGCTTCATCAAAATCGCCGACCGCTTCACCACTGGCAGCTCGATCATGCCGCAGAAGAAAAACCCAGACGTGCCCGAGCTCGCACGCGGCAAAACTGGCCGTGTGGTGGGCCACCTGATGGGTCTCATCACCTTGATGAAAGGCCAGCCTCTGGCCTACAACAAAGACAACCAAGAAGACAAAGAGCCTTTGTTTGACACGGTGGACACGCTCAAAGACACGCTGCGCATCTTCAGCGAGATGGTGGGCGGTCAAGTCAACCCAGCCACGGGACAAAAAGAAGGCGGCATCACCGTCAACGCCCAGGCCATGGAAGACGCAGCCAAAAAAGGTTTTGCCACCGCCACCGACTTGGCCGACTACTTGGTGAAAAAAGGCCAACCCTTCCGCGATGCCCACGAAACCGTGGCCCACGCTGTCAAAGCCGCTGCCAGCCATAACTGCGATTTGTCTGAGTTGCCACTCAATGTGCTGCAAAGCTTTCACCCTGCCATCGACAAAGACGTGTACGACTGCTTGAGCCTGCATGGCTCACTCAATGCACGCAACACGCTAGGCGGCACAGCCCCCGTGCAAGTGCGTGCGCAAATTGAACGTCACCACAAACGCTTAGGCTGATATGTCAGACGCCAAAGATCCGCGCAGCGCACACCAAGCCATCGCGATCTTTGAAGCGACCAAGGGCATGGCTGCGCTGGCCGGTTTGATTGGCGTGCTCGACTTGCTGCACCGC
>Ga0228700_1000085_pt1 | contig 98399 bp, 102 predicted proteins | sample McNCre317_Aug_MG_FD_178019 | JGI IMG/M metagenome (GOLD analysis project Ga0228700, IMG submission 178019) | Freshwater microbial communities from McNutts Creek, Athens, Georgia, United States - 3-17_Aug_MG | ecosystem: Environmental > Aquatic > Freshwater > Creek | place: USA: Georgia...
TGTACGACTTGAAGCAAGTGATGGACGGCGGCGAAACCAACTACATCAGCGCCACGCTGACCTTGTACTTGGACGTGATCAACGTGTTCCAAAGCTTGTTGGCTTTGCTCGGCATCTTTGGCGGCGAGCGCGAATAAAACATTTTCAACCCAACAAAAAAGGGACCTTGCGGTCCCTTTTTTTTATGCCAACTCAAACACCGCCATGCTCTCCACGTGCGCCGTATGCGGGAACATATTCACCGCCCCCGCTGATGCAATGCGATAACCCGCAGAATTGACCAACACACCCGCATCACGCGCCAACGTGGCAGGGTTGCAGCTCACATACACAATGCGCTTGGGCGGTGTCCAACCCTGACGCAGCTCAGGCTGCTGGTGCAACTCAGCCAAGGCCTGAACCAACGAGAACGCACCTTCACGAGGCGGGTCAACCAACCACTTGTCGGCCGAACCGTCTTGGCGCAGCAACTCAGGGGTCATTTCAAACAAGTTACGCGCCACGAAACTGGTGGGCGCCAACGGTTGGGCATGGTTGGCTTGGTTGAACACATAGTTTTCGCCCGAGCGTGCTACCAAAGCCTCGCTGCCCTCAATGCCCAACACCTCGCGTGCGAGGGTCGCCAAAGGCAAGGTGAAGTTACCCAAACCACAGAACCAGTCAATCACACGCTCGTCCGAGCGCACATCCAGCAAGCGCAAAGCACGCGTGACCAACACACGGTTGATGTGCGGGTTGACCTGCGTGAAATCGGTCGGCTTGAATGGCATGGTGATGCCAAATTCAGGCAAGGCGTACGACAGCGGCTCGCCCAAAGCGCCGTCCATCAAACACACGGTGTCTGGGCCTTTGGACTGGAGCCACCATTGCACCTGGTGTTGTTCAGCAAAGGCGCGCAAGGCGTTCATATCGCTGGCGCTCAATGGCTCCATGTGACGCAACACCAACGCCGTCACGTGGTCGCCACAGGCCAATTCGATTTGCGGCAAGGTCTCGCGTGCGTCCATGCCCGCGATGAGCTTGCGCAAGGGCAACAGCATGGCATCCACATGCGGCGGCAAGATGGGGCACTGGCGCATGTCGGCCACGTAGCGGCTCTTGCGTTCGTGAAAGCCCACCAACACCTCGCCTTTTTTGACCACGTAGCGCACCGACAAACGGGCGCGGAAACGGTAGCCCCATGCCGGGCCTTGGATGGGCCGCAAAATGGTTTCAGGCTTGACCTTGCCCAAATGCCACAGGTTGTCTTCAAGGGCGCGTTGCTTGACGGCGATTTGTGCCGAAGCATCTAAGTGCTGCATCTTGCAGCCGCCACAGGCACCTGCGTGCAAGCCAAAGTGCGGGCAACCAGGCGTGACGCGCTGCGAGGACTCGTGCAGCACCTCGAGCAGCGAGGCTTTTTCCCAGTTGTCTTTTTTGCGGTGCACATTGGCGCGCACCACTTCAAAGGGCAATGCCCCGTCGACAAACACCACTTTGCCATCGGCGCGGTGGCCCACGCCCTGCGCATCCATGTCCATCGATTCGATGGTGAGCGCGTTATCGGGCCATTGTTTTTCTGTCGTGGTTTCAGTCATCAGTTGCCCGACAAATACTTCGCGGGATCAACCGGCTTGCCTTGACGGCGAATTTCAAAATGCAGCTTCACTTGGTCCGCATCGCTGTTGCCCATTTCGGCAATCTTTTGACCACGCTTGATGACTTGGTCTTCTTTCACCAACAACGTTTGGTTATGGGCGTAAGCGGTCAAGTACGTGTTGTTGTGTTTCAAGATGATCAGGTTGCCGTAGCCGCGCAAACCTGCGCCGGCATAGACCACACGGCCATCGGCGGCGGCCAGCACGGGGTCGCCTACTTTGCCGCCGATGTCCAAGCCTTTGTTTTTAGACTCATCAAAACCAGAAATCAAATTACCACGCGCAGGCCATTGGAAGCTCATGGCATCTTCTGCCGCCGAAGGTGCAGCGGGCGCGGTTGGTGCAGCAACCGGCGCAGAAGCAGCGCTGGCTGGTGCGATGGCCGGAGCAGGTGCTGCCGTCGTTTTGGCAAGAGGCGCATCAGGCGCAGGCGGCACGACACGCAACACTTGTCCTGTTTCAATCAAGTTGGGGTTGTCAAGCTTGTTCCAGCGCGCAATATCGCGCCCACTTTGACCATGGTCCATACCAATACGAATCAGCGTATCGCCGGGCTTGACGGTGTAGTAGCCAGGTTTGCCTGCGTTTTCCGCACCAGGCAACACGCGCGTTGTGCTACGCGCACCACCAATCGAGTGGTCATCCATGGGGGCAAGGCGGCCTTTGCTGGCGCAGCCCGAGAGCACGAGCGCCGCCACAAGAGCAGCAACACCCCACATTCCGGAACGAAACATTCTCATTTCCCTGTATTCAAGCAATGCCTGATTTTAGAGGTACAAAGTTCACCGCTTCGAGGAGGGTCTGTTTCAAGCCTAGCGGCGTTTTGTCAATCACGACCAAGGCTTGTTGACCTGCCAGCGTGTGCGTAGGTGCCACCAAGCGCCCACCCATGGCGAGCTGATCGACCCAAGCTTGCGGCACGTTCTCGCCACCGGCTGCAGAAATGATGGCGCTGTAAGGCGCGCCTTGCGCATAGCCCAGCATGCCGTCGCCAAAAATCAAATGCACATTGGGCAAACGCATGGGGCGTAGGTTGTCGCGTGCTTTGTCATGCAAGCCGCGCAAGCGCTCAATGCTGTAAACCTCACGGGCCACACACGCCAACACAGCCGCTTGGTAGCCGCAGCCCGTGCCAATCTCAAGCACGCGCCCCATCAGCGGCGCACCTTGTAAGCCTGGGGCTTCACGCAACAGCGCAATCATGCGGGCCACCACATTGGGTTTGGAAATGGTCTGCCCGAGACCAATCGGCAAGCTGGTGTCTTCGTACGCTTGGTTGACCAAGGCGCTGTCGACAAAGCGATGACGCTCGACACGCCCCATGGCTTCGAGCACCACCGCATCATCAATGCCCTGCTCGGCCAGTTTTTGCACCATGCGTGCACGAATGGCTGAGGAATCCAAGCCCACGCCCGTTGGGCTGGCCATGCCGACAGGCTTAGGCCGCACAGGCGATGGCGGCGTGACCACGCGCGTGGTGGTCAACAGCGTCTTGGGTTTGGCTTGCGGGCCGCTCGTGTCTAGGCGGGCCGGAAAACTCGGGCGTTGTTTCATGCCGAGGTTCCGCGCAAACGCTGATGCCATTGCGGCAGGCTCGCGTGCTCCGTCAAGTCCACATGCAAGGGCGTGACCGACAAGTACCCTTCAAACGTGGCATGAAAGTCGGTGCCATCGCTGTCGTCTTTGGCTGCACCGGCGCTGCCAATCCAATACATGGTGTCACCACGCGGGCTGGTTTGCGTGATGACGCGCTCCGCCGAGTGGCGACGCCCCAAGCGCGTGACACGCAAAGGCTTGATTTGATCGAGGGGTTGGTTGGGAATATTCACATTCAACAACCAAGGCGAGGCGCCTTCTGGCGGCTGAGCCATTAGCTGCTGCACCAACTCGCGGGCTTTGGCCGCCGCCGCATCAATGTGGCCCCAGCCCTTGTCAACTTGCGAGAACGCGATGGCGGGAATGCCAAACAAATAGCCTTCCATCGCAGCGCCAACGGTGCCCGAGTAAATCGTGTCATCCCCCATGTTGGCGCCGTTGTTGATGCCGGACACCACGAGGTCGGGTGTGTAGTCCAACAAACCGGTGAGCGCAATGTGCACACAGTCGGCTGGCGTGCCGTTGACATAGCGAAACCCGTTGCTGGCTTGGCTCACATACAGCGGCGAATGCAAGGTCAAGGCGTTGGACTTGGCGCTGTTGTTGTGTTCGGGGGCGACGACCTCGACACGGCCCAAATCTTTGAGCGCTTCGTACAGAGCCACGATGCCAGGCGCTTGGAAACCGTCGTCGTTGGAAATCAGGATGTTCATGGGGCCTCAGGGTTGCACATCAATTGTAGGTTCGCCCAGCGGCAAGCTTGGCCCACTAAGGGCTGGTGCGAAACACGCCGTACGCCAACATCAGCAAGGTACCGGTCAACAAGGCGGGCACCAAGCGGCGTTGCGGGCTTGACACCATCACAGCCAAACTGAGCGCGCAAATGACCACACGCAACAGCACAGGCACCGTGGCCAACAAACCCAAAGGCATGAGAATCATGCGCACGGTCAACGCCGCGACCATGGCATACGTGACGGCAGAGAGCCAGCGAAACACCTCGCTGTCTTGGTGAATGTGCCCCGACAACTTCACACCCGCAGCGCGGCAAACGTAGGTGCCAATGCACGCTGCACTGAGCGCCAACCACACGCCCCAGCCTTGCATATCGGCAGTCATCATGCTTGCACCTCCACAGGGCGTGGGCGCAACCAGCGACGGTCCACCCAATAGGCCAACGAGCCTGCCACCAAACCGGTCAGCAACAAACTGCTGTCGGCATCCAACAGATAAAACGCGGGACCCAAAACACACCCCAAGCCGATGGCAATGCGGTTGGCCCAAGGCTTCACATCGGTGAAGGTGAGCAAGAAAAACAAGGGGTTGATGAACACCAAACCCAAGGTCACCGCAGCCGGAACCCAACCCGCCACGAAATAGCCCAAGACGGTGCCCATCGGCGAAATCAGCCAGCATGGCAATGCCAAACCGATGAAGTAGTTCAAACGGTGCTGAGCAGACATGCGAGGAAACTCACGCATCGACACCGCCCATGCGGTCATGGCCAGCATGTGCACCCACAGGTACAAGAGTGGGTTGCGATCGCGTCGGTGGAGTTGGGGAAAGAGCGTCACCACCATGGTGACAAAACGGGTCGAGGTCAGCGTCACGGCAAAACCAATCGCTAACAAAGATGAGCCTGAGATGAACATCTCCAGCATCACCACTTGACCCGGCAGCGCAAACATCAGCAGACTGGTCAGACCGGTCATCCAAGCATCGAAACCATGGGAGCGGCCCATGGCACCGAAACCGACCATGCCTGCAAACAGCACTAACACTGGAGCGCCTAGGGCATCACGGATGCCCTGCCAAAAGGCTTCGCGCCGATTGGCGAACCGACTCATTTCTGGTTCATATTGCCTTTGAACTTACCGCCGCGTTGGATTTCCAACTCGTGATATTCCAAGGTGCCAGACACTTTACCTGTGCTGTGAATCAGCAAGTGTTCTTTACAGACGATGTCTTCGTTCAACTCGCCATGCACGTCGATTTCGCGCGCACGCACCGTACCGGTCACTTGACCTTTGGTGCCAATCAACAAATCGTCTGCGGTCAATTCGCCAGATACATTGCCGTTGATGACAGCTTTACCTGGGGCACTGATAGAGCCCTTGAATGTGACGCCCTCGCCGATCACGAGGTTATTGTTGGTTGGGTTGATGTCCGCCATGCTGAAAACTCCTTTGAATGCCGCATCATACCTAAGCCCAAGGCAGCCTTGCGCTGTGATTTGTCGCATATGATTTCTGAACGCTCAACCTTTGCAACATCCAGCCAAAGTTTCACCATGCCGAGAATTCAACTAGGTGCATCGCTCTCTGAAAAGCTAGCCCAAGCCTTGGAAACCAGCATTCGAGAAGGCAAACTGAAAACGGGTGAGAAATTACCCACCGAAAACGCCTTGGTAGCAAAGCACGGCATCAGCCGAACCGTGGTGCGTGAAGCCTTTTCTCGCTTGAAAACCTTGGGTCTGATTGAAACGCGTCAAGGCTCAGGTGCGTTTGTCAAAACCATCCCCCAACCCGAAACCAGCAAACTCAAGCTCAGACCTGACGGCTCAGTCAACGCCGTCTTGAAAGTCGTCGAAGTGCGACGTGCACTGGAAGCTGAGTCGGCCGCGCTGGCGGCAGAGCGTCGAACGGCCAAATCGTTACAGAAGATCAAACAAGCCATGAAGGCACTGGACAAGGCCGTGGCCAGCGGAGGCGATGGCGTGAGTGAGGACGTGGCGTTCCATGCCGCCATTGCACAAGCAGCCAACAACCCCTTCTTGCTGGACACGCTGTCTTATCTGAACCAGTTTCTTGAAAACGCCACACGCGTGACACGCGCCAACGAAGCGACCCGAGACGACTTAGAAGAGGCCGTTCGCCATGAGCACCAAGCCATCCTTCAAGCCATCGAAGCGGGTGACGTGAAGGCCGCACGCCTCGCCGGTACCAAGCACATGCTCAATGCCGCCAAGCGCATTGGCAATGCAGACCCTGTTTTCTGGACTTCGCAAGGACGTGCATTGGCCAGCAAGCTGCGTACCAATTTGCGTCACACGTCTTAATTCGTTTTGCGGGTTAGCCCTAGCAATTCACCCTGATTAGTTCAAGATAATTTGTCATACAACCTGACAGCAACAAGGCTGTTGGCGTTGTTGCTCTTAACCATCAGGAGACACGATGTCCAAGACTTTTCTCAGTAAAAAATGGGCAGTTGCCCTCGCCGCCTCGGCTGCCTTTGCAGCACTTCCCACACAAGCCCAAACCGTTCTGAAGATGGGCCACGTGCTGGCCAAAGGCTCTCACTACGACATTGGTGCCAATGTGTTTTGCGAGAACTTAGACAAAAACACCCAAGGCCGCTACAAATGTCAGGTCTACCCTGCCAGCGCTTTGGGCGGCGAACGCGAACAAGTCGAAGCCGTGCAAATTGGCACCCAAGATTTTGTCATCACCTCGACTGGCCCTGTGGGCAACTTTGTGCCTGAGATGAAGATCGTGGACATTCCCTTCCTGTTCCGCGACTACGACCACGCACGCAAAGTGTTGGACGGCAAGATTGGTCAAGACATGTTGGCCAAATTCCCCAACCACGGTTTGGTCGCTTTGGCTTGGAGCGAAAACGGCTTCCGCCATATGACCAACAACAAACGCCCCATCGTCAGCGCGACAGACGCCAGCGGTTTGAAAATGCGTACCATGGAAAACAAGGTGCACATGGAAGGCTACCGCGCCTTCGGCATTCAACCCACACCCATGGCATTCCCAGAAGTGTTTGGCGCTTTGCAACAAGGCGTTGTGGATGGTCAAGAAAACCCGATTCCTGTGATCTTGGCTTCCAAGTTCTCACAAGTCCAAAAGCACTTATCGCTCACAGGTCACGTGTACTCGCCTGGTCTGATCATCACGTCACCACGCATCATGAACAAGCTCAGCGATGCGGACAAAAAGGCGTTCTATGACGCAGCCACCAAGAGCGTGGCCGCGACACGTAAGAAGGTGAATGACGACGAAGCCAACGGCATTGCCCAGCTCGAACGCGAAGGCATGCAAGTCGTGAAGAAGGTCAATAGCGCCAGCTTCAACGACGCACTCAAAGGCCCCTACGCCAACTACGCCAAAGAATTTGGCGCAGACAAGATTGCAGCCATCCAAGCTGTGAAGTAATCGGTCTTTCTTCACCTTTCAGCAAGCCAGCCACGCTGGCTTGCTGAACATGGGACACACCATGAAATCTTTTGAAAAATATTTAATGATCGCCAATCGCGGCGTGCTGATTGGTTTGCTTGCAGCCATGGCGACCATCATCTTCGCCAACGTGGTTTTGCGTTACGCCACCAACCAATCGATCGAGTGGGCCGAAGAAGTCGCTCGCTACATGATGGTGTGGCTCACCTTTTTAGGCGCAGGCCCTGTGCTGCGCTACGGCGGTCATATCGCTGTTGAAAACCTACAAGACAGCTTACCCATTGCTTGGGCACGCGCCATCCGCGTCTTCATTGCCGTGATGCTCACGGGCTTTTTCATCTTCATCATTTGGTATGGCGCGATCTATGTTGACCGCGTTCAGTACCAAATGACCCCCACCACACAAGTCTCCATGTCATGGGTCTATGGGGCCATGCCTGTGGGCGGCGTACTGCTGCTCGCACATTGGCTGCTCATTGTTCGCGACTACGTGCTCACACGCACCTTCGCATCCGATTCACATTTCGACGCCACTGCGAGCGCATCCCTATGAGTCTGAGTGTCATTCTTATTCTGAGCTGCTGCTTTTATTTGGCCATCGGTTTTCCAGTGGCATTTGCACTGGGCTTCTCGACCCTCACCGCCTTGATCTTTGGCGCCGACTTCCCGCTCTTCGTGTTGCTCAAGCAAACCTACGAGGGTGTGGACAGCTTCCCGCTCATGGCCGTGCCATTTTTCATCTTGGCGGCTGAGCTGATGAGTGGTGGCTCGCTCACCGAAGTGCTGCTCAAGTTTGCTGCGCAGTTTGTGGGCCACAAACGCGGCGGCTTGGGTTACACCAATGTGGTGTCACTCACCTTCTTCTCTGGCATCTCAGGCTCTGCTTTGGCAGATGCCGCGGGCCCTGGCTCGATGATGATTCGCATGATGGACAAAGCAGGCTACGACCGCTCGTACGCTGCAGCCTTGACAGCCGCAACGGCGATTGTGGGCCCCATCATCCCGCCCTCCATCATCATGATCATCTACGCCTTGCAAGACGATCGGGTGTCGGTCGGCGCCCTCTTCATTGCGGGTTTTATCCCCGGCATCTTGATTGCGGCGGGCATGGCTGTGGTGAACTGGTATGTGTCGAAAGAGCGCAACTACAAAGGCATTCCCGGCAATGAAACCTTCGCCGAAAAAATGCTGGTCTCATGGAAAGCCATTCCTGCATTGTTGCTCCCGGTGATCATTTTGGGAGGCATGCGTGCGGGTTGGTTCACACCCACTGAAGCTTCCGTGGTGGCCGTGTTCTACGCCTTGGTGTGTGGCAAGTGGATTTACCGCACCTTGGAGTGGAAAGCCGTGCCAGACATCTTGTCGCGCTCAGCGTTGATGACAGCTTCCGTACTCATCATCATTGGCACCTCCAACGCTTTCGCTTGGATTTTGACGATTGATGGACTGCCCATCAAACTGGCTGAGTGGATGGGTGCACAAGACATGTCGGCCTTCACTTTCTTGATTGCCGTCAACATCTTCTTGTTGATCTTCGGCATCTTCATCGAGCCTCTGCCTGGCGTGATGGTGTTGGTTCCTATCTTGGCGCCGGTTGCAGCCAAGCTCGGCATTGACCCAATTCACTTTGCCATGGTCGTCATCTTCAACTTGACGCTGGGCATGATCACGCCGCCTGTGGGTGGCCTGCTGTTTGTGACCTCGAATGTGGCCAAGGTTCCGCTGGATGCACTCACGCGTGAACTCAAGCCCTTTTTGATCGCACACGCCATCATCTTGGCCTTGCTGACCTTCATTCCTGCCTTGAGCACATGGGCGCCTCACGCCTTGGGCTTTCAATAAATACAGATCTAAGTTATGACAACCGATACCTCCAACACCCTCTCCATTGGCGTGATTGGCTTAGGCGCCATGGGCAAAGGCATGGCCAGTTCGCTGCGACGTACTGGACACCACGTCAGCGTATGCGACGTGCGCTTTGATGCGGCTGAAGCTTTCGCCCAAGAAGGCGGCACAGCGTACAAAACCCCCGCTGACTTGGCCAAGCAGGTCGACATCATCGTGAGCGTGGTGGTCAATGCCGACCAAACCGAACAAGTCTTGTTTGGCCAACACGGGGCAGCTGCCCATCTGAAAGCAGGCAGCTTGTTCATCATGTGCTCCACCGTCGACCCCAACTGGTCGGTGGCATTAGAGAAACGTTTGAACGACTTAGGTTTGCTGTATTTGGATGCCCCCATTTCCGGCGGCGCAGCCAAAGCCGCCTCTGGCCAAATGACCATGATGACCTCAGGCCAAGCTGCCGCCTACGCCAAAGCAGGCAACGCACTCGAGAGCATGGCCGCCAACGTTTACAAACTGGGCGACCGCGCAGGCTTCGGCAGCAAAGTCAAAATCATCAACCAACTGTTGGCGGGTGTGCACATTGCGGCAGCCGCTGAAGCCATGGCATTGGGCTTGCGAGAAGGCGTAGCCGCAGATGCTTTGTACGAAGTCATCACCAACAGCGCTGGCAACAGCTGGATGTTTGAAAACCGCATGGCCCATGTGTTGAAGGGTGACTACACCCCACTCTCCGCCGTCGACATTTTTGTGAAAGATTTGGGGCTGGTGCTCGACACCGCACGCGCTACCAAATTTCCACTACCTTTGTCAGCCACGGCACATCAAATGTTCATGCAGGCCTCGACCGCAGGTCACGGCCGCGAAGACGACTCGGCCGTCATCAAGATCTTCCCTGGCATTGAATTGCCACACGCCAACTAATTCACAGTCAAAGGCTCAAGCATGCGTATCCTCATCACAGGTGGTGGTGGTTTCTTAGGTGCCAGCCTCGCGCGCGAGTTGCTGCAACTGCAAAGCATTCATCTCGAAGGCAAAGGCTCTGGCCCTGTCACCGAACTGGTCCTGACCGACCTCGTACCACCACCCGCTGACTTGCAAGCCGACCCACGCGTGCGCGCTGCCGTGGGTGACTTGAGCCAGTTACTCAGCACACAAGCGCTCACGCTCAACGGCATAGACGCCGTGGTGCATTTGGCCGCAGCCGTGAGTGGTGAATGCGAAGCCAATTTAGATTTGGGTTTGCAAAGCAATTTGCAAACTTCGTTGAACTTGCTGCAAGCCGCGCGTCATCAGGCCCAACAACCCGTGTTTGTATTCGCCAGTTCGGTCGCTGTGTTTGGCGCCCCTGCTGGGCAACACTTGCCCAGCAGCATTTCAGACACATTTCAACCCACACCGCAAAGCAGCTACGGCATTCAAAAATTCATGGTCGAGCAGTTGGTGGCGGACTTCACGCGCAAAGGCCTCATCCATGGTCGCAATGTGCGTTTGATGACGGTGTCGGTTCGCCCTGGCAAGCCCAACGGTGCGGCCTCGAGTTTTTTGAGCGGCATGTTCCGCGAGCCTTTAGCCGGACAGCCCTGCACCATTCCCGTACCCGCAGAGACGCGCGTGGCACTCGCCTCCACCGACAAAACCATGCAAGGTTTGCTGTGTGCGCTGACCTCTCCCACATCCCAATGGGGCGCTTCAACCGCGGTGAATTTGCCCGCGCTCACCACCACCGTGGGCGAGATGGCGCAAGCCTTGAAAGAAGTCGCTGGCGATGCCACAGCCGCTTTGCTCAATTGGCAAGTCGACACCAAAGTGCAAGCCATCGTCAGCGGCTGGCCTAGCCGGTTTGACAACGACCGCGCCAAAAGCCTTGGCTTGGTGGCAGACACCTCCGTCAAAAGCCTCATTCAATCGTATGCCTCGCGCCACCCCAACGCCATCCGCTGCGCGTTGACGTTCTAAACAGCCCCATGACCCAAGCCTCCACCAAGCCCTTGTTGGGCTGCATCGCCGACGACTTCACAGGGGCCACCGACCTCGCCAACAATTTGGTGCGCGCCGGCATGCGCACCGTGCAAACCATTGGTGTACCCACCGACAATCAAGCCATTGACGCAGATGCCATCGTGGTGGCACTCAAGTCACGCACCATTCCTGCACAAGACGCCATCGCGCAATCCTTGCAAGCGTATGCGTGGCTCAAAGCACAAGGCGTGGAACAGATTTATTTCAAATACTGTTCCACGTTCGACTCCACCGCCGAGGGCAACATCGGCCCTGTGACCGAAGCGCTGATGGATGCCCTACACGGCAAAGGCCAAGGCTTCACCATCGTCTGCCCGGCCTTTCCTGAGAACAACCGCACGATTTTCAAAGGCCACTTGTTTGTAGGCGACGTGTTGCTGTCTGACAGCGGCATGCGCAACCACCCGCTCACACCGATGACCGATGCAAACTTGGTGCGTGTCATGCAATCACAAACCCAGCGCAAAGTGGGCTTGGTGGAGCAGTCTTGCGTGGCCGCAGGGGCTGATGCCATTCGCGCACGCTTCAAAGCTTTGCAAGCCGAAGGCGTTGGCGTTGCTGTGATCGACGCGATCAGCAACCAAGACCTGATGCACATGGGCCAAGCCTTGGCGGATATGCCACTGGTCACCGCAGGTTCAGGCGTGGCCATTGGCCTGCCACAAAACTGGAAAGCGCGTGGTGTCTTAGCTGCCAACGCAAAAGCCGACACGTTGCCAACGACCAAAGGCTTTCAAGCCGTGGTGTCCGGCAGCTGCTCGGTCGCCACCAACGCACAAGTGCTGCACTGGCGTCAAAGCGGCAAGCCCGCTTTTGCCATCGACCCATTGGCTGTTGCGTCTGGCACCGATGTGGTGGCGCAAGCCCTTGAGTGGGCCACGCCCTTGCTCACGCAAGGGCCTGTGCTGATTTACGCCACCGCAGAGCCAGAAGCCGTGAAAGCCATTCAACACAAGCTGGGCGTCGCCCAAGCCGGTGAACTGGTCGAGCACACGTTGTCGAGCATCGCCAAAGGCTTGGTGCAAGCTGGTGTGCGCCAGCTGGGGGTGGCCGGCGGTGAAACATCGGGCGCAGTGGTGCAAGCCTTAGAGGTCCAGCGCATGGTCATTGGCCCGCAAATTGATCCTGGTGTGCCCTGGACCTCGGTGACATCACCGGTGTGCAACGGCGATACAGTTCATGTCACCTTGAAATCGGGCAACTTCGGCACGCATGATTTTTTTGAAAAATCATTCGCACAGCTCAAGTGATGCCCCAGCCTTGACTCCGCCATGAACGAATTCGACTCTCGCCAAGAAATCTGCCGCATCGGCGCATCGCTCTACGCACGTGGTTATGTGCACGCCAGCGCAGGCAACATCAGCGTCAAACTGGATGACGGTAGTTTTTTAATCACCCCGACCGATGCGTGTCTGGGCAATTTGGCCGCAAGTGAACTGGCCCATGTCGGCGCCGATGGCGTGCAACTCAGCGGCGCACGCGCTTCTAAAACACTGGTCTTGCATCGCAGCATTTACGACGCGTCATCGCAAGCACGCTGCGTGATTCACACCCACGCGACAAACTTGGTGAGCCTCACCTTGCAAGGTGTGTGGCGCAACTCAGACATCGTGCCCCCCATCACGCCGTATTACGTGATGAAAGTGGGCCATGTGCCGTTGGTTGCCTATCAACGTCCAGGTGCGCCAAGTGTTGCGACTGAAGTCACCTCACTGATCGCGCAAAGCACAGCTGCGCACACGCCTATTCGCGGCGTGATGCTGGATCGTTTGGGCCCTGTGGTGTGGCACCAAAGCCCCGCTGAAGCCAGTGCCGTTCTCGAAGAACTCGAAGAAACCGCCAAACTCTGGCTCATGTCCGACCGTCAAGCGACAGCATTGAACGAAGCCCAAATACAAGAACTGCGAGAGACCTTTGGGGCTCTTTGGTAAACCACTCATTCCTGCACTACCCCTATGCCACGTTTCGCCGCCAACCTCAGCATGCTCTACAACGAGCTCGAATTTTTAGACCGTTTTGCTGCTGCTTCCAAAGACGGCTTCAAAGCTGTTGAATACTTGTTCCCCTATGCGTTTGACGCACAAGAACTCAAGCAGCGCTTGCACGACAACGGCTTGCAGCAAGTGCTGTTCAACGCCCCACCCGGCGACTGGGATGCTGGAGAGCGCGGCCTCGCTTGTTTGCCCGGACGCGAGAGCGAATTTCAATCCGGATTTCTCAAAGCGCTCGACTATGCCGAGGTGTTGAACTGCCCACGCATCCACGTCATGGCTGGTTTGAAACCTCAAGGCTTGGACACAACCACGCTAGAAAAAACCTACATCCAAAACATCGCATGGGCGGCGTCTGAGGCACAGAAATCTGGCCGCGATGTGTTGATTGAACCCATCAACACCCGTGACATTCCAGGCTTCTTCTTGAATTACCAGAACCAAGCCCACGACATCGTTCAACGCATCGGCGCAGACAACGTCAAAGTGCAAATGGATCTCTACCACTGCCAAATCATGGAAGGCGACTTGGCCACCAAGATTCGCCACTACCTACCTACTGGGCGAGTGGGCCACTTTCAAATTGCAGGCGTGCCCATGCGCCACGAGCCCGACTTAGGTGAGCTCAACCACCCTTACCTCTTTGACGTGATTGACGAAGTTTCTGCGGCCTGCGGCTGGGAGGGCTGGATTGGCTGCGAATATCGCCCTGCACGTGGTGCTGTGCCCAACGGCACACACGAGGGTTTGGGTTGGTTACATCAACGGGGATGAATCATGAGAACCATCGGCATGGTCGGCATTGGCATGATGGGACATGGCATTGCCAGCAATTTGGTCAAACACGGGCACACGCTCTCAGTGTTGGTACACACAGGCAACCAACCCATCCATGATTTGTTAGAGCAAGGCGTGAAAACCTACAACACGCCTCAAGAATTGGCCGCGCATTCGGATGTGGTGATCTTGTGCGTCACAGGCACACCGCAAGTCGAAGCCGTGTTGATGGGCGAAGACGGTTTACTCAAAGGCCTGCGCCCAAACACCATCGTGATTGACTGCTCAACCGCCATGCCGGCTTCGACTGAAAAAATAGCACATGCGGTCACTGAGCGAGGCGGCTTATTCATGGATGCGCCCATGACGCGCACCCCCAAAGAAGCCGCCGAAGGTCGTTTGAACTTGTTGGTCGGCGCCGACACCGCACTGTTTGAAATCTGCCGCCCCATCTTGTCGTGCTTCGCAGAAAACATCGTGCACGTGGGCCCAGTGGGATCAGGGCATCGCATGAAGTTACTGCATAACTATGTGTCGCTCGGCTCTGTAGCTTTGCTTGCCGAAGCCGCAGCATGCGCACAAGTAGGCGGCGTCCATGCGCAGACCTTTGTGGATGTGCTCGCCATGGGTGGCGGCTGGGGCGCGGCGCTGGAACGGTTAAAACCATTCCTACTGAACCACGACAACACAGGTTTGCGCTTCACTGTCGCCAACGCCTTGAAAGATTTGACCTACTACAACGACATGGCCGAACAAATGCACGCAGAACATGCGGTCGCAGCGGCGATCCAAAGCACATTGAAAACAGCCTGCGACCAAGACCAAGGTGCGCTTTTGATGCCAGACTTGGTAGACGTCATCGCACAACGAGCACATTAAGCCAATACGATTTTTTAACCACTCACACGGGGAATGTATGCGCCAATTTCTCACGCTCTGTTTGTCTATGCTTGTCTACCTTCACAGTTCAGCGGCGCTGGCACAAGCCTTTCCGAATCAAAAAACTGAGGTCTGGACAGCGAAAGACTTTCGCTTTCACTCCGGGGAGGTGATGCCAGCACTGAACATCGGCTACACCACTTTGGGCAATCCAGCGGGTGAACCCGTGGTCATTCTTCATGGCACCACAGGCACGGGCGTTGGCATGCTCAACACCGCTTTCGGCGGCGAGCTCTTCGGTCCTGGCCAACCTTTGGATGCAACCAAGTACTTCATCGTTTTGCCCGACTCGATTGGGACAGGCAAATCCAGCAAACCATCAGATGGCATGCGCGCCAAATTTCCGCGCTACAACTACGATGACATGGTGTTGGCGCAATACCGTTTGTTGACGGAGGGCCTCAAACTCAAACATGTCCGCATGATTTTGGGCAACTCCATGGGCGGCATGCAAACCTGGTTGTGGGGCATTCAATACCCAAGCTTCTCCGATATTTTGGTCCCGATGGCTGCCATGCCTTCCGAAATGTCGGGCCGCAATTGGATAATGCGCCGCCTCATCATTGACAGCATCCGCAACGACCCCGAATGGATGAATGGCAACTACACCCAGCAACCTCGCAGCTTGCAATTTGCATCTGTCTTTTATGCCATCGGCACCAATGGGGGCAACCAAGGTTTGCAACGTTTGGCACCTACGCGTGAGACAGCAGATCAACTGCTCAACCAACGACTCAGCGCACCTTTCTCTGGTGATGCCAACGACCATTTGTACCAATGGGACGCCTCACGCGACTACAACCCACTCGCGCAGTTGGAAAAAATCAAGGCCACGTTGCTGGCCATCAACTCCGCGGACGATGAGCGCAATCCCCCAGAGCTCAATGTGATGAACAAAGCGTTGGCAAGAATTCCCAACGCACGCTTGTTGCTGATTCCCGGCAGCGAACAAACGGCAGGTCACGGCACCACCGGGCAAGCCAAATGGTGGAAAAACGAAGTGGCAGCCTTGCTACAGAACGCGCCGCGTTTACCTTAACTCAACAAGGTTGCTTGGCGCGCTGTGCGCCCGCTTTGGCCATGGCTTCAAAGCTGCTGTTCAAACGGTTTTTGATGAAGTATTCAATCACCGCCTGAGGCAAGAATGAATCCGGCTCAGACTCGGTACGGTACTGAAACACCGTACCCGTACCCTCTGGTGCCAAACGCCATGCCCCTTTGTACGACTTGGCCTCGCCACTGATTTGCACAAAATCCGTTCCCTGATTCGGCAACTCGGTGACATCAAGAACCATGCGCATCTTGATGGGAAAAAACAAAATACGCTCTTGCAACAAGCGCTCCACACGCACCTTGTTGGTCTCCGTGCGCGTGCTCGTTGACGCCACCACACCGGGAATATTGGTTGCTGCGTCGTAATCCGTCAAATAGCGATAGGACTGACACACACTCAATGGCAAATAAAAACTCGCCTGCGTATGAAACACGGAGCCTTGCTGAGACACATCGACTTTGATTTTGTAATCATCCGCTGCAGAGGCAACCACACACACACTTGCAAGCATCCATGCGCACCACGACTGTTTCATTCGCCTCTCCTTGTTTGAAGCATGTTACAACCTCCACTTGCCCCTCAGGAATCACACATGACAACACCTCGACTCTTTGAACCTACCCGCATCGGCGACATTGACATTGCCAACCGCATCATCATGGCACCGCTGACACGAGGCCGCGCCGATGAGCCCCTCGGCGATGTGCCGGGTAGCGCTATGAATGTCGAGTATTACCGCCAACGCAGTGGCGCAGGCCTCATCATCAGCGAAGGAACGCAGGTGTCTCCGCTCGGTAAGGGGTACATGGCCACCCCCGGTATTTATTCGCAGGAACAAGTTGAAGGGTGGAAGCCCATCACCCAAGCCGTTCACGCGGCAGGCTCGAAAATCATTGCGCAAATTTGGCATGTGGGCCGCATCACACACTCCGACCTCACGGGTGGCGCACAACCCATCGCACCGTCAGCGATTCAACCCAAGGTGGTCGCCTACACACACCAAGGCAAGGTGGATGTCCCGGTCCCGCATGCACTGTCCATCCCCGAAATCAAGGAAGTCGTGCAGCAATTCCGTCAAGGTGCCGCCAACGCCATGCGTGCCGGCTTTGATGGCGTTGAAATCCATGGCGCAAATGGCTACTTGGTCGATCAGTTCATCCGTGATGGTGCCAATCACCGCACCGATGCCTATGGTGGATCTATTGAAAACCGCTGTCGCTTTGCGCTGGAAGTGGTAGATGCGTGCGTGGCCGAAATCGGCGCGGGACGCGTGGGGATTCGTCTATCACCCCTCACCCCGTTCAATGACCTGACCGACAGCGATCCACAAGCCGTGTTTGGTTATTTGGTGGAACAACTCAACCAACGAGGCATCGCCTTCATCCATTTCACAGAGGGCGCAACCGGTGGTCCGCGCGACTTGCTAGGCTTTGATTACGCAGCAGCACGCCAAGCGTTCAAAGGCAGTTACATCGCCAACAACGGCTACACCCGCGACATGGCCATCGAGGCGATTGCGTCTGATCGTGCAGATGCTGTCGCGTTTGGTCGCCTCTTCATCGCCAATCCCGATTTGGTCGAGCGCCTCAAGCGCAACGCCCCGTTGAACGAGCCCAACCCACGCACCTTCTACACACCGGGTCCTGTCGGCTATACCGACTACCCCACGCTCTAACGAAAGCCCTCGCATGAAATACCTACACACCATGGTCCGCGTGACCAACCTTGACGCCTCGTTGCGTTTTTACCGCGATGCCCTAGGTCTGACCGTGCTGCGCACCAACGAGTACCCACAAGGGCGTTTCACCTTGGTTTACTTGGCCGCACCAGGCGATGAAGAGGCGCAAGTGGAGCTGACTTACAACTGGGACCCAGAGGTCTACACCGGCGGGCGCAACTTCGGCCATTTGGCGTACGCGGTCGACAACATTTACGCGATGTGTGAGAAGTTGCAAGCCCACGGCGTGACCATTCTTCGCCCACCACGCGATGGCCGCATGGCCTTTGTGCGCTCGCCAGACGACATCTCCATTGAGTTACTGCAAAAAGGCGACGCCTTGGCCCCTCAATCGCCTTGGGTTGATATGCCCAATGTAGGCACTTGGTAAGTGCCAAGCGCACCGAACTGCACGCATCGCGTATCGCTTTAAGACCTTGATAAGTGGGGCCTTGGTAAAAAACCGTCACCAAGAAGTTTTCTGTAGCCACGAGAAGCAACGATTGCCGCACGCCAGACTTCGCCTTTAGAGGTCGCCTAAAGGCTGTTTGCAGGCTCTCGCAAAGTGGATGAAGTAACGACTCAATTTCATTCTTAGACGTTTTTCCTAGGCAATCATTGAAGTCAACATCTCGGGTCTCAACCAGTTTTTGAATTTCAATAAATGTTGATATCTTGACTAGGGATAGTCCTTATTTTTATTCTTAGCCATCGAAGTATATTTAGATGAATCAATACCGAATGAAATAAGGCTTACATGATTACCAAAGAAGAAAACGAATTGCTGTGTCGCGTTGAAAATGGTGCGCCCATGGGGAAGTTGATGAGACAGCACTGGGTGCCCATTTGTCTGAGTGACGAGGTAGCTGAGGCAGATGGCGATCCTGTCACAGCAAAAATTCTTGGTGAGAATTTGGTCGTTTTCAGGGATAGCGATGGGCAAGTCGGCGTCTTAGATGAAGCATGCCCTCATCGCGGGCCATCGTTAAGTTATGGTCGAAATGAAGAAGGCGGTTTACGCTGCCTCTATCACGGCTGGAAGTTTGACGTTCATGGCAATGTGATGGAAATGGTTTCCGAGCCTGCCTCAAGTGGTTTCATGGACAAGGTGAAGCACAAAGCTTATCCAGTCAAAGAATGGGCAGGCATGATTTGGGCTTGGATGGGCGATCAAGACAATATGCCTGAATTTGCCCCCCCCCGTTGGGCACCTACGGCTGATACACGTGTATCCATCGCCAAGGCGATTCTCCCTGTGAATTGGGCGCAAGTACTTGAAGGCGCAATTGATTCGGCTCATAGCTCTAGCCTTCATAGCTCTGACATGGTGCCTGCACGTGTCCATGGCGCAGAAGCGACTGATAAAAATTGGCTGAGACCTTCAACAGACAAAGCCCCGCGGCTGCAAATTCAAAAAGACGGTTATGGTTTTCGATACGCAGCGATCCGGCGACCAATTTTTGACGCTCAATCACATGACTATGTGCGGACAACGGTATTTGTTGCCCCTTGGACAGTGTTGATACCGCCGAACAATCTTTACAACGTCGCGAACGTGAATGTGCCGATCGATGACGAGAACATGGTTTTTTATTTCATTGGATGGGGACATCCATCACAAACACCAGAGACAGCGACATGGAGAAAGTTCCTTCATCTCAGTGTTGGCCCTGATTTAGATGACCGCTATCGCTTGCTTCGCAATCACGAGCAGCGATTTGGACAAGATCGACAAGCGATGAAAGCTGGAAATTTCACCGGTATCAAAGGTATTCCCAATCAAGACATGGCCATGTGGTTGACGATGGGACGTCTTGTGGATCGAACCCGCGATCGACTGGGTGCAAGTGACTTAGCCGTGGTCGAGTTTCGCAAGCAAATGATTGCTGCCGTTAACGATGTGGCCAATGGAAAGGCTGCGATTGGAACAGGGGCGAACGCAGTTCCGAACACCGTCAATTCGTTCCAACGCGTGATTCCGAAAGAGCAAGATTGGAGAAGTTACCCTGCCCAGCCCGTTTGGGCAGGAGATGAGGTGCAAGCCGGCATGGACGATAACTACACAGTCAAAGGTTGATAACTTATGAGCAAACTTCAGCTATCCGTCGCAATGGGTGATTACGATCGTAATCGTGCACTGTTTGATGGGCGCGTACAAATTGATGGGTGCGATCCCGTTTACATGCTTCTTAGCCCTGAAGAAATGTTCTTTCGCGCCATGAGAAGCCGTGACTTTGACATCACAGAGTTATCGTTCTCTAGCTACTTGGTAAAGCACTCACGGGGAGAGTGCCCGTACATCGCAGTGCCTGTTTTTCTATCAAGGGCATTTCGACATACTTCAATTTATGTTCGAAAAGATCGAATCAAAAAGCCAGAAGATTTGAAAGGTAAAAGAATCGGAATTCCCGAATACCAGCTGACGGCCATTGTGTGGGCGCGCTCCATTTTGCAAGATGACTATGGGATTTCACCTGAGGATGTGATTTGGGTCCGAGGCGGTATCGACACGCCAGGGCGCCCAGAGAAAATCAAGCTAGATCTCCCGGCTGGCGTGCGTATTGAAACCGCCCCTGACAATCAAACCATTTCGGACTTGCTGGATCAAGGCGACCTAGACGCTTTTATCGCACCACGCCCACCTAGTGGTGCAGCTGCAAGCAATCCAAACGTCGGATGGCTATTTGATGATCCAACAGCCGTGGCAAAAGATTACTACCGCAGATCAGGCATTTTTCCGATCATGCATGTTGTCGGAATTCGCAAAGAGTTGGCTGAAAAACATCGTTGGCTACCCGGCGCTGTATTTAAAGCATTCAGTGAATCCAAAGCCAAAGCACTCGAGCTACTGGCCGATACCTCAGCCACCAAGGTCACCTTGCCCTTCGTTGAGGAGCAGCTTAAATCTGCAAGAGAAACCCTAGGACAGGACTTCTGGTCTTACGGCGTGGCTCAAAACAAAAAGACGTTAGAGGCTTTCACACGCCATCACTACGCACAAGGGTTGTCGTCTCGCCTGGTTGGTGTTGATGAGTTGTTCGACCCATCCACCTACGAGTCGTACAGCATTTAAACGAGTGACTGGCTGTAGTTCTTGATCAGGAACTTGCCTCTGCGACTGCTAGGTTTTCAATGATTTTTAGAAGCGATTGCCGCATGATGGCGACATCCTTGGCGGCGATTCCTTCGATACTCATTTGGTTCACCTCTTCGGCTAGAGGCACAAGTTTTTTTTCAAGTTTTTTGCCTGCAGATGTGAGGAATACGTGAATATTTTTCCGGTTCCCCGGCAACTGTTTCCTTTCGATGAGCCCCATGCTTTCCATCGCTTTAACTGCGGTGAATGTGGTTGGCTCCATGACCCCAGCGAGGTCACTCAGCTCTTTTTGTGTGAGTCCGTCGTGGATCCACAAGATCCTTAAAAACGTCCAGTGCCCAAATGAAACGCCATGCGCAAGCAAGTGATGCTGAAGCGCTTTCATTTGCGCTCGTGCGACGTCTCGAATTAAGTGTGCAATGCGATCGTTGGGAACGGTATCCCGCCAATGCTTAAGAAGGTTCTGAGCTTCTTTTCCAACCTGTGGCATGTGATGATTCTGCTAAAACTTGATGTTCCAACATGATAGCGCTACGGTTTTTAGCGGATTCTAAGATTGCCAAACAGACCTCCATGGTTGCCAATGACCATGGTCCCCCATGCAGAGGGCGCTTGCCCCTACGCGCAACAGACCAGAGCTCATCAATCACTTCACTTCTAGGTATTTGATCTGCAAATACTTCAGTGCGGTGTATGCCATTTTTGTCATGAATCTCCACACCGTGTGGCGTGAGTCTCAAATCTGCGAAATCACAACTCACAATGACTGGACCGAAATGTTGGAATCCATCCGGTGCTTCATGGATCACATTTCTGTAAGAACTCCCCCCATAGTTTCGTTCAGATTTTTTATGTGCCTCGTCTTTCTCATTCACAGATAAAAGGTTTTGACGAGTTTTTTGGTGCGCTCCTGCTGATTTTATTTTCCCAAGCTCACCAATACTATTCATGAGCACATCGGAGTCAAAGAAGCCGTAACCGTTGTATGTGATATTTGCAACGGCACCGTTGTCAAAATCAAGCAACGCTGTGTATGCCCCTTCGGTTTTTCGCTCTGAGTCCCAGCTTCCAGTTCTCGCATAGACAGATACGGTCTTTCCACCTGCGAGCAATCGAACGATATCCACTTGGTGTGCCGCCTGACTAAAAATCACCCCGCCCCCCTTAGATGTGTCAAGCTCTTCGGGACGTCTGGGGCGATACAGAAAGTCAGTGAAGTTAATTGTGGTTATCAATCTTGCCGATCCATATTTCCCACTTTCAATCAGATCACGGGCGTACAGAACGGGTGTGTTGAAACTATGGCTATGACCAATGATGAGCGAAGTATTCGCCTGCTCGCAGGCCGTGATCATCGCCTTGCACTCTGCAATGCTGAGTGCCATGGGCTTTTCGACTAAAACATGTTTGCCATGCTTTGCGGCCATGCACACATGTTCTTTGTGTAATTGGTGCGGTGTTGCGACATAAATCCATTCAACGTCTGGGTTCGCGCACAAGTCCTCAACGCTATCGTGTGAAACACCGTCGAAATCTTGGGTAAACAGTTCGCAGGCACTTTTGCGTGGGTCGAATGCTGCAACCAGCTTGATTCGTTTGTCATTTGCAAAAGTTGGGAGCATGAGCGTGAATGCTCGTCCCAACCCTAAGATGCCAAGTTGAATAGGGGCTTCACTCATAGGTCAATCGAAATGGATTCGCCGTTTTGAGATCTGGAAACACAAACCATGATGAATTCACTCTGCTCTTCAGGCATCAGCACCAAATCCCGATGGTCAGCTTTGCCTTTAACAATGCGAACTTTGCACGAGCCACATGTGCCACTTTCGCATGAGCTTGGCACATGGCATCCATTATTCTTCAGAGCCTCCAGAAGAGTTTGATTCTTTTCAACATGGATGATTTTTTGACTCTGACTAAGCGTGACATCAAAGGGGAGATCATCTGCTCGCGGTTTTGTATCTGCACCAAAGCTTTCGAAATGAATAGCGCTCTGCGGCCAATGGCCGGTCATGTCTCGAACCGAATCCATTAAACGAGTCGGACCGCAGCAATATACATGCGTACCACTCACAGCTTTTTCTAAGATCGGCCACAAATCAAAAGATTGAGCGGGATCGCCATGCGTGTGGTGCACTTTCACTTTTCCAGCAAGATCCTTCGATGCAAGTTCATCAAGAAAAGCAGAGCCTTCAGGTGTCTGGCTGAGGTAGTAGAGCTTGAATGGTCGGGCATCTTCAGTTGATTGCAGCTGTTTAATCATGGACATCATGGGTGTGATGCCTATGCCGCCAGCAATGAAGATGAATGACTTGGCTTTGTCATTTAATTCAAACAAATTTTGCGGCTCTCCGACATGAATTTCATCGCCTGGAGTTAGCTGATCCGTCATGCTGATAGAGCCGCCTCTTCCCTCTGTCTCTTTCTTGACGGCTATCCAGTAACGATGATTGTCTGCTGGGGCACCGCAGAGAGAGTAATGCCGCATAACGCCGCTCGGTGTTTTGATGGGCAGATGCGCCCCCGCTGTGAACTGGGGCAACGCCTTGCCTTGCGGATGCTTAATTTCAAACAAAAAAATGTTCTTAGCAATTTCATTCTTGGTGGAGACGACTAAGTGAAGCAGTGAATTGTTGTCTTGCATGACTACTCGATCTAAGGGTTTTTACTTTTGACGCAAATCAAAAATTTCGGATAGAGTGCATTATCTTAGATTTCTAAGAAAAATCATCCATACTAACCCGGAGACACAAATGAAACGTAGAACGTTCAACGCACTTAGTCTTGCAATGATTGCCGCACCAAGCCTTAGCGTTGCGCAGTCTTTTCCTACAAAGCCTGTCAGATTCATTGTTCCCTACGCAGCGGGAGGTCTTCCAGATTCAGTCGCGCGTATCGTCGCCAACAAACTCACTGAAAAACTCGGGCAACCCGTTGTGATTGATAACAAGCCCGGTGGAAATGGCGTAGTTGCTTATCAAGCCTTGATCTCTGGGGTCAACGACAACCACAGCTTCATCGTTTCCGATGGCTCCATGTTTTCAATCACCCCATTGATTAACAAGTCTGCGAATTACTCTATCGGCAAGGAATTGCTTCCAGTCTCGATGATTGCGAAGTCACCTTTGTTCTTGGTGGCCAACCCCAAAACGGGCATCAAAACGTTGAAAGAATTTATTGAGAAAGTGAAAGCCAATCCCGGCATGTACACCTATGGATCTTCGGGGATCGGTAGCTCTCACCACTTAACAATGGAATCTCTCAAAGCTGATCTGAAGCTTGACATCCGACATGTTCCTTTTCGCGGTTCAGGGCAGTCTGTGCCTGCACTGATTGGCGGTCAGATCGATTTCTTATTTTCAGCACTGCCCTCCATGCTTGGTTTCCTTAAAGCGGGTCAAGTCACCTTGCTTGGCAGTAATGATCGCAAGCGATCTTCGCAGGTCCCTGATGTTCCATCGATTTCTGAAGTGGTGCCAGGCTTCGACTTTGCTGTAACCATCGGCGCTATTGCGCGTGCAGGTACGCCTGCAGAAGTCATTAAGAAACTTTCTGACGACATTGCTTGGACAGTCAAACAGAGTGAAGTCATTGAGAAACTCAATGCTGCCAGCATTGATCCTTCAGGACTCGGTGCGGACGCCTATAAAAAGGAAATTGAACGAGAAAACTTGGCAATGTCCAAAGCAGGAAAGGCTGCAGACTTGAAGGCAGAGTGATCAATGGCAGGCATAGCAAGTGAACCTCTCTTTTTACTGATCACAGCATTTTTCATGTTCGTGACGGGCGGTGTCGTCAAAGGAACACTTGGCGTTGGATTGCCGTTAGTGGTTGTTCCTTTGCTATCCCTACTTCTTGATCCATCCAAAGCAATGGGGCTATTGGTAATGCCCGTGCTGGTGTCCAATGCGCTGCAATCCATTGAAGGTGGGAGGTTGATTTTTGCACTCAAGCGATTTGGCACGCTAATTGGCGCCCAGCTCGTTGCTACGCTGTGGGCAAATGATTGGGGATCAAGGCTGTCACCTCGTGAGATGAATGCGGTGATCGCTTTTACCGTGGTGAGTGCTGTGGCTGTGATGCTGTTAAGTCCCAAGGGCGATATATCAAAAAAAACTGAATTGTGGTTAGGGCCTGTTGTCGGTGCTATTGCCGGTGCTATGGGCGGCGCTTCATCCTTAACCGGTCCCATCCTCATCACGTATCTCATGGCTCTTAGGCTAGAAAGAGATGACTTTGTTGGGAGTATCAGCATCATCTATCTGCTAGGTTCGATACCTATGTATTCCGCGATGCTGATTTGGGGGCGATTTGGTCTAGATGATGTTGCATGGTCGTGTGCAGGATTGATACCCATGTACTTGGGCTTGAGAGTCGGTTCAAGTCTTCGAAAACGCTTATCCGAAGAAGGCTTTCGCAGAGTCCTTATGGGGTTCTTGATTTTCTTAGCAATTTTGCTGGTATTGAAATAAGGCTTGTGATGAATGATGTGTTAACTCCCAAGACTCTTGAATGGAGCGATGGGTTGCTCCTTGGATATGGCCCCATGGATAGCGTCCATCAAGAGTTTGTCGAATGCGTTTCAAGCTTGACGAGGGCAACTGAAGTAGAGATGGCCGAAAAAATGAGTCAACTGATTACACATGTGCGACATCACTTTGATGAAGAGAACTCGTGGATGATTGAAACAAATTTCCCCGCGAAAGAGTGCCACATAGACGAGCATGCTGCAGTTTTAAAGTCGATCATGGAGGTCAATGACCTTGTTCTAAAAGGCGACAACTCTCAGTGTTTACGTCTCTCTAAGGCTCTGATGGATTGGTTTCCTGGACACGCTGACTATTTAGACTCAGCTCTTGCGCATTGGATGTGCAAACAACGACTTGGCGGAAAACCTATCGTGATTAGGCGCTCCATTTCTAGCGGTAACTAGTTTTAATACACATCGCTCGTTTCAAATGTGCATTAGGCTACCGAACAAGTATTTCCACACGCATCGCGCCAAAGAAAAAGCACTTAGGCGTTTCCGCGCTAAGTGCTTGTTTTATTTGGGGTGGCTGATGGGGCTCGAACCCACGACAACAGGAATCACAATCCTGGACTCTACCAACTGAGCTACAGCCACCGTAGAAGCCGAAATTATAACCTAGCTATTTTGATTTCGGCCTTGAATTTTTCTTTTAATAGCTTGTAGTAAGCCAGCCCTTCCGCAGAGGCCCACCACTGCGCGTATTGGTCACGTTCGCGTGCCAAACCTGCAGCGTTAGACGCATCGCGAGGCAGCACTTTTTCAACCTTGACCACCGCGTAACCGCTGGCACCTAAGTCCACCCCCACCCAAGCGGGCAAGGCCTGTGTGCTGGCACGCAAAGCAGCTTCTACCAACGCAGAAGGCTGGGCTTGCTTTGACTCACGCGACACCACGATGACCGCTGGCAAATTGGCAGCATCGGGGCTGGCTTTCCATTCCGCCAACTTGGCAACACCTTCGCTGCGTGCACGCTCACCAGCTTGCTTGGCCACCACTTGCTCTCGCACGCGCGCTTTGACCTCTTCCAAAGGCAAGGTACGTGCAGGGCTGTAGTTGGTAATGCGCGCTGCCGCCAACACATTGGGCGCCAACTCCACCGCTTCAGTGTTGCGTTTTTTCTCAATCGAATCTGGCGAGAACACAGCGGCCAACAGCTTGGGGTTGTTGACTGCCGTGTTGCCAGCAACAACCTCGCGGGCCAAGTTGCTGGTGGTTTGCACCTCCAACTTCAGGCGCTCAGCCGCAGGCTTCAAGCTGTCTGATTGCTCGTACACGATGTTGGTGAACTGCTCTGCCGCTTCAGCAAATTTGCGTTGCGCCAATTGGGTACGCACTTCTTGTTCGAGCTTGGCACGTTGAGATTCAAAGCTCTTTTGCTCAGGCTGCTTGATGTCTGTCAAACGGATGATGTGAAAACCAAACTCGGTTTCAACAATGCCACTGGTCTCGCCCTTTTTCAACGCAAACGCAGCTTCTTCAAAAGGCTTGACCATGGCACCACGTCCAAAGAAGTCCAAGTCACCACCTTTAGCGGCAGAGCCTGAGTCTTGCGAATTTTTACGGGCCAATTCAGCAAACTGGCTGGGCGACTTTTGCACTTCGGCCAACAAGGCCTGTGCTTTGGCGCGGGCGGCATCGCGCTCGGCGGCAGATGCACCTTTGTCGGCGTTGATCAAGATGTGGCTGGCACGGCGCTCTTCCAAACCTGCCAAGCGTGCTGAATTTTGTTCGTAGTACGTCTTGAGTTCAGCCTCTGGCACCACGATATCTTTTTGCACAGCGGCCAAATTCAACACCACGTATTCAATGTCGGCACGTTCAGCCGACTGGAACTTGTCGGAATTGGCTTTGTAATACGCTTCCAATTCTGCGTCTGTCGGATTGATTTGGCTCACGAAGTCAGCAGGCGCGAATCGAGCCACTTGCACTTGGCGTTGCTCATAAAACGCGTTCAACGTCACATCGGCCAAAGCCGCTGAACTGAAGCTCGTCACGCCCACGCCCGACATGACTTGACGAGAGGCCAAGTCACCACGCACTTGCGCTTCAAACGATTCGGGGGACATACCTTGTGTTGCCAGCAGTTGGCGGTAGCGCTCAATGTCCAAGGTGCCATCGGCACGACGCAAGGCCGCGATGGTTGGGTTTTGTTGCAACTCTGCAGCCAAGCGTGCATCGCTTGCGCCTAAGTGCAATTGGTTCGCCGCCACTTGCAACAAGCGGTCACGCACCATGCGCTCTAGCGTGCTGTATTTGGCTTCTGGCGTGTCAAACAACTTCACGTCCACATTGGGCATGTTGCTGCGCATGCGTTCGACTTGGCTGCGATGTGCAGCATCCCACTCGGCTTGCGTGATGCTATGCCCATCGACCGTGGCCACGGTAGCACCGCCCTCGCGGAAACGGTTGTAGCCCTCTAAGCCGAACAAAACGAAAGACGGGAAGATCAACAGGAACAGCAAAAACTGCATGACCCGTGTGTGCTTACGAACAAAATCAAACATGTGATGGACTCATCGTGAAGTCAGAGAAGCCAAGAAAAAAGGCGAACCTTTGAGTTCGCCTTTTTAATGGGTGGTGGGTGCTGACGGGGTCGAACCGCCGACCTACTGCGTGTAAGGCAGCCGCTCTGCCAACTGAGCTAAGCACCCAACCGAAACCGCAAATTAGTTCAAGGCGTCTTTCAAACCCTTGCCTGGACGGAACTTAGGCACCTTGGCTGCCTTGATCTTGATCGCTGCGCCAGTGCGTGGGTTGCGGCCTGTGCGAGCGGCACGCTTGCCCACTGCGAACGTACCGAAACCAACCAAAGAAACTGTGCCGCCTTTTTTCAAGGTGGTCTTCACTGCACCGATGGTGGACTCGAGTGCGCGTGTGGCAGCTGCTTTAGAAATGTCAGCGTGCTTGGCAATGTATTCAATCAGTTCTGTCTTATTCACAAAAATCCCCTCTCAATGAGATGTGATGTTGGTCAATGGTGACGCTAGTTTACTAGCCCACACGATGTACAGCTGCTGTGGCTATGACACAGCAAGGCACGAATTCTAGTCGTTTTTGGGACTGAAAATCACAAAGCCTCAGCAATCGCACGTCCGAGATCGGAAGTACTAGCGTTACCCCCAATGTCTGGCGTCTTCGGTGCACCACTCTTGGGATCGAGCACTTTCTCAATCGCGGCCATCACCGCATCGTGTGCATCTTTGTGGCCCAAGAATTCCAGCATCATCGCGCCGCACCAAATTTGACCAATCGGGTTGGCAATGCCTTTGCCTGCGATGTCTGGCGCAGAACCATGCACCGGCTCAAACAACGAAGGGAACTTGCGATCGGGGTTCAAGTTGGCGCTCGGGGCAATGCCAATCGTGCCGGTACACGCGGGGCCCAAGTCGCTCAAGATGTCGCCAAACAAATTGCTAGCCACCACCACATCAAAGAAGTCAGGGCGCTGCACAAAGTGTGCAGTCAAGATGTCAATATGAAATTTATCCACATTGATGTCTGGGTAGTGCTTGGCCATTTCTGCCACGCGCTCATCCCAATAAGGCATGGTGATGGCAATGCCGTTGGATTTGGTCGCGCTGGTCAGGTGCTTCTTAGGACGTGTCTGCGCCAACTCAAACGCAAACTTCAACACACGGTCCACACCAATGCGTGACATCACTGTTTCCTGCATCACGATTTCGCGCTCGGTCCCTTGGTACATGCGCCCGCCAATGCTGGAGTATTCGCCTTCGGTGTTTTCACGCACGATGTACATGTCAATCTCGCCCGGCTGACGCGGCGTGCCATCACGACGCACCACAGGCGCGATGATGCCGGGCATCAAACGTGCGGGGCGCAGGTTGATGTACTGGTCAAACTCACGGCGAAACATGAGCAACGAGCCCCACAGCGAAACGTGATCTGGAATTTTGTCGGGCCAACCCACTGCACCAAAGTACAAGGCATCGTGGCCACCAATTTGGTCTTTCCAATCGTCGGGCAGCATCTTGCCGTGCTTCTCGTAATAGTCCCAGCTCGAAAAGTCGAAGTGATCAAACTTCAGGTTGATGCCAAATTTACGAGCCACTGCGTCCATGACGCGAATGCCCTCAGGCATGACTTCTTTGCCAATGCCGTCGCCAGCGATCACAGCAATACGATGTGTTTGACCCATGAGATGCTCCTAAAAATTAAACAGTGAAAAAAGTTTGGGCTTCAGCAATCACCTGCTCCGGCAACTCTTCAGCCAAATAGTGTCCGCAGGGCAAAGCGTGCCCCGATACATCCAGCGCACGTTCCCGCCACAGCGACAACACATCAAAACACCGCGCCACGGCGCCGTGTTGCCCCCACAACACACGCAACGGCTGCGTGAGTTTGCGCCCTGCCGCCACATCAGCTCGGTCGTGCGCTAAGTCAATCGTGGCGCTGGCTCGGTAGTCTTCACAAATCGAAACTGAGGTGCCCGGCACTTGCGCACAACGCTCGTACTCAGCCAAAGCCTCAGGAGCAAAAGCGGCCAAGCCCGCATGGCGGCTGCCCATCACACTGCGCACGTATTGCGCAGGCCCCGCGTTCAACAAGGCCTCGGGCAAGGGCGCTGGCTGAATCAAAAAGAACCAATGCCAATACGCACGCGCAAACGCTTCACTGGTTTGTTCGTACATGGCCAACGTCGGCGCAATGTCGAGCAGCATCAAACGCTGCACCGCCTGCGGATGATCCACCGCCAAACGGTGTGCCACCCGTGCGCCACGGTCGTGGGCCAACACATCGAAGCGATCAAAGCCATGCTGTTGCATCACAGCCATCGCATCCAAGGCCATTTCGCGCTTGCTGTGGTTCAGATGTTCAGGGTCTGCCGCTGGGCGCGATGAATCACCGTAACCCCGTAAATCCATCAGCACCACACGATGCGTTCGCGCCAACGCAGGCGCCACACGGTGCCACATCGCTAGGCTTTGAGGATGGCCATGCAGCAGCAACAGAGGCGCGCCCGCCCCTGCCACACGGCTGTGCAATTGCACGCCGTTGCGTTCCACCGTCACCGTTTGGAATGAATTCAACATGGCCAAAGCTTACCCTTCAAAAAAGCAATAATTGAGCAATAGATTATTTCCATCAAGGCATTAATTGGACCGTTCAGATTTAGAACTGGTGTTGGCCGTTCGGTTACACGGCAGTTTGGTCAAAGCAGCGCGCGCACTGCAACTGGCGCCGCCTGTCGTGACCAAGCGACTCTCCGCACTGGAGAGCCACCTCGGCGTGCGCCTGTTTCAACGCACCACCCGTCGCGTCAGCCCCACCACCGAAGGCCATGCCTTGTGCGACCGAGCCGCAGAGCTGTTGGGTGGGTTTGTCGCACTCGAAGACGAATTGCGCGAACGCCAAAGCGAGCCCTCGGGCACCATTCGCATCGCCTGTAGTTTTGGTTTTGGTCGCCTCTGGCTGGGTCCACTGCTGGCCGAATTCCATGCGCGTTACCCAGCCGTTCGCTTGGATTTGCAACTCTGCGAACAGCTGCCGGACCTTGCCAACGAAAGCTTTGATGCCGCCATTTGGCTGTGGCACCCACCCGTACACATTGCGGCTGAATGGGTGTCTCGCAAACTCGCGGCCAATCAACGCGTGCTGGTGGCTGCCCCCGCCTACCTCGCCCAACACGGCACACCGAAGACGTTGGAGGATTTGACCTCACACGCGTGTTTGGTGGTGCGTGAAAACGGCGGGGACACAGGCCAAGGACAGCGCTTTGACCATTGGCGGCTGAGCACCCAACGCACCGCTCGCACCCCCTCGCGTGCGCAACACGTCAATGTGAAAGGCCCACTCTCCAGCAATTCAGGAGAGATGGTGAGAGATTGGTGTCTGTCAGGCCAAGGCATCATGCTGCGCAGCTTGTGGGACATTGCGCCGCAATTGGCATCAGGTGAATTGGTTCGCGTGCTGGATCAGTACGCGATGTATGACGCCGACATCCATTGGCTCGCCCCCTACCGCTCGCAATTGCCCAAGCGAATTCGTTTGCTGCAAGATTTTTTAGCGTCTCGGTTCCGCGAGGAACCTTGGAAACACTCAGCGCGTTGAAGCTGGGCGAACAACCAAACTCACGCCCACGGCCGTCACCGCAATCCCCGCCAACGTCACCAAGGTAATCGGCTCGTTGAACAAGACCCAAGCCATCACGGCCGTCGTGGGTGGCACGAGGTACATGAGGCTGGTGACGGAGGCCGCTGCGCCACGTTGAATCAAGATATAAAACAACGAGCTGCCCCCCAAGGTCAAGGCCAACACAGACCACGCCAAGGCCCACGACATCTCGGCATTCCACAAGGCGGGCTCAACCTCCATCAGTGCCAAAGGCAAGGTCACCACATACGCGGCCATGAGTTGCACGGCGTTGGCACTGCGTACATCGCAGGGCTGGACAAAACGTTTTTGATACAGCGTGCCTGTGGTGATCGACACCAATGCCATGAGAATCATGGTCAAGCTCCACGGCGTGACTTCAATGCCGCCTTCGAGTTTGCGCGACACCACCATCGCCAAGCCGACAAAGCCCAACGCTAAGCCTTGCCATTGGCGACGCGACACATGGCCGCCGCGTGCCGACAGCCAAATGGCGGTGATCACCGGCTGCAAGCCCACAATCAAAGCGGTCAGGCCTGCGCCCATGCCCGCTTTGACCGCCGCCCACACACCGCCCAAATAACCGGCGTGCATCAACACACCCGTGACAGCCAAATGCCACCACTGCGCTCGGCCCTGCGGCCAAGGCACACGCGCCCATTTGACCCACAGCACAAAACACAAAAGTGAAAAGATGTAACGCCAGAGCAAGAAGGTGAAGGGCGGCGAATTGGGCATGCCGTAGCGCGCCACGATGAAGCCCGTGCTCCAGATCAAAACAAACACCACAGGCATGGCACGCAACCATGCGTCGTTGCGAGCGTCCGTCATTATTTGGCGTGGTCCAAGATATCAGGCCAAGCTTTTTGCAGGTAATACACCATCGACCAAACGGTCAACACGCCCGCAATCCAAATCAGCACCGTGCCCCACAAGGCGGTGTCAATCACGCCAAACAAAGTGCCGTCGTACAGCAAAAACGGAATGGCCACCATCTGCACCATCGTTTTGAGTTTGCCCAACACATGCACGGCCACACTGCGTGACGCACCGATTTGCGCCATCCACTCGCGCAAGGCAGAAATCGCAATCTCTCGGCCAATGATGATGAGCGCCACCAACACATCAGCGCGGTCTAAGTGCACCAACACCAACAAGCTGGCACACACCAAAAACTTATCGGCCACGGGGTCAAGGAAAGCACCAAAGGCCGATGACTGGTTGAGCTTGCGCGCCAAGTAGCCATCCAACCAATCGGTCAAAGCGAACACCACAAACATCACAGTAGCCCACAGGTTGCGCTCTGCTGTTTCAATGGGTAAGTAAAACAACCCCACGATGAGCGGAATGGCTGCGATACGAGCCAGCGTCATGAGCGTAGGAATGGTCCACATAAGGGTTACTCGTAAATGATCTGTGATTGTCCGTCGTGTGCCTGAGCCATCCAACTGGCCAAGGCCGCATCGCTGGGAAAGAATTTGGCGTTGTCGCCCAACTGTACGTCAGCCGTGGCCCCGTCGCGCAAGAGCTTCAAACGAACCCCCATGCCGCGCACGAGTTCTCCCTGCTCAGACTGCTCCACTTTGGCAGGGTGCTCGCGCAACAAACGCGCAATGTCAGGCGATGTGCCGTTGACCGTGACGCTGAGGTATTTGCCAAATCGGCAACGCGCCTGTTCCAAACTCCACACCTGTTGAATCGACAAACGCAAACCACCCGAAAAGCGGTCGGGCTGCGCCTTGGCCATGAGGATGACCAATTCGTCATCTTTCAAGGTGTTGCGATAGGTGTTGATGGTGGCCTCGTCCGCTGTGGCTTCGATGACGGTTGACTTGTCGTCGAGCTTGAAGATCGCCAACTTGCCGCGCTGGCCGTTGATGACACGCATATCGCTCACGATGCCTGCCAACAACTGCGGCTCGCGTGAGTCCATCAAATCTTCAATGCGGGTACGAGCAAAGCGGCGCACTTCGCGCTCCACCTCGTCAAACAAGTGGCCTGAGAGGTAAAAGCCCAAAGCCACTTTTTCGTGGGTGAGGCGTTCTTTCACGCCCCAAGGCAGCATCTCGACGTACTCAGGTTCTTGCGTGCTGGAGCCGTGTGCATCTTCGCCCATCATGTCAAACAAGCCACCTTGGTTGGCATTGGCTTCACTAGCTGCGGCAAAGTCAAATGCGCGCTCCACACTGGCCAACAGCTCAGCGCGGTTCAAATGCAAGTTATCAAACGCGCCAGCTTTGATGAGCGCTTCCACTGTGCGTTTGTTCATGCGCGTGCGGTCGACGCGGCGGCAAAAATCAAACAAGCTGGTGAACGGGCCGCCCTCTTCGCGAGCCGCGACGATGGCTTCAATCGCTTGCTGGCCCGAACCCTTGATGGCCCCCAAGCCGTAGCGAATTACTTTGTCGGAAATCGGCTCAAAGCGGTAGCGCCCACGGTTGACGTCCGGCGACTCAAACGTGAGCCCCATTTTTTGCGCGTCTTCAAACAACACCTTGAGCTTGTCGGTGTTGTCCATTTCCACGGTCATGTTGGCGCAGAAAAATTCAGCCGTGTAGTGAACCTTCAACCACCCCGTGTGATACGCCAGCAACGAGTACGCGGCCGCGTGCGACTTGTTAAAGCCGTAACCCGCAAACTTTTCCATCAAGTCAAAGATCTCGTCGGCTTTGTCTTGGCTGATGTTGTTCTTGGCAGCGCCGGCGCGGAAGATTTCGCGGTGCTCCGCCATCTCTTCGGGCTTTTTCTTACCCATGGCACGGCGCAACATGTCGGCGCCGCCGAGTGAATAGCCACCCAAAATCTGCGCGGTCTGCATCACCTGCTCTTGGTACACCATGATGCCGTAGGTCTCCGACAGCATCTGCGCCACCATGGGGTGCGGGTATTCAATCTCTTCGCGGCCATGCTTACGCGCCACGAAGCTGGGAATCAGGTCCATCGGGCCTGGGCGATACAAGGCGTTGAGCGCAATCAAGTCTTCTAACCGCGTGGGCTTGGCGTCGCGCAACATGCCCTGCATGCCGCGACTTTCAAACTGGAACACAGCTTCGGTTTTGCCGTCTTGGAACAGTTCGTACGTGCGCTTGTCGTCGAGCGGAATGTTTTCAAACGCGAAGTTCTCTTGGCCCTTGTGGCGCGCCATGATGAACTCGCGCGCAATCTCCAAAATGGTCAGCGTGGCCAGACCCAAAAAGTCGAACTTCACCAAGCCCGCGGCTTCGACGTCGTCTTTGTCAAACTGGCTCACCGCCGATTCGCTGCCCGGCTGTTGGTACAAGGGGCAGAAGTCGGTCAGCTTGCCCGGCGCAATCAACACGCCACCGGCGTGCATGCCCACGTTGCGCGTCATGCCTTCGAGCTTTTGCGCCAGCTCCAACAGAGTTTTAACTTCGTCTTCTTTGGCCAAACGCTCGGCCAAGATGGGCTCGACCTCAATCGCACCCGCGATGGTGATGTGCTGGCCCGGTTTGTTGGGAATCAAGCCACTGATGCCCTTACAGAAGGTGTAGCTCATGTCGAGCACACGGCCCACGTCGCCAATCGCGGCGCGGGCGGCCATGGTGCCGAAGGTGGCAATTTGCGACACCGCGGCGCGGCCGTATTTGTCTTTCACGTACTCAATCACGCGGTCGCGGTTGGTTTGGCAAAAGTCAATGTCAAAGTCGGGCATCGACACCCGCTCTGGGTTCAAAAAACGCTCGAACAGCAAGTTGTATTGCAGCGGGTCAAGGTCGGTGATCTTGAGCGCATACGCCACGAGCGAACCCGCACCCGAACCACGGCCTGGCCCCACAGGACAGCCATTGTTTTTGGCCCACTGAATGAAGTCACCCACGATCAAGAAGTAGCCGGGAAAGCCCATGTTCAAAATCGTGGTCAGCTCAAACTCCAAACGCTCCACATAGCGTGGGCGCTCGGCGTCTCGCTTGGCTGCGTCTGGGTACAAATGCACCAAACGCTCTTCCAAACCTTCGTGCGACACGTGGCGGAAATAGTCTTCCACCGACATGACCACACCATTCACCGGCGGGATGGGAAAGTTCGGCAGCTGCGGCTTGCCCAACACCAAGGTGAGGTTGCAACGCTTGGCAATCTCCATCGTGTTGGCAATGGCGCTGGGCACATCGGCAAACAGCTCGCACATTTGAGCGGACGATTTGAAATACTGCTCGCGGGTGAACTTGCGCACGCGGCGTTGGTTACCCAAAATTTCGCCTTCGGCAATACACACGCGTGCTTCGTGTGCTTCGTAGTCATCCGGCGTTGTGAACTGCACAGGGTGCGTGGCCACCACAGGCAAGCTCAGGCGAGCGGCCAGCTGCACAGCGGCACTCACATGTGTTTCGTCATCGGCGCGGCCTGCGCGCTGCAGCTCAATGTAAAAACGATGCGGAAAGATGCCTGCCAACTGCAACGCCACTTCGCCCGCGCGCGTGGTGTCGCCTTGCACCAAGGCCTGCCCCACCGCACCCGCTTGCGCGCCCGACAAAGCGATCAGGCCTTGCGACAACTCTTGCAGCCACTCCAGCTTGATGACGGCCACGGCCTTGTGCACGTTTTGCGTCCAGCCGCGGCTGATGAGTTCGCACAGGTTCAAGTAACCCTGATGGGTTTGCACCAAGAGCACCATGCGCGACGTCTGCGCAGCGTCTTGGGTGAGGCTCTCTAGGTAAATCTCGGCGCCGATGACAGGCTTGACGCCCTTGCCACGTGTTTCTTTGTAAAACTTGATGGCGCCGTAAAGGTTGTTGATGTCTGTGATGGCCAGCGCGGGTTGCTGGTCGGCTGCGGCTGCTTTCACCACCTCGTCGATGCGGTTGGTCCCGTCAACGACAGAAAATTCAGAGTGAAGGCGCAGGTGAACAAACATGCAGCAGATTGTAGGGACACGCCGCTACATAGAATGGCTGGGTGAACCAAATCCTGAATATTTCTTGCTACAAATTCGTCGCCCTGCCCGACGCCCAAGACCTGCGCCAACCTTGCTTGGACAACGCCTTGGCGCGCCAGCTCAAAGGCACCATCCTGATTGCAGAAGAAGGCATTAATTTCTTCTTAGCCGGCAGCGCCGACGGTGTGCGTAGTTTTGTGGATTGGCTGCGCAACGATGCGCGTTTTGCCGACCTCGCCCCCAAAGAAAGCTGGTCTGACACACAGCCGTTTCGCAAGATGCTGGTGAAGGTGAAGAACGAAATCATCCGCATGAACTACCCCAGCATTCGCCCTGCCGAGGGCCGCGCCCCCGCCGTCACGCCCGAGACCGCCAAACGCTGGCTAGACCAAGGCCACGACGACGAAGGCCGCCCCGTGGTGACGCTGGACACACGCAATCAGTTTGAAGTGGATGCAGGCACGTTCAAAAACACCATCAACTGGGGCATCACCAAGTTCACCGAATTTCCAGATGCGGTGCAAGCGCACTTAGACGAGTTGCAAGACAAAACCGTCATCAGCTTTTGCACGGGCGGCATTCGCTGCGAGAAAGCCGCCATCTACATGCGCAACGCGGGCCTGCCGCATGTGTATCAGCTCGAAGGCGGCATCCTGAAGTACTTTGAAGAAGTGGGCAACGACCACTACGACGGCGGTTGCTTTGTGTTTGACGAGCGCCGTGCCGTGGGCGCAGACCTGAGCGCCACGGGCTTAGCGCCCGATGGCACATTCCCCGTTACTCTTCCAACAGCGCCAACACCTCAGACCTGAATTCACGGGTGTACAAAACGCCCGCCACCAACAGCGTGGTGAACACAAACATGGCTGGCGAGAAAAACCAGCCCAATGCGGCAAACGAAAAATAGTAGGCGCGCAAACCGCCATTGAAGGTTTCAGCGGCCAAACCAGTCATGGCCGCCGCGCGGTCGGCGTAGTGCTGGCGGTTGGTCACCTCTCCACTTGCAAAGCTATCAGCCGGTGGCATGGCCCCAATCAGCAACGCCACAAAGGTGTACTGACGCATCGACCACGAGAAGCGAAAAAACGAGTACACAAAAATCACGACCAACACCAAGATCTTGAACTCAAACACCAAGATGGGTGTTTGCTCGGCAAACGGTATTTCGCGCACCAGCTCGGCCGCTTTGTCGGTCGTGCCCAAGAGCGCAAACAAACCACCCAAAATCAAAATCGTGGTGGAGCAAAAAAATGCGGGCGTGTTGGACAAGGTCTGCGTGATGATGCCGTCCAACATGCGCGGGTCACGCGCTGTGGTTTGCAACATCCACAAATGGCGATAACGGTTGGTCATGGCCAAAATGGAATGGTGATGCTCGCTGCTGTATTTGGCGAATGCGGCGTAGCCCATCCACACGAGCACGAAAAAACCGAGTGCCAACCAATCGGACCAAGGCAACAGTTGAATGATTTTCATGGCCTGATGCTACCCAAAGAAAAAGGGCAGATCGAGTCGATCTGCCCTTTTATTTCACAGCCCGCAATGTGCGAGCGGTGGATGAACGCAAGTGTTATTAACCGCGCAGAGTCGCCACTTTGGCCACGCGCTCGCCAAACTTCACAGCGGTGTCCACATCGCCTTGAGGAATCTTGTCGGCGCCAGCGTCTGAAGGTGCTTGCACCAACAGGCCCACGGAACCACCGAGGTTGTTCACGTCGTTGCGGGTCGAAGCCGAGGTGTTGGCAGGGGCCATACCCAAACTCACCCACAAGCCACCGTGTTGAGCGGCCAACGTGGTCAAGTAAGACAAGGTGGAGCCTTTGTCGCCGTTCAAGCTAGCGCTCACCGAGAAGCCAGCAAAGAACTTGTCTTGCCAAGCGCGTGTGAACCAGCGCTTAGACGAGGCATCGGCAAACTTCTTGAACTGCCAGCTCACGCTGCCCATGTACGTGGGCGAGCCCATGATGATGGCGTCAGCCGCATCCAACACAGACCAATCAGCTTCAGACACATTGCCGTCGGCATCGATGGCCACCAATTGCGCGTTCGCGCCTTTGGCCACGGATTGGGCGATGAACTGGGTGTGGCCGTAGCCAGAGTGGTAAACAACGACAGATTTAGTCATGGTGAATTTCCTTCAAAACAAGTGGAGAACAAAGGGGAGAAAAATTTATTGTGCGGCTTTTTTAGCGTCGAGGCTCCAAGCGCCAGCGCCTGAAGACACCAACACCAGCAAGCCGCCCACCACGCCGACGTTCTTGAAGAACAACAGCTGTTGCACAAACGCTTGCTCAGGCGCAGCCGCCCAAAACGCATGGAAGAAGACCGAGGCCACCAAGGTGAACACCGCCAACACAGCCGCCACGATGCGGGTTTGAAAGCCCACCATCAACGCCAACGAACCCAAAATTTCCAAAGTCAATGCGGCGGCTGCAGCCACCGCAGGCAATGGCAAGCCCACGGATTCGATGTAGCCCACCGTGCCTTCAAAGCCCGACAGCTTGGCCAGACCCGCTGGCAAAAAGAGCGCGACCAACAAGAGTCGACCCAAAAGATTCAATGCGTTGTTCATGTCAATTTCCTTTTAAAAAACAATCAAGAAGCCAAGTCAAACACCAACACCTCGGCGTCTTGGCCGTGGCTCAGGGTGATGCGTGTTTCGTTGTCCAGCAAGGCGGCGTCGCCAGTGGTCAAAGCCGCACCGTTGACTTGCAAGGCGCCGCGAATCAAATGCACGTAGGCTTTGCGGCCATCGGCAATCGTCAAGGTCGTGGTTTCGTCACCATCAAACAAACCGGCGTACAGGGCGGCATCGGCATGAATTTTCACCACCGCGTTGTCAGGCGCTGCAATGCGGCTCAAGGCACCGCGCTTGGAAGCGGGCGGCACTTGCTTTTGCTCGTAGCTAGCGGGAATGCCACGCACATTGGGCTCAATCCAAATTTGGAAAAAGTGTGTCGTTTCATCTGGCGCGTGGTTGAACTCGCTGTGCTGCACACCGCTGCCTGCGCTCATGCGCTGCACGTCACCGGGCGGAATGCCTTCGATGTTGCCCATGCTGTCTTTGTGGGCCAAGTTGCCGCTCAGCACATAGCTGATGATTTCCATGTCGCGATGGCCGTGTGTGCCAAAGCCTGTACCGGGCGCAATGCGGTCTTCGTTGATGACACGCAAGTTGCCCCAGCCCATGAACTCGGGGTCGTAGTAGTGGGCAAACGAAAAACTGTGGAACGACTTGAGCCAGCCATGATCGGCATAGCCGCGGTCTTGTGATTTGCGAATGGTCAACATGGTGTGCGCTCCTTGTGTGCTGAACCGATGACTTGAACTTTAGGCCGTCGCCCCACTTTTGCCATGCACGGCATTTGATGGCATCATTCAAATTATTTGAACGATCAAAGCCTTTTTGCATGACCTCCCCCCGTGACGTCCTCACCCCCGATTCACTCTCGATGCTGCACGCGATTGAAAAAGCAGGCAGCTTTGCAGCGGCGGCGCGCGCGCTCGGGCTGGTCCCGAGCGCGCTCACCTACCGCGTGCGCCAAATCGAAGACGCGCTCGATGTGCTACTGTTTGACCGCAGCTCACGCCAAGCGCGGCTCACCGCCGCTGGGCACGAACTGCTGCGCGAAGGCGAGCGGCTGCTGGCCGACATGGACGCGATTGCCAACCGCGTCAAACGCGTGGCCACGGGTTGGGAAAGTCAATTCACCATTGCGGTGGACGGCATCATCGACCGCACCACCGTGATGGAGCTGTGCGAAGCCTTCCTCGCACTCAACGCCCCCACGCGCCTGAAGCTGCGCGACGAAACCCTCACCGGCACGCTAGAAGCCCTCACCAGCGGCCAAGCCGATTTGGCGCTCGGCATTGCAGGTTCGTTCAGCGAAAACGGCACGGCCACCGGCCTTCACAGCCACGCACTCGGGCACATGCGCTTTGTGTTTGCGGTGGCACCGCATCACCCGCTGGCCAAAGCGCCTGAGCCCTTGAGCGACGCCCTCATCGGCCAACACCGCGCCGTGGCTGTGGCCGATTCGGTGCAGCGCGGCACAGGTGTCAGCATTGGTTTGCTGCCAGGACAAGACGTGTTCACCGTGTCCGACATGGCGAGCAAAATTCAAGCGCAAGCGCGTGGCCTCGGCGTGGGCTTTGTGCCCGAGCTGATGGTGCAACCCTTGATCGACCAAGGCGTGCTGGTGGTGCGCGAGGTGGACCGTCCGCAACGCGTGACACAACTCAGTTACGCTTGGCGCATTCCCGATGGCAGCGAGGGGGAGCGCGGTGGTCGCGCTTTGCAGTGGTGGCTCAAACAACTCAAGAGCACCACCACACGCGCGGCGCTATTGGTGAACCCCCGATTCAATCAACCCACACGGAAGGTGTAGAGTGCAACCATGACCTTGAACATCGCCATCATTGGAGCCGGCATCGCTGGCATCACCGCCGCCCGCACTTTGGCCAACGCTGGCCACCATGTGCAGGTGTTTGAAAAAAGCCGTGGCCCCGGTGGACGCATGTCCACCCGCGAAAGCAACTTCGGCACGTTTGACCACGGCGCGCAGTACTTCACCGTGCGCGACCCGCGCTTTTCGCTGGCCCTGCAAGCCGTGCCCGGCACCACCGACATTTGCCGCCCTTGGAGCGCCAACGCCGTGCGCGTGCTCGACCCACTAGGTCATGTGTTTGAAGCAGCTCGCCCCACCAAAGAAGCCCACTTCGTCGCCAAGCCCGGCATGAACGCCTTGGTGCGCCATTGGGCCGAGCCCTTGGGCAAAGCCGTTCACAACAACACGCAAATCACCCGCTTAGAGCGCGGTGCCAAAGGCTTGTGGACGCTGCACACGGACGACCACAAGTTCACAGGCTTCGACCATGTCTTGCTCGCCATCCCCTCTGTGCAAGCCGTCAACCTGCTCAAAGCCTCGGGCGAAGACGCGGCCGATGCGCACTGGCTCAAAGCCATGAACGCGGTTGAGGTGGCCCCGTGCTGGACGCTCATGCTCGCGTTCCCCAACGCCACGCAACCCAACTTGCACATCGGCCCTCAGTGGAACGCGGCACGCAGCATTCACCACCGCATTGCCTGGCTGGCCCGCGAATCGTCTAAACCAGGACGCGGCAAGGTCGAGCGTTGGACGGTGCAAGCCAGCGCCGAGTGGTCAGCCGAGCACATCAACGACACCGACTCGCGCGTACAAGCCAAACTATTGCGTGCCTTTGCCGAACTCACTGGGATTCGCGCTGAACCCGCGCACACGCAAGTGCACCGCTGGCTGTATGCCAAAACCACTTCACCACTCGGCGTGTCTCACCAATACAACCCAGCCAACGGCTTGGGCACCTGCGGCGACTGGCACTTGGGCCACCGCGTCGAAGACGCGTTTGTCTCTGGCCTTGAACTCGCTTTGGCTGTTTGCCAATCGGCCAAGCGTTTGTAATTGACATACGTCGGTCGATTCGCTCCCTCCCCCACGGGCCCGCTGCATGCGGGCTCGCTTGTTGCGGCCCTCGCCAGTTGGCTCGACACGCGCGCGCACAGCGGCCAATGGCTGGTGCGCATGGAAGACGTCGACACGCCCCGCTGCATCCCCGGCGCAGACCAAACCATCCTGCAACAACTCAGCACTTGCGGCTTGGTGAGCGATGCGCCCGTCATGTACCAATCGCAACGCAGCGATGCGTACCAAGCTGCGCTAGACCGTTTGATTGCCAAAGGCTGGGCCTACCCCTGCGGCTGCTCACGCAAAGAGATTGAAGACGCGCAAGCGCAACTGGGCCACGCCCGCGAACGCCACACCGCCGCCGTCTACCCCGGCACCTGCCGTGACGGCTTGCAAGGCAAAGCACCACGCGCTTGGCGCTTGAACGTGCAGCGCGTCATCGACGATTTACAACTGCCCACGCCGCTGACTTGGCAAGACCGTTGGCTTGGGCGTCAACGCCAAGACGTGGCACAAGAGGTGGGCGACTTTGTGCTGCGCCGCGCCGACGGCCTGTGGGCCTACCAGCTCGCCGTGGTGGTGGACGATGCCGCGCAAGGCATCACCCACATCGTGCGTGGTGCAGACCTGACCGACAACACCGCACGCCAAATCGTGCTGCAACGCGCGCTGGGTTTGCCCACACCGAGCTACATGCACACGCCGTTGGTATTGGGCGAGAACGGGGAAAAGCTGAGCAAGCAAAACGGGGCAATCGCTTTAGATGTGAGCCAGCCATTGCTGGCACTGCAAACTGCGGCACACGCCTTAGGCCTACCGTCAAACGATGGCGCATCGGTTGAGCAAGCCCTTCGCAGATGGACAAAAGCTTGGCCGTCCGTGAGCAGTCCTCTCCCGCGATAATCACGGGTTACTCAAAGACTTGCCACCATGACTGCTGACACGCCCACCACCCCCGATACCGAAAAAACCGACGCACCCTTCATGCGCGTCATCAAAACCTATGTGCTGCGCGCAGGCCGCATGGGCTCGGGCCAAGTGCGGGCGTTTGAACAGTTTGGCCCGCAGTTTTTGGTGCCGTACACGCCCGAGCGTTTGGACGCAGCAGCTACTTTTGGCCGTGCCGCACCGTTGATTTTGGAAATTGGTTTTGGCATGGGCGACGCCACCGCCAAGATTGCGCACACGCGCCCTGACGACAACTTTTTGTGTTGCGAAGTTCATGCCCCAGGCGTGGGCGCGTTGCTCAAGCGCTGCGGCGAAGAAAGCATTGGCAACATCCGCATCGTGCAACACGACGCGGTGGAGGTGATGGACCACATGCTGGGCGAGAACAGCTTGGACGGCGTGCACATCTTCTTCCCCGACCCTTGGCACAAGAGCCGCCACCACAAGCGCCGCTTGATTCAAAGCGCGTTCGTCAACCGCTTAGCCAAGCACATCAAACCCGGCGGCTACCTGCACTTGGCCACCGATTGGGAACCGTATGCGGAGCAAATGATGCAAGTGGTCTCTGCCGAGCCTTTGCTCAAAAACACCGCCACCGACGCGAGTGGCTTTGCCGAAAAGCCCGCCTACCGCCCGCTCACCAAGTTTGAAAACCGAGGCTTGAAGCTCGGCCACGGCGTGTGGGACTTGGTGTTCACCAAGGTCTAAAGGCTCGCCGCACATGCGCATCCCCACGCGCAACGGCGTAGGCGCCAGCCGTGTGTCGCTGCCTGTTGGGCCTTGGCCCACGGTGCTGGATTTTTTGCTAGAGCGTATGCCCGACATTTCGCGCGACGAGTGGCTGCAACGCTTCGCCGACCAACTGGTACTCAACGACAACGCACAGCCCGTGGCGGCCACGCAGGCCTACACGCCGCACACCAAGCTCTACTACTACCGCCACATCGCCAACGAGCCCGTGCTACCCGAGAAAGCCAGCATCGTGTTTGAAGACGAGCACTTGATCGTGGCGGACAAACCGCACTTCATGCCCGTCACTCCCGCGGGTCGCTATGTGCAGCAAAGCCTGTTGGTGCAACTCAAACACCTCACCGGCAACGACGACCTGGTGCCCCTGCACCGCATCGACCGCGAAACGGCGGGCCTTGTGATGTTTGGCAAACGCCTGCAAGACCGAGATGCCTACCACGCGCTGTTTCGCGACAAAGCCATGCACAAGGTGTACGAAGCGGTGGCCGCGTACAACCCTGCGTTAGAACTGCCACGCGTGCACATCAGCCGCTTGCAACCCGACGCGCTATTTTTCAGAACACAAGAAGTCGATGGCGAACCCAACAGCGAGACCCGCGTCCGTCTGCTCAAAGTAGAAGGCACGCGTGCGCTGTATGAGTTGGTGCCCGTCAGCGGCAAACGCCACCAGCTGCGCGTGCACATGATGGCGCTGGGCTTGCCGCTGGAAGGCGATCAGTTTTACCCCACCGTGTTGCGCGGGCCCGATGCCGAAGAAGACGTCAGCCACCCGTTGCAGCTACTGGCCAAGCGCGTGGCGTTTACCGACCCCGTCACAGGCAAGCAGCGAGAGTTTCACAGCGCGATGCGTTTGAGCATTGCGCTGTAAAGCCCAACGCTCAAGCCTTGATTTCGCGTGCCGTGATTTGGTACTTGAAGGTGTCAGGCGCGTAAGAGTCTGCACGGCCATCCACGGTTTCAGCCACGGGGTACATCAAGAAGCCCAAGCGGTCTTCTTTGCTGCCGGGCAAAGCCACATCGTGTGCGGTGTTCCAGCCCATCCAGTTGCCTTCCCAGCCGCCAAACAAGCGGTTGTACACGGGCTGTACCACGGCGTTGTCGGTGCGCTTGATCCACTCGGGCGTTTCTAGGCGCATCACTTTGGCCACGTCGGCGGGGTCCATCGCGACCCAGCCGTGGGCTTGCAAATACACCTCGGCGCGACAGTGTTGCGCGCCTTTCAAGCTGGCGGGGTTGCCCGACAACTCTTTGTAGCCAAAGGCCGAAGGCACCAAACGAATGCCGTACACATCGCGTGCAGGCACGCCGACCGAGCGGCACAAACCCACAAACAACGCGTTGATGTCAGCGCACTTGCCGCCCAAGTTGCCGGTCTCCAACATGGCTTTGATGTCGCCCTCGCCGCAGCCGCGCGTCTTGGGTTCGCGCCAGGCATTGGCCACGACCCAGTCGTAAATGGCGCGTGCTTTTTGCGCGTCGGTCTTGGCGCCTTGCGTGGCTTTGAGCGCTGTGGTGCGCACGATGCCATCGGTGGGCAACAAGTGGGTGGCACGGGTGTAGTGGCGCAAGGTGCCTGCATCTTCACGTGTGAAGGTGTGCGCGGTGGGTTGATTGATGTCCACAAAACGGCTTTGGGTTTGCACGCGGCTCGTCACCTCGACAAATGGCGTTACGCCCGCGGCGAACTCGGTGTAGAGCATGCGCGCGCCTTCGGAGCCATCGCTGACCATGCGCGAAGTACCGTTCGATTGGAAGTTGCTTTCCAACGAACGTTGCCAATCCGAGTTGATGCTGGGCACGGGCAACCACACGCGTGAGGCAGCGCCTTTGGTGTCGGCCAAATCCACGCGGGTGGTGACTTCAAAGGTGCGCCATTGACCGGCTTGGGGTTCGAAACGGCGAGTGGCCGAAGAAGCGGATGTTTGGGCCAGCGCAAAGCCAGGCACACCACTGAGGGCGCACGCAGCTGCGGCCCCCTTGAGAAGGGAACGACGCACGAGAGTCATGAAAGAGAGCTCCGAATAAGTGAAGAGACTTGTCGGCACATACCTAGATGCCCCGAAGGCAAGTCACCTCACGCAAAGCGCATGAGGCGTGCGAATTATCGCTTGAGAGGTGAGGTGTTTTGACGCACATCCGCCAACCATGCGTTGGCTTGCGCCCCACTCCAGTCCACGTCGCCCACGATGCGCCAGCGTGCTTGGCCATTGGGCGCAATGAGGATGGTCGTGGGGTACACCGTCACACCCCAGCGTTTGGCCAACTCGCCTTTGGCATCGGAGATGACGGGGAATGTCATGCCCGTGCTTTGCATGTAGCGAGCTGCGCGGGCAGCCGGCTCGCGTACGTTGATGGTGAGCACCACGGTTTGACTATCGCTGATGTCATGCAAAGTTTGCAATGTGGGCAATTCGTCTTTGCATGGCGCACACCACGTGGCCCAAAAGTTGAGCACCACCACTTTGCCAGCCAGCTCTGTGGCGTTCCATGCTTTGCCCTGCAAATCGACAGCATCAATCGCGGGCGTGGCCACTTTGGCGGGCCACGCGGTTTTATCGAACTGCGCCCATGCGTTGGAGTCTGCGAAGCTGGAAACCAACAACGCCAAGAGCAGCTCAAGAAAAAGGCCCAACACGGGTTGGGCCTTTGTTTGCACAGCGGTGCGTGAGCTCATGTGAATCAAACGCGCTCAGCCACCCACGCTTGCACGCTGGCTAAAGCCTTGGGCAAAGCTGCGGCATCGCTGCCACCGGCCATCGCCATGTCGGGCTTGCCGCCGCCTTTGCCGCCCACTTGCTGAGCCACAAAGTTGGCCATCTCGCCAGCTTTGACTTTGGCGGTGTTGTCAGCGGTCACGCCTGCGGCGATGTTGACTTTCTCACCGTCCACAGCGGCCAGCACGATGACGGCAGACTTCATCTTGTCTTTGAGCTTGTCCATCGTGTCGCGCAAAGTTTTGGCATCTGCCCCTTCGAGCTTGGCCACCAAAAGCTTGGTGCCTTTGACATCCACGGCTTGCGTCAGCAACTCATCGCTTTGTGCCGAAGCCACTTTGCCTTTGAGCGCAGAGACTTCTTTTTCGAGTGTTTTGACTTGGTCCAACACTTGAGCCAAACGTGCGTTGAGCTCGGCAGGCGGTGCTTTGAGCGCGCCAGCGGCTTGTGCGACTGAATCTTCGAGCGATTGCAAATAAGCCAAGGCATTGGCGCCTGTGACGGCTTCAATACGGCGCACGCCAGCGGCCACGCCGCCTTCGGCCACGACTTTGAACAAGCCAATGTCGCCCGTGGCTTTGACGTGGGTACCGCCGCACAACTCGCGGCTAGAACCGATGTCGAGCACGCGCACGGTCTCGCCGTACTTCTCACCAAAGAGCATCATCGCACCAGTTTTTTGTGCGGATTCGATGTCCATCACACGCGCTTGTGCCGCAGCGTTTTCCAAAATTTCGGTGTTGACCTTGGCTTCGATTTCGCGAATCTGCGCATCGGTCACGGGGGCGTTGTGCGCAAAGTCAAAGCGGGTGCGCTCGGCGTTGACCAAGCTGCCTTTTTGTTGCACGTGGTCGCCCAACACTTCGCGCAAGGCTTTGTGCATCAAGTGCGTGGCCGAGTGGTTGCGCATGGTGGCGGCACGCACGGACATATCCACTTGAGCATCCACATGGTCGCCCACGGCCAAAGTGCCTTGGGTCAAGGTGCCGTGGTGGCCGTACACATCGGCTTTGATCTTCAAGGTGTCTTCCACCGCAAAGCTGGCAGAGCCGCTGACCAACACACCCGCATCGCCCACTTGGCCGCCGCTCTCGGCGTAGAACGGTGTCGTGTCCAACACCACCACGCCTGATTGGCCACTCTTGAGTTCAGCCACCGAGTTGCCATCCAAGTAAACCGCCACCACTTTGGCCGTCGCTTTGAGCTCGTCGTAGCCCACGAAGGTGTTGCCTGCGCCGGTGTATTCCAAGGCTTTGTCCATCTTGAACTTACCTGCGGCACGGGCTTGGCTCTTTTGCTTTTCCATCGCAGCGGCAAAGCCTGCTTCGTCCACGCTCAGGCCACGTTCGCGGCACACGTCGGCCGATAAGTCGAGTGGGAAGCCATAGGTGTCGTGCAGCTTGAAGGCCACTTCGCCTGGCAACACTTTGGCACCGCCTTGCAAAGCGGCATCCAAAATTTGCATGCCCACTTCGAGGGTTTCAAAGAAGCGTTCCTCTTCGGCTTTCAACACCGATGCAATGCGCTCGGCTTGATTGGCCATGTTGGGATAAGCCGCGCCCATGAGCTTGACCAAGTCAGGCACGAGCTTGTGGAAGAACGGTTTTTTCTGGCCCAACAAATACCCGTGACGAATGGCGCGGCGGATGATGCGGCGTTGCACATAGCCACGGCCTTCGTTGCTGGGCACCACGCCGTCGCTCACCAAGAACGAGGTGGCGCGGATGTGGTCGGCAATCACGCGCAAGCTCTTGTGGCCCAAGTCTTGGCAACCTGTTTCGCGTGCAGCGGCTTTGATGAGGGCATCAAAGATGTCGATTTCGTAGTTGCTGTGCACGTGCTGCAAGATCGCAGCCAAACGCTCGAGGCCCATGCCCGTGTCCACGCAAGGCGCGGGCAAGCGGGTCACGCTGCCGTCTTCATGCATTTCAAATTGCATGAAGACGTTGTTCCAAATTTCGATGAAGCGGTCGCCGTCTTCTTCGGGGCTGCCGGGAGGGCCGCCGGGAATGTGGTCACCGTGGTCGTAGAAGATTTCAGAGCAAGGGCCGCATGGGCCGGTGTCAGCCATCATCCAGAAGTTGTCGCTCTTGTAGCGCCCGCCTTTGTTGTCGCCAATGCGAATCACGCGCTCGGGTGGCAGGCCAATTTCTTTGGTCCAAATGTCGTAAGCCTCGTCGTCCTCTTGATAAACGGTGGCCAGCAAACGGTCAGCGGGCAACTTGTAAACCTCGGTCAACAACTCCCACGCCCACTTGAGCGACTCGCGTTTGAAGTAGTCGCCAAACGACCAGTTGCCCAACATCTCGAAGAAGGTGTGGTGGCGTGCGGTGTAGCCCACGTTTTCCAAGTCGTTATGTTTGCCACCGGCGCGCAAGCAGGCTTGCACCGAGGCTGCGCGCACGTAAGAGCGCTTGTCAGCACCCAAGAACACGTCTTTGAACTGAACCATGCCCGAGTTGGTGAACATCAAGGTGGGGTCGTTGCCCGGCACCAGGGGGCTAGAGGCCACGACGGTGTGGCCTTTGGACTCGAAGAAGTCCAGAAAAGTTTTGCGAATGTCAGCGACGGTGAATTTGGGTGTAGTCATCCTTCAATTATAAGTTTCGGTGTCACCCCAGAGTCATCACGGTCACTGGGGCGGCGGTATGCTCTGGCACATCAAATTTGGAGACCCTCATGGACATGAAGACAGCGCCCCTTTCTTTGCTCAACGACCCCACCCTGCTCAAGACCGACGCGTTGATCAACGGCCAATGGGTCAAGGGCGCCAGCCGCTTCGATGTGCATGACCCAGCCACCGGTAAAAAACTGGCCGATGTGGCCAACCTCACCGCCCAAGATGCCGAAGCCGCCCTTGACGCAGCCAACGCGGCATGGCCCGCATGGCGCAACAAAACCGGCAAAGAGCGCAGCATCATCTTGCGCAAGTGGTTCGACCTGTTGATGGCCAACCAAGAAGACTTGGGCCGCATCATGACCGCCGAGCAAGGCAAACCGTTTGCCGAAGCCAAAGGCGAAGTGGCCTATGGCGCGAGCTTTGTGGAGTGGTTTGCCGAAGAGGCCAAGCGCGTCAACGGCGAAACCCTGCCCCAGTTTGACAACAACCGCCGCTTGATGGTGTTGAAGCAACCCATCGGCGTGTGCGCTGCCATCACGCCATGGAACTTTCCGCTGGCCATGATCACCCGCAAAGTGGCCCCCGCCCTAGCTGCGGGCTGCCCTGTGGTCATCAAGCCTGCAGAGCTCACACCGCTGACCGCTTTGGCCGCCGCAGAGCTGGCCATTCGTGCAGGCATTCCTGCGGGCGTGTTGAACATCCTCAGCGCCGACAGCGACAACAGCATTGCGATTGGCAAAGTGTTTTGCAGCAGCGACATCGTGCGCCACATCAGCTTCACGGGCTCCACCGAAGTGGGCCGTATCTTGATGGCGCAGTCGGCACCGAGCATCAAGAAACTGGCCTTAGAGCTGGGTGGCAACGCCCCCTTCATCGTGTTTGACGACGCCGACATCGACAGCGCCGTGGAAGGCGCGATGGCCAGCAAATACCGCAACGCAGGCCAAACCTGTGTGTGCGCCAATCGCATTTACGTGCAAGACGCGGTGTACGACGAGTTTGTGCAAAAGTTCGCGGCCAAAGTCAAAACCCTCAAAGTCGGCAACGGCTTTGACGAAGGCGTGGTGCAAGGCCCCTTGATTGAGCCCGCCGCGCTGGAAAAAGTAGAACGCCATGTGCAAGACGCCATCCACAAAGGCGGCAAGGTGCTGGCCGGTGGCCGCAAACTAGACGGTCAGTTTTTCGAGCCAACCGTCATTGCCGAAGCCCGCGCCGACATGCTGTGCGCCCGTGAAGAAACCTTTGGCCCCTTTGCCCCCGTATTCCGCTTTCACAAAGACCAAGAAGCCATTGACGCGGCCAACAACACCGAGTTTGGTTTGGCCAGCTACTTCTACAGCCGCGACATTGGGCGCATCTACCGCGTGGGCGAAGCGCTGGAGTACGGCATGGTGGGCATCAACGTGGGCATCATTGCCACCGAACATGTGCCGTTTGGTGGCGTGAAGCAGTCGGGCTTGGGCCGCGAAGGCTCCAAACATGGCATGGATGAATATTTGGAAATGAAATACCTGTGCCTTGGCGACATCCTGAAATAACGAGAAACCCCCTCAAAAATGTAGGTGTAAGTGGTTTTACGAGTATTCCCACAAAATCGCTGTATACAATTCCCATCAAGCTTACATATGTAAGTAAAGGCATATCAATCATGGAAACGAAACAAATTTATCTGCGCTTTCTTAACCTAATCCACGCATTGGATGGCGGAGCAAGCGCACCTGCCATGGACTTGGATGCAAAAAAACTGTTGGAAGTGATTGCCGTGCGTCACGCCCAAGAAAAGGCCTTGACCGTCACTGATGCCATGGCCTTGAACAGCATCGCGTCTCCTGCCACCATCCACCGCAAACTCGACCAGTTGCGTGAACTTGGCATGATCGACACGGTGTTTGAAGGCAAGAACCGTCGCACCAAATACTTGGTGCCCACGCAAATGGCCCATGACTACTTTGACCAAGTTGGCAAAGTGATGGCCCAAGCACTCGCACAAGCTTAAGCCTGAGTCCCCCAAAAAAACAGTATCCCTCAGGATGCTGTTTTGCTTTCAGCGAATGCTGTTCTCGCAACGCTTCTTGATTTTGTCGGTGGTGATACGGCGGCAGTACTTCACGTCGTTCTCCACCTTGCCCATACACAAATTGAGCAAATCATTGCCGCCTATTTTTTGGCAATACGATTTGTCGTTGGTATCAATCGCTCGGCAGTAGTTGGCCTTGTCTTTGTCTTTGATATCGTTGCAGGCTTGGGCGGCTGCCAGCAAGGGCACGCATAGGCTGATGCAAATCGAAATTTTGGCAACGGTTTTCATGTGCAACTCCTAGCATTGGCGATCAACAAGTGGGTAAGTTTAGATCACGTCCCGATACAATGCTACTTATCGCGGGTGTCGTTCAATGGTAGGACTCTTGCTTCCCAAGCAAATAACGTGGGTTCGATTCCCATCACCCGCTCCAATTTAAAAAGCCGCTCAGTTCTGTTGAACCGAGCGGCTTTTTCGTTGGCAAACCGATGAATTAAATCAAGGTCACACCCGTCTTGCTTTGCAAGAACTCGCGGGTCACGCCGGGGGCCAATTCGATCACTTTCAAACCTTGCTCAGTCACATCCATCACCGCGAGGTCGGTGATGATGCGGTCGACCACGCCAACGCCTGTCAAAGGCAAGGTGCAGCTGGGCAAAATTTTCAAGTCTTCGGTGCCGTCTTTTTTCTTGGCCACGTGTTCCATCAAGATGATGACGCGCTTAACGCCCGCCACCAAGTCCATCGCGCCGCCCATGCCTTTGATCATCTTGCCGGGGATCATCCAGTTGGCCAAGTCGCCCTTCTCGCTCACTTGCATTGCGCCGAGGATGGAGAGGTTAATCTTGCCGCCACGGATCATGGCGAACGATTGGTCGCTGCCAAAAATCGCAGAGCCTTTGATGGTGGTCACCGTTTGCTTGCCCGCGTTGATGAGGTCAGCGTCGACTTCATCTTCGTAGGGGAACGGGCCGATACCCAGCATACCGTTCTCACTTTGCAGCCACACTTCGACGTGATCTGGCACGTGATTAGCCACCAGCGTGGGGATACCAATGCCGAGGTTCACATAAAAACCGTCTTGCAGTTCGCTTGCCGCGCGTGCGGCCATTTCGTCTTGAGTCCAAGCCATGATGGTGTGTCCTTATTTGCGGTCGCGGGTGGTGCGCTTTTCAATGCGCTTCTCGGGCGTGGGGTTGTGCACGATGCGGTGCACATAAATGCCAGGCAAGTGAATGTCGTCAGGGGCCAATTCGCCCGTGGCCACAATGCGCTCGACTTCGACCACACAGATGCGGCCAGCCGTCGCAGCCGCAGGGTTGAAGTTGCGAGCCGTCATGTTGAAGCGCAAGTTACCTGAGCGGTCCGCCACATCGGCTTTGATGAGCGAGATCTGAGGCACGAGCGAACGTTCCATCACATAAGTTTCGCCGTCGAATTCGCGCAGCTCTTTACCTTCGGCCACCAAGGTGCCCACACCGGTTTTGGTGAAGAAGGCCGGAATACCAGCACCGCCCGCACGCAGCTTTTCAGCCAAGGTGCCTTGGGGTGTGAACTCCAACTCCAACTCGCCAGAGAGGTATTGGCGCTCGAACTCTTTGTTCTCGCCCACGTAGCTGGAAATCATTTTTTTGATTTGGCGGGTTTCAAGCAACTTGCCCAAACCAAAGCCGTCCACGCCAGCGTTGTTAGAGATGACGGTCAAGTCCTTCACGCCGCTGTCGCGCAAAGCGTCGATCAGGGCTTCAGGAATGCCACACAAGCCAAAACCACCCACAGCCATCAGTTGGCCGTCGGCCACGATGTCTTTGAGTGCTTCAGCAGCAGAAGGGAAAACTTTGTTCAAGGGATGCTCCAGTCAAAGTACAACAGAATGGCATTACGATACTACGTATTGAACTACGTAGTTTTTCGTAAGCACTCACCCCCTAACGCCCGCCGCATGATTGATTACCGCCAAGCTTTTGACCTCGCCCCCGTTGGGCTGGTGCTATCGCGCAACCGCCAAATGGTGGATTGCAACCAACACGTGTGCGACATGTTTGGCGCCACACGCGAGCAACTGATTGGCCAATCGTTTCAGGTGCTCTACCCCAGCGCCGACGAATACGAACGCACCGGCGCACGCATTGAACTGAGCCTGAATGCCAAAGGCCTGTACGCCGACGACCGTGTGATGAAGCGCATCGATGGCCGCATGAAAGGCGAGCCGTTTTGGTGCCACGTGACAGGCCGCGCACTCAACCGCGCAGCGCCGCACGAAGCAGGCATTTGGAGTTTTGAAGACCTGAGCGCCACACGCCCCGTGCGCGCCGAATTGACCGCCCGCGAGCGCGAGGTGGCTGCATTTTTGATGGAGGGCATGACCTCCAAAGAAATTGGCAAAGCCCTTGGCATCAGCCACCGCACAGTGGAAATTTACCGCGCCAAGCTGATGCGCAAATACAAAGCATCCACCACCGCCGACTTGGTGCACAAGCTGGTGGTGGGCTAGCCCGCCTACGCTTGAGGTGCGTCCACCACTTCCGCTGCAGCCCTAAAACCTTCGACCGCTGTGGGCACGCCACAGTAAATGGCTGCGTGCAGCAACACCTCTTGCAACTCTTCTTTGGTCGCCCCGTTGTTGAGCGCACCGCGCACATGGCCTTTGAGCTCGTGCGTTTTGCCCAGAGCCGTCAACATGGCCACCGTGATGAGACTGCGGGTTTTCAAATCCAAGCCATCACGCTGCCACGAGTCGCCCCACGCTGCGCGGGTGATGTGGTGTTGCATAGGCAAGGTGAAATCGCTCGCGCCCGCGAAGGCTTTGTCTACAAACGGCTGGCCCATCACTTGGGTGCGCTTGGCCAAACCGTTTTGAAACGCGGCATCGGTGGGGTGTGCGTGTTTGTCTGTCATGTGAGCTCCGTCAAAAAATTGTGCCTAGGATAATCGGCGCATGAACTGTCGCAACGCGTGCGGCGCCTGTTGCATCGCGCCCTCCATCACCAGCCCGCTCCCCGGCATGCCGCATGGCAAGCCTGCGGGTGTGCCGTGTGTGCAACTGCTGCCCGACATGCGCTGCGCCGTATTTGGCAAGCCTGAGCGCCCCGCGTTTTGTGGCGGCTTGCAGCCTTCAGCCGAGATGTGCGGCACCTCGCGCGAGGCAGCCATTGCGTGGCTCACGCGCTTAGACGCGCTCACCGCACCCTAAGGCCTGCGCCAAGTTAGGGTGTCACCAGCTTGCGCACCCAATCGGGCAAATCAACCGCTTTTTGCTTGGGGAAATCCACCCAAATGGTGGTGGCGCCGCCTGCGGCGTAAATCACGCCGGGGTTGCTGGCAAGTTCCATCGTGGTCCACGTTTCAAACGTGGTGCGGCCGGGGTCACTGGCATACAGCTTCAGCAACACATCGCCTGGGTATTCAAGCTGTTTGTAGAAGTTACAAAACGCGTTCACGATCACGGGGCCTTGCCCCTCTGGCGACGGCTCTGCATTGTTTTGCGCCAGCCACTCCACACGAATGATTTCAAGGTAGCGAAAGTACAAGGTGTTATTCACGTGTCCCATCGCATCCATATCGCCCCAACGAATGGGCGCTGTCATTTCAAAAACCAGCTTTTTGTTCTCGGGAATCTCGTATCTCATAGTGCAAATCCGTCGTCGGCCGAAATGATGGCCCCGTTGATGAAAGAACTCTCGGCACTGGCCAGCAGCACCAGCAGCGCATCTAAATCGTGTGGATGACCCACGCGTTTGCGCGGCAACATGTTGACCAGCTTTTGCCCTTGCTCGGTGCTCCAAATGTGTTCGTTCATTTCGGTGCTGATGTAGCCGGGGCAAATCGCGTTGACGTTGATGCCAAAGCGCCCCCACTCCAACGCCAAGGCTTTGGTCATTTGAATCACCGCAGCTTTGCTCATGGCATAGGGTGCGATTTGCGGCAACACGCGCAAGCCCACCACCGACGCAATGTTGATGATGCGCCCGCCCATGTAAGTGCCAGGCGCTGCGCCTTTGGCGCGGGCCAACATGCGCTTGCCCACCTCTTGTGCCATAAAGAACGAGCCACGCACATTGGTGTTGAAGGTGAAATCAAAGTCTTCTTCCGTCACGTCTTGCACACGTTGCGTGGTACTCACGCCGGAGTTGTTCACCAAAATATCAATGCTGCCCACTTCGGTCTCGGCATGGGCCACGGCCGATTTGATGCTGCTCAAGGTGGTCACATCCAAGCTCACCACATGGGCGTCGCCGCCTTCGGCTTGAATCTCGGCGCGCAGCTCTTTGAGCTTGTCCATTCGACGGCTGGCCAGCACCACCGCAGCACCGGCACGCGACAAGGTTTTGGCAAATTGCGCGCCTAGGCCGCTCGATGCGCCGGTGACCAAGGCCACGCGGCCCGACAAATCCATGCTGTACGCCATGCTGATCTCCAAATGTTGAGTTATTTCATTATGACAAGTGCATCTATGACAGGCCCTAGAATCTGTCTCACCTCTGACAACAAACAGAATGAGACAACGCACATGACACAAGAAGAAATCCTCGCCCAGTTTGGCCCACGTGAGGCCATGGAATACGACGTGGTCGTGGTGGGTGGCGGCCCCGGCGGTTTAGCCACGGCCATTCGCATCAAACAACTGGCTGCCGAAAAAGGCAACGACGTGTCGGTGGTGGTGCTGGAAAAAGGCTCTGAGCCCGGCGCACACATTTTGTCGGGCGCGGTGATGGACCCCAAGGCCATGACCGAACTCATCCCCAACTGGAAAGAACTCGGCTGCCCGTTGAACCAAGAAGTCACCGGCGACGACGTGCTCTTTCTCAACGAGACCGACGCGCAGCGCACACCCAATTGGTTGCTGCCCCGCAACTTCCACAACGACGGCTGCTATGTGGTGTCACTCAGCAACGTGGTCAAGTGGATGGCAGCACATGCTGAATCCATTGGTGTGGAAATTTTCCCTGGCTTCACTGCGGCTGAAGTTTTGTATGACGAGCAAGGTGCCGTCAAGGGCGTCGCCACCGGCAACCTCGGCGTTGGCAAAGACGGTGAGCCAACCGACAACTTCCAACTCGGCATGGAGCTGCACGCCAAGTACACCATCTTCGCGGAAGGCGCACGCGGCCACTTGGGCAAACAAGTCATTGCCAAATACGACCTGACCGAGGGCAAAGACCCACAAAGCTACGCCATCGGCATCAAAGAGCTATGGGAAGTTGACCCTGCCAAAGCCAAACCCGGCTTGGTGGTGCACACCTCGGGTTGGCCCATGCAAGACGACGCGTTTGGCGGCGGCTTTTTGTACCACCTCGAAGACAACAAAGTCACCCTCGGCTTTGTGCTCGGCCTCGACTACAAAAACCCTTGGCTCAGCCCCTTTGAGGAAATGCAACGCTGGAAAACTCACCCAGCCATTGCCGCCCACCTCGAAGGCGCCAAGCGCATTGGCTACGGCGCACGCGCCATCAACAACGGCACGCCACAAGCCTTGCCCAAAACCGTGTTCCCAGGCGGCGCACTGATTGGTTGCGATGCGGGTTACCTCAACGCTGCGCGCATCAAAGGCAGCCATGCCTCCATCAAGAGCGGAATGTTGGCAGCGGATGCAGCTTTTGACGCCGTGTCAGCAGGCCGCGCTCACGACGAACTCAGCGCCTACCCCGCTGCGTTTGACAAGAGCTGGCTCAGCAAAGAACTCCACCAGTACCGCAACTTCAAACTGTGGTTCAAAAAAGGCAAGCTCGTGGGCATGTTGATGACCGGCATCGAACATTGGCTGCTGCCCAAGCTCGGCATCGACACGCCACCATGGACTTTGCACGGCGACAAGCCCGACCATGTGAACTTGGAGCCTGCGGCACAGCACGCCCCAATCAACTACCCCAAGCCCGACGGCAAGCTCACGTTTGACCGCTTGAGCAGCGTGTTCATCAGCAACACCAACCACGAAGAAAACCAACCCGCGCACTTGACGCTCAAAGACGCGTCGGTGCCTGTCAACATCAACCTCGCCAAATTCGCAGGTCCCGAGAGCCGCTATTGCCCTGCTGGTGTGTACGAGTTTGTGAAGAACGACGACAACAGCGACCGCTTGCAAATCAACGCGCAAAACTGCGTGCACTGCAAAACCTGCGACATCAAAGACCCCACCCAAAACATCGTGTGGGTCACGCCTGAAGGCGGTGGCGGCCCTAACTACAGCGGCATGTAAAGACTATGAACAAATATCACGCAGAACACACCTGGGTGCGCATCGAAGGCGACACCGCTTTGGTGGGCATCACCCAACACGCACAAGACACGCTGGGCGACATCGTGTTTGTAGACTTCGCAGAAGTCGGCCAAACATTTGTACAAGGCACCGTGGCCGGTGTGGTCGAGTCGGTCAAAGCCGCCGCTGACGTGCACATGCCCGCCAGCGTAGAAATCCTCGAACACAACGAAGCCTTGCGCGCTGACCCATCGCTGGCCAACAGCGACCCTGAGGGTGCGGGCTGGTTTTACAAGGTTAAGCTCAGCAACGCGGCTGAACTGGACGGGCTGATGGACGATGCGGCCTATCAGGCGATCACGGGTTAATTCATAACCTTCAACATGAAAAAAGGCTGCTCGGTGAGCAGCCTTTTTGCTTTTGCAATGGTTTGAGTAATCTCTGGATTTATTTGGACAGCTGCGTGAGCGCAACTGTCAGCCGATCAAGGTTTTGCTCGTTGGCCGGTTCAACCATCGCTTTGACAGCTTGCGCGATGTGCGCATCATCAAACACCTGTTGCCACTGCAAATGCGTTCCTCCGCTCACAGCGGTGAGTTGCACGGTGAGCGTGAAGAAGGGTTCGCCATCGTGGCGAATCACCACGCGCGATGCAGGCTCAAGCTCGGCAAATACATTTTGATTGGGGTAGCGTGCGCCATCTGGCCCCACCATCACAAACGTCCAACGACCACCCACCTGAAATTCAAAGGTTTGAAATTCGTTGGTGAAGCCTTCAGGCCCCCACCAAGTGGCTAACACTGCTGACGAAGCAAACGCGTTGTAAACCGCTTGTGGCGAGAACGGCAGTGCTCTTTCGGTCCGAAAGGTTGCGTCGTTGTTCATCATCAATCAGCGTTACAAGGCCTTCGCCAAACGCGCAATGCCGTCATTGATCTTGTCCACATCCGCCGTGGCAAAGCTCAAACGAATCGCGGTGGTGTCGGGGTTGCTTGCAAAGAACGGTGCGCCCGGCACAAAGGCCACGCCTTGCTCAATCGCACGTTTGGCAAGTTCGCTGCCGTCTTTCACTTTGCCGCCTGCGCCTGTGAGGTTGGCCCAGAAGAACAAACCGCCTTGCGGCTGAGTGAACGTCAAAGCATCACCCAACTCGCGCTTCAAGGCATCGCCCATGGCTTGGGCGCGCTCGGCGTAGACGCTGCGCACATGCGCCAAGGTGGCGGGCATGCGGCCTGCTTTGAGGTAATGCGCAGCGGTGGCTTGTGCAAAGGTGGAGGTGTGTGCATCGCTGAACTGCTTGCACATGGTGGCGCGGGCCAACAACTCGGGCGGTGCAATCATCCAGCCCACGCGTAGGCCGGGCGACAACACTTTGCTGAGCGAGCCGCAGTGAATCAGCCACTCGCGGCTGCCCGGCACTTGGTCGCTCAGGGCGAGCAATGAAGGGGGTGGCGCATCGCCAAAGTACAAATCGCCATAGGGGTCATCTTCGACCACCACGGTTTGGTATTTCACAGCGAGTTCGAGCACGCGCAAGCGACGCTCTAGGCTCAAGGTTGCACCACTGGGGTTGCCGAACGTGGGAATGAGATACACAAGCTTTGGCTTGTGTTGCACGATCATTTCTTCGAGCTTGTCCACTTGCACGCCGTGTGCGTCGATGGGCACGCCCACCACTTGCGGGCCGTACAAACGGAAGCACTGGATGGTGGCCAAAAACGTGGGGCCTTCCACCAAGGCCACGTCGCCGGGGTTGAGCAAGGTTTTGGCAATCAAGTCCAACGCTTGTTGGCTGCCGGTGGTGACGATGAGGCCATTGGCGTCTAAGCCCTTCACGCCCTTGCTGGCCATGAAGGCGGCAAGTTGTTCGCGCAGCGGGTTGTAACCCTCGGTCGCGCCGTATTGCAGCGCGGCGCCTGGCTCTTGGGTCAGTGCGGCTTCGCTGGCGGCACGGATGCCGTCCACATCAAACATGGCGCTGTCGGGAAAGCCGCCCGCAAAGCTGATGATGCCGGGCTTGCCCAAGAGCTTGAAGAGTTCACGGATGGCGGAGGTTTCAACGTTGTTGAGGCGATCAGCGTATTGCATGGTGGGGATAATGAGCGAATGAAAACACAGCACATTGAGCCTTTTTTTGCGACGCTGAAAGCAGCCAATCCGCAGCCCAATACCGAGTTGGAATATACCAGCGTGTTCGAGCTGCTCGCCGCTGTGCTGCTGAGCGCACAGGCCACCGATGTGGGTGTGAACAAGGCCACGCGTCGCTTGTTTCCGGTGGCGAATACGCCGCAACAAATTTTGGACCTCGGCCTTGAAGGGCTAGAGGGCTACATCAAAACGATTGGCTTGTACCGCAGCAAAGCCAAGCACCTGATGCAAACCTGCCGCATCTTGGTGGAGCAGCATGCGGGGCTGATTCCCCGCACGCGTGAAGCCCTAGAAGCCCTGCCCGGTGTGGGCCGCAAAACAGCCAACGTGGTGCTCAACGTCGCCTTTGGCGAGCCGACCATGGCGGTAGACACACACATTTTTCGCGTGGGCAACCGCACGGGCTTGGCTCCGGGTAAAACGCCTTACGAGGTGGAGATGCAATTGATGAAGCGCATCCCACCTGAGTACTTGGTGGATGCACACCACTGGCTCATCTTGCATGGCCGCTATGTGTGCCAAGCGCGCAAGCCGCAGTGTTGGCAGTGTGGGGTGTCGGCCTATTGCGGCTTCACACCCAAAACGCCCATGCCACCACACTAAGTCAGCGCTCAATCAAACACGATCAAGTCGCGCATGGCTTCGCCCGTGTTCAAGCGGTCGAAACCTTCATTGATTTGCTCCAGTTTCAAACGCTGACCCACGAGTTGATTCACGGGCAGCTTGCCAGCCAAATACAAGTCCACATAGCGCGGCACATCACGTTCAGGAATACACGAGCCTACATAACTGCCTTTGATGGTCCGCTCTTCGGCCACCAAGTTGACATGCTGCAAGCCCCAAGTTTCACCCGGTGGCGGCAAGCTGGCGGTGACGGTGGTACCACCACGGCGCGTCATGCGGTAGGCCGACTCCATCGCGCGCGATGCGCCCGCGAACTCAAAGGCAAAGTCAACGCCGCCTTGGGTCAAGGTTTTGATTTTTTCTAACAGGTCCGGGTCTTTGGCATTGAACACTGCCGTTGCACCCAAGCGTTTGGCGGTTTCAAGCTTGCTGTCGTGCAAGTCCACCGCAATCACATGTCGGGCACCCGATGCCAAGGCACCCAGCACCGCGCTGAACCCTACACCGCCTAAGCCCACCACAGCCGTGGACTGACCGGCTCGCACACCTGCAGTATTCACCACTGCGCCAACACCCGTGAGCACCGCGCAACCAAACAGCGCGGCATCCACGGGGTCGATGTCGGCGGTGATCTTGACGCACGAACGACGCGACACCACGGCATGGTCTGCGAATGCAGACACGCCCACATGGTGATGCACAGGCTTGCCACCAAATCCATACAAGCGGCGAGCACCGCTGAGCAGCGTGCCTTCGGTATTGGCTTTTGCGCCCGGCTCGCACAAAGCGGGTCGCCCCTCCATGCACATCAAACAATGACCGCAGCTGGGCACAAATACCAACGCCACCAAATCTCCGGGCTTCAAGTCATGCACGCCCTCACCGACGCCCACCACAATACCCGAAGCTTCATGCCCAAGCGCCATCGGTGTTGGGCGAGGCCGTGCGCCAGTGATGACCGATAAATCGGAGTGACACAAGCCCGCCGCTTTGAGTTGAATCAGCACCTCGCCGGAGCCTGGATCGCGCAGCTCTAACTCTTCAATCGTCAGTGGTTGGCTTTGGGCAAATGGCGCTTGCGCTCCCATGGCGTTCAGAACTGCGGCTCGAATTTTCATAAAGACCTCGTTGTTTCACGCAGTCCATCATGCCTATTCATCCATGCAGTTTCTATCGGGACTTGCCCTTCATGCAAAGCCGCTGCCCATCAAGCGATGAGCTGATGCAACACCTGTGTGCCCATGTGCGCATCTAAATAGTCCGCCAAACCTTCAAACACCGTGTCGAGCGTGGGCGTTTGCGCACCAAACAAAGCCTGCAACACCGCTGGCTCTTCAAAAAGCCCGTGCAAATACGTGCCCATCACGTTGCCCGCATCGTTTTGCCAAGCGAGTGTGGGTATGACTTCGTGCGCCACCTGCCCTGCGGCCAACATGGCGATGTGCGCTTGCGTTTGGCCGTGGTGGATTTCGTAGCCACGCACGCGCACCTCTGACAACGCGGACCATGCACCGCGCACTTTTTCAAACTTAGCCGTGGTGCGCTGCACAGTTTTGTCAGCAGCGAATTGCGTGACCAACGGCAACAGCCCCAAGCCTGCTGCATTGCCATCGATGTTGTGTGTGTCGATCAAGGCCTCACCCAACATTTGCAAACCGCCGCACACGCCTAGCACGGCACCGCCCTGCGCTGCGTGTTTGGCAATCGCAGCGTCTAAGCCTTGCGCGCGCAGCCAAGCAAGGTCGCTACTGGTGTGCTTCGAGCCGGGCAGGATGACCCAATCGTTCGGCTGCAAGCCCGCCAAATCTGCGGGGCTACGGGCCCACAGCAAGCGCACGCCGGGCACGTTTTTGAGCGGTTGAAATTCATCAAGGTTGCTGATGCGTGGATACGCCACCACCGCCACCGTGCGCGTGACTTGCCCAGCTTGGATGGAGCGGTCGTCGAACACGCCGTCTTCCTCTGGCAGGCCGTGCTGCCACCACATGGGCAACACCGCCACTGTGGGCACGCCTGTGCGTGCTTGCAACATCTCAGGCGCAGGGGCCAACAACGCGGCATCGCCTCTAAATTTATTCAGCACAAAGCCGCTGATGCGTGCTTGGTCTTCGGTGGGCATCAGCGCCCATGTGCCGTACAAATGTGCAAACGCACCGCCACGGTCAATGTCGGTCACCAGCAAACAGCGGGCGTTGGCATGGCGCGCCACACGCAGGTTGACGATGTCACTGGCCATGAGGTTGATCTCGGCGGGGGAGCCAGCGCCCTCGATCACCACCACATCGTTTTCGGCGCGCAGGGCGTCTAGCGATGCGGCGATGTGCGGCCATACTTTTTCGCTGCGGTCGCGCCAAGGGGTATTGGTGAGTTCGTGGTTTACCTCTCCCAGCAACACGACTTGGCTGTGTGTGTCGGCCTCGGGCTTGAGCAGCAAAGGGTTCATGCGCACATCAGGTTCGGCCTTGGCGGCGAGCGCTTGAAAGTATTGGGCAGAGCCCACTTCGCCCAAACCGTTGTGCGAGGCCACCACGCGCGCGTTGTTGCTCATGTTCTGCGCTTTGAATGGTGCAACCTTCAAACCTTGACGCGCATACCAACGGCATAACGCGGTGGTGAGCCAGCTTTTACCTGCACCGCTGGAGGTACCGAGCACCATCACACATTGGGCTGTCATTGCAATTCCTTTGACGATCAGCGTTTGGGAATGGCAACCCACTCATCCCCGACAGGATGAATCGCAATGCGATGGTCAAACACGGCCTCGACCGCACGGTGTGTTTGCGCATCAGCACAAGCACCTTGGTGGACCACGCGTCCAGCTTGCATGACCACCAAATCGTCCGCATGCAACGCCATGCCCACTTCGTGCAACACGCTGATGACGGTGGTGTTTTGTGCGGTGAGGCAACGCACTTGTTCGAGCCAATCAACTTGGTGCGGCGGGTCGAGGTTGGCGAGCGGCTCATCCATCAACATGACTTGCGCTTGCACGGCCATGGCACGCGCCAACAACACGCGTTGGCGTTCACCGCCCGAGAGCTGCCCGAGTGAGCGCTCGCGCCAGTCCCAGGCTTGGGTGGCTTTCAACGCGGTTTCCACCACGGCATGGTCGTGCACATTAGGCGCGGCGAGCCATGCTTGGTGCGGCATGCGTCCGAGCATGACCACATCCCACACACGCAAATCGTCAGAGGCCGATTCGTTTTGCCCCAACCACGACAACTGCTGCGCACGTTGCGTGCGGTCCATCGCCATCAATTCTTGGTGAAACAAAAACACTCGGCCAGACACTGGCAACAAACCCGCCATGGCCTTGAGCAAGGTCGACTTGCCAGCACCGTTGGGTCCCACGATGCTGGTCCACCGCCCAGCCAGAAAAGACATGTCAATGTCGTGCAGCACCGCTTGCCCCGCCAAAGACACAGACACATCGCGCAAACGCAAAGCCATCAACGGTGCATTCATCACGCAGTCCTCGCCGCTTGGCTGCGGTACATGAGCCACAGCAAATAGCCACCGCCCAACACGGCGGTGAGCACGCCCACAGGCATTTCTTGCGGCGACAACAGCATGCGCGCCAACAAGTCTGCGGCCAAGAGCAAAGCCCCGCCCATCAAAGCCGACAGCAGCACCATCCAGTTGTGTTGGGTCTTGACGATGGAGCGCACCAAGTGCGGCGCAGCCAACCCGACAAAGGCGACCAAACCTGTTTGCGCGACCGCTGCCCCCGTGGCCAAAGCCAACACACCCACCAACGCAACGCGCACAGGCGCCAGCGGCAAGCCCAAACTGATGGCCGTGGCCTCTCCCAAACTCAAGGCATCCAACACACGGCTCAATGCAAAAGCCACCACAGCGCACAACACCAACACGGCCAGCATGAGCACACAGGCATTCCATCCAATGAAGCTGGTGGAACCCAACAAAAACCCTTGCATGCCTTGCAACACATCAGGACGCATGAGGGTGATGAGCGACGCCAAGGCACCGAGCACCACACCCACAATCACCCCAGCCAACAACAAGCGTAAGGTGTGTTGCACGCCACGCGCCAACACCAGTGTGAGCAGCACGGCCAATACCGCACCGACAAACGCTGCACCTGTTAGCCCCAAGCGCACCAAAAATTCCGTGGCAAATGGATCACCACCCAACAACGCCAAGGCCACCGCCACACCCAACGAAGCCCCAGACGCACTGCCCAGCAAATAAGGATCAGCCAACGGATTGCGAAACAGCCCTTGCGCCAAGGCACCCGCAAGCCCGAGCAATGCCCCCGCCGCACATGCGCCCACGCTGCGCGGCAAGCGAATGTCCCACACGATTTGCCAAGCCACCTCGTCATGCCACGCATTGAGCCAACTCTCAAAACCCGTGCTGCCCACCGCACTACCGAGTGCGACACCCAGCACGCAGACACTCACCAAAAACAAAGCCACCCACACGGGTGAACAACGTGCACCGTGATGTGTCATGGGTGGGCTTTCTGTTTTTGCACGGCTTGGTCGGTCAAGCACTGCGCCATCAAGCGTGCGGCCTCTGCCATGCGTGGGCCTGCGCGCACCAACATATCGGATTCTTCTAATTTGAAATGACACACACGCTGCTCGCGCATGGCGCGCATATTGACCCAACCGGGGCGTGCCGCCATGTCGGCAAAGTTGCTATCGCCCACCATGATGAGATCGGGCTGTGCACGCACCACAAACTCGGGATTGATTTTGGGAAATGGGCCGAGCGATGCGGGCAAGATGTTGCGCGCGCCCAAGCGTTGCAAGGTTTCGCCAATGAACGACGATTCGCTTGCACCATACGGCGCACGGCTGACTTCAAAATACACGCGCTGGCCTTTGGCCTGCGCAGGCATAGATTGCGCAGCCGCATTCACCGCTGCATCGATGTGACGCCACACACGCTCGCTCTCAGCCACGGGCACGTCCAACGCTTGCGCCACGAGACGCATGACGCGCTGGACATCGGCATGTGAACGTGGCTCTAACGCCAACACCGTCACGCCCAATGACGCCAAACGCTCAGCGCCTCGCGCAGAAGTTGCCATCAGCACCAAGTCTGGTTTGGCGGCCAACACGCTTTCAATGTTCGGGTCAATGCCACCGCCCATACGGGGCAACTTGGCAATGCTGTCGGGCCAATTGGAATAGCGGTCCACACCGACCAACTTTTGGCATTGCCCTAAGGCGCACACCGTCTCGGTGAGCGAGGGCAACAAGCTGACGATGCGTTGCGGGGGCTTGGCGATGTTGACCTCAATTTGACGGTCATCGCGCAACACCACGGCATGCGCAGCTACAACCCAGCTGCACAGCATAAACGCCATCCAACAACGTTTAGGCATAGCGTGCCTCCCATTGCTGAATGATGGCGTGCAGCTGTTGCACACCATCGGTCAACGCGGCAGGGCCCGGTTGCAAGATGTCGGCAGATTTAATTTCAAAAATTTGGTGGTTGCGAACCGCTGGCACGTCTTGCCAGCCTTCACGTGCCGCTGCTTTTTCAGGACGAAACTTTTTGCCGCACAACGAACCAATGATGATGTCGGGCGCACGGTCGATGATGGTTTGGGCGTCGGCAACGATGCGATCTTTACCCATAGGCATTTGTGCCAGCTCGGGAAAACAATCATCACCACCCGCAATACCGATCAGCTCAGACACCCAACGAATGCCGCTGATGTGCGGTTCGTCCCACTCTTCAAAATACACCTTCGGGCGACGTTTGAATTGAGCAGCTGTATTGTGAATATGGTTTAACTGCTCACGCATTTGCTGCAAACGATGCATACCTTGCTCGGCCTGCCCCACCATCGCAGCCACTTGGTACAGCATCGAAAAAATCTCGTCCACGCCGCGTTGGTTAAACACCGTGACCTGCACACCGGCACGAATCAGTGCAGCAGCGATGTCGGCCTGCAAATCTGAAAACCCAAACACGCAGTCGGGCTTGAGTGCCAAGATTTTGTCAATCTTGGCACTCAAGAACGCACTCACTTTGGGCTTCTCATCACGCGCACGACGGGGACGCACGGTGTAACCCGAGATACCCACAATGCGCGTCTCTTCCCCCAGCATGTACAGCCACTCGGTCGTTTCCTCGGTGAGGCAGACGATGCGTTGGGGAATGTATGAAAAACTCATCGATAAATTAGAAAGCAGTCTTCAAACCAACACGCCAAGTGCGTGAGAAATCAACAGCATAAAAGGCGTTAGTTCTAACAACTAATGCATTGTTATCATTCAACAAGTTATTCACTGCAGCAAAAATTTGCGTATCTTTGGATACAGCGTATTGATAACTCATATCCGTCGAACGGTACGATGGCTGCCTTTGAACAGCGCTATTTGTAAAGTCATTCAAGGCGTATGCTTTGCTTCTCCATGTTTGAGAGAGGTTCAAACTATGTTTAGCCGAGGGTTGCCAACGCACTCCCCAGAGGAGCATATTTTTAGACACACCTGGTAACTCTTTACCACTATAAGTAGGGTTTGTTGAACTGGCATCATCAATTTTCGCAACGGTATACGCATAGTTAGCACGTAAAGAGATTTGACGATTCAAACTCCACACATCCTGTAACTCAATACCTTCTTTGTGTGTTTTATCTAAGTTAGTATTGTTAGAGTTCACACTGTCGTAATAAATTTCATTGTGCAAGTTTGATCTAAATAATGCCAACTTAAATTTATTTTCAGCGGTTTGATGATTAAAACCAAAAGTTAAGGTTTGAGCTTGCGCAGGAACAATAAAACTATTGAAAGACTGACCTACGACGTTCCAGCTAAGGTCATAGATAGGACTAAAAAATCTATCTACATCGGGGGCTTGATATGTTTTCGCAAAAGTTCCGAACCAAGAAATAGACTCTGATTGACTAAAGTTCAAGCCTGTTTCCCATTGTGGCAAATGGTGATCCTTCTCAAGACTTCCATTAGTTGCCATTGATGATTTGTACCGAACTGTCTCGTCACGTCCGCCCAACATCCAAGTCAAATGTTCCCAACTTTTGTGCAGTTGAGCGAATACAGCATGGTTGTTCTTTTGCATTTGACCATCCGAATTCGTCCGAATGCCATCTGAAGTTTGAACCCCCGTAATCCATTTCCAGCTGGTCAATTTTCCACTTAACGTCGCTTCGCTGTTTTGTGATCGGTAGTCATAAATCAGTGGGTAATCTGCCGCGCTCAAATAATCACTCCGCTTAGTTTGATCCTGATGACTAAGGCCCAAAGTTAAATCGCTAGAAAGTCCGATTTGAGCTGATGTTCCCCATGAGTCGATTTGATACTGTTGATGACTCAACCCTTTATTTACGTAGGGATTACTTTTCCATTGAGCTTCAGACATTGAGTTGTTGTATCGTGAATCAATCTCTGAGTGATTGGCAAATGCTTGTAATTGCACGTTCGATGAGTTTGACCAGCCACCATTGAGCTGCCAGTTGGATGCATTGTTGGAGTCTCGAAAGCCTTTGGAATTCTTATCCACGTTACCTGCAAAATCTCGACCGTCAGCAGCAGCAGATAGCTGAACCCCTTCTTTACTCATACCAACTTGTGTACCCCAACCGTTTGCACCTTTATTTCCGGCATAAACTTGCGCGCGCGCGCCGTCTAAAGGCTTCGTAATAATTTGTACCGTACCTGCCATAGCCCCATCACCATAAAGAGTAGCACCTGTACCCTTCGTTATTTCGATGCGCTCGATATCTTGTAGCGAAATGTTGCCCAAGATTGGAGTGGCCATATCAATGCTATTCAACCGTTTTCCATTGACGGAAATAACCATGTTTTGATGGCCATTTTCGAGACCATATCCCCTCATATTTAAAAATGGGGCATTGGTATCTCCATATGCTGAAGCGACTTGTAAGCTTGTAAATTTTGACAAGTACTCAAACAAGGTCACTGCGCCGCTCTCGGAAATATCAGAACGGGAGTGGACTTCAACTGCATAAGGTGCATCTTTTTCGCTAAATTCAACACGAGTAGCGGAAACTGTGACAGCTCCTACATCTATTGGTTGAGCATTCAAACTTGTAGCCACAGCCAAAGACAACACAGAAAGCGCAGGCGTAAAGACGTGCGCACGGAGACGAATAGATTTCTTCATGATTTAAAACCGACTGATTAAGTGCTCTCACCGCCTTCCCCGACAGTGCTTGAGCGATTTAGCAGCGCATTTTTAGGCGCACCGCCACCTTGTTGGCCGGTATCCGGGCTGGCGGAGACTACCTCTGTCGCCTTCCCAAGCGCTTGTTCAAGGCGCTCAGTGGCTTGTGTGACAGAAGCGGAGCTGTAAAGCTCGTCCGCTTGACCGTTGCGGGGGCAGCGCAGGTTGGGTGTCTGTCGAGCGAGTCGACGCGACCTTCCTGCTTCCCGTTGAACTGAGGCATGTGAACCACACCTCGAGCACCAACATTGACAATTTTAGCAATTAACCTTGCAGCGACCTTAAAATGCTGAAGCCATGCCACAAACACCCCTGATCGATCAAATTGCCCAGCGCGTCGAGCATTTGCTGTTGCGCCACGAAGAGTTACAGCGCACCAATGCCCTGCTGGCCACCCAAGTGCAAGAACTCACGCACGAGCGTGACTTGTTGAAATCTCGCTTGGGCGCAGCCCGCCACCGCATTGACGCCTTGATTGATCGCCTGCCACAAGGCGCAGAGGCCGCGACAAAGGACAACGCATGAAACAGATCGAAGTTCAAATCATGGGCCAAGGTTATGTGCTGGGTTGCCCCGAGGGCGGCGAAACCCGCTTGGGCGAAGCCGTGGGCAAAGTGGACGAAGCCATGTGCAAGATTCGCGATGCCGGCAAAATCAAAGCACGCGACCGCATTGCTGTGTTGGCCGCACTCAATTTGGCGTTTGACTTGACCGACCGCCCTGCGGCTGCCCCCGTGAGCAGCGACAGCAGTGCATCCAGCACGGACCTGCACAACCTGTTGCAGCGCATGGATGCGGTGCTCGCACGCGACAACCAACTCATCTAAGCGCGCCTACAATCGACGCGTCTGCAAGCCCTTGGGGCTTTATATTTCCTTGAACCAATGCTCATTGAGCTCGGGCTTGGAACATCGGTCGATGAGCGTGATCGTCTCGCGTCAGATGAACCCAACGTTGACCTGACCTCGCCCACCTGAACCCCCGGTTCAGGATGACGGCCTTGAGGATCCTTGCAGACACCTTTTACTTTTTAAGGCCTGCTCCCGATGGACCTCCTTCAACCCCAACTCATCATTGAACTCGCCCTCTTAGGCATCTGCACTGGTTTTCTAGCGGGTTTGCTTGGCATTGGTGGGGGCATGGTCATGGTGCCGTTCATCACATTCATGCTCACGCAGCGCGGCGTGAATGCAGACCTCGCAGTCAAGATGGCCATTGCCACCTCAATGGCGACCATCATCTTCACGTCGATCTCAAGCGTGCGTGCGCATCACAAACGTGGCGCAGTGCGTTGGGATTTGGTCAAAGGCCTCGCACCCGGCATTGTTGTGGGCAGCATGATTGGCAGCTTGGGCGTGTTTGCCTTGCTCAAAGGCGCGTACCTTGCGATCTTCTTTGGCTTGTTTGTGGGTTTCTCTGCAACACAAATGTTCTTAGACAAAAAGCCAGCCCCCTCACGTCAAGTACCCGCCACCGCAGGCTTGATGGGCGCAGGTGGCGTGATAGGTTTTATTTCCGGTTTGGTCGGCGCAGGTGGCGGCTTCATCAGCGTGCCATTCATGACATGGTGCAACGTGGCCATTCACAACGCGGTGGCCACCAGCGCGGCATTGGGTTTTCCGATTGCCGTGGCCAACGTCGCGGGCTACATCATCAGCGGCTTAGCGGTACAAGGCTTACCTGACGATGCGTTTGGTTTTATTTGGATTCCCGCACTGGTGGTGATTGCCGCGTGTAGCGTGTTCACCGCGCCATTGGGCGCGAAAGCAGCACACAGCTTGCCAGTGAAAAAACTCAAACGTGTGTTTGCCAGCGTCTTGTATGTGCTGGCCGCGTATATGTTTTACAAAGGTATCAGCAGCTGATCACTGCGGCACCAAGCACCAAGGGGCTTGGTACTCCACCAAGCCCATCCACAAGGTCCAGCCTGAACTGGCCACCAAAGCCAATCCAGCCAAGCGCACGCCCCATGCGCCGCTGCCGGTTTTCATCACCTGCCCAGCGCGCAAGCGCAGCCAAAGCCAAGGGCCAATCGTGAGCACCGTTGCGCTGCCGAGTGCAAACAACGCCATCACGCCCGCACCTTCTAATGGGCTGTTGCTCAGCGCAGCCACCAGCAGCGCACCGTAAAGCAAACCACAAGGCATCAAGGCCCACAAGACACCCAAAATCACAGCGCCACCGTTGCGCAGTTTGAGGTGCGCCGTCAGGCTTTGCACACGACGCCAAATGCCACGGCCAAAGTCTTCCAACCAAATGGGTTGTTCACCACGCCACAGCAACAAGCCGCCCACCATGAACGCCACAATGTGTAACAAGGTCCACAAAGGGCGAAACACCGCAGATTGCGTGCTGAGCCAGCCCACACCTTGCATGGTGCTGGCCGCCAATGCACCCAAAGCGCTGTAGCCAATGACGCGGCCCAACTGAAACAGCAGCATGGCCGGAACACCCTGCCCGCCTGTTTGTTTTTGTGCTGCACGGCCAATGCCTGCACACGCCGCACCGCACATGGCCAAACAGTGCGGCCCACCCGCGAATCCCATGAGGAGTGCGGTGAGAGCCAAAGTTGTGTTCATCAGATGATTTTAGAGAACCTGGCTCGGTTCTTATCGGCTTGCAGGTATTTGTCAAACACCATGGCCACACCGCGCACAAAGAACCATCCCAACTCTGTGACGTGTACACCCACGTCATCCAGCGTCAACAACCCTTGCTCTTGCATGGCGGCCAAGGCCTCCATCTCAGGTGCGAAGTATTGTTTGAAGTCCACCAGATGCGACAACTCGACCGACTCGTACGACACACTGCCTTGACACATGAGTGCCATGATGACGGTACGTCGTACCAAATCATCGCGCGAGAGCGCCATGCCACGCGCCACAGGCAAACGGCCTTGGTTGAGCAGGTCGTAATAGTCGTCTAAGGTCTTCACGTTTTGGCTGAACGTCGGGCCGACGCGACCAATCGAAGACACGCCCAAGGCAATCAAATCGCAATCGGGCTGCGTGCTGTAGCCTTGGAAATTGCGATGCAAACGCCCTTGACGCTTGGCCACCGCCAACGCATCGGTGGGCAAAGCAAAGTGGTCCATACCCACATACACATAACCGGCCGCCATCAGCACGCGCATGGCACTCGACAACATGACCAGCTTAGACGCCGCAGGCGGCAAGTCTTGTGTGTGAATGCGTCGTTGTGGTTTGAAGCGCTCTGGCAAATGTGCGTAGGCGTACAGCGCAATGCGGTCGGGGCGAAGCTGGGTGATTTTTTCCAGCGTGCGCTCAAACGTTTCTGGCGTTTGCATGGGCAAGCCGTAAATCAAATCGGCATTGACCGACTCAAAACCCAACTCGCGCGCAGCAGCTACCAAGTCAAACACTTGCTCTGCCGGCTGAATGCGGTGCACGGCTTTTTGCACGACAGGTTCAAAGTCTTGCACGCCAAAGCTCAAACGGTTAAAGCCCAGCTCGGCCAAAACGGCCAAGCGTTCACGTGTGACGGTACGTGGATCGATCTCCACCGAATACTCACCGCCCGGTACAAATTGAAAATTGCGACGCAACATCGCCATGAGTTGCGCCAACTCGGCATCGCTTAAAAACGTAGGACTGCCGCCACCAAGGTGCAGCTGTGACACCACCTGGCCTTGCCCCAAGTGCGCGATATTGAGATCAACCTCTCGTTCGAGGTAATGCAAATATTCAGCACCGCGCTCGTGATGCTTGGTGATGATTTTGTTGCACGCACAGTAGTAGCACAGCGATTCGCAAAAGGGGATGTGCACATACAACGACAACGGAAAGGCTTTGGTACCCACACCATCGCGACGTTGCTCTAAGGCCCGCAAGTAGTCATCCTCGCCAAATGCTTCCACAAAACGATCTGCTGTTGGATACGAGGTGTAGCGCGGCCCAGCCACATCGTAGCGTTGCAAGAGTTCTGGATTCAACACAAGAGAATGCATAAGTTCACACCTAAATTTGCGCTCCATAATAGAGGTGTAGGCACTCCCAAAAGTTGACCTGCATCAACACAAACGACAGTCAGCCTCATGAATTCCACCAGTATCAAAGTCGCCTGCTCCAACTGCAATTTACGCGAACTCTGCATGCCCCTCGGGTTGAATGAAAGCGAAATGGAGCGTGTCGATGAGGTGGTGGCCACACGCCGCAAAGTGGTGCGCGGTGACAATCTTTTTAGAAATGGCGACAAGTTCAATGCTTTGTACGCCATTCGCACTGGTTTTTTCAAAACACGCATTTCGGCTGAAGACGGTCGTGACCAAGTGACGGGTTTTCAAATGGCCGGCGAGATCATTGGCCTAGATGGCATTGTGAGCGACCACCACACCTGTGACGCCGTGGCCTTGGAAGACGCCGAAGTGTGCGTGATGCCGTTTGACCGCATCGAAGAGCTGTCACGTGAAATCACATCCTTGCAGCGCCATGTGCACAAGATCATGAGCCGCGAAATCGTGCGTGAGAACGGCGTCATGTTGCTCTTGGGCAGCATGCGTGCCGAAGAGCGTTTGGCTGCTTTCTTATTGAACTTGGTGCAACGCTTGCACGCCCGTGGCTTCTCGCAATCAGAGCTGGTGCTGCGCATGACACGCGAAGAGATTGGCAGCTATTTGGGATTGAAATTAGAGACTGTCAGCCGTACGTTTTCTAAATTTTCAGAAGACGGCATCATTGAAGTCAAACAGCGCCATGTTCGCATCTTGAACCCCGAGGGGCTCAAGTTGATCGTCAACGCACAAACCTGCCAGTAAGCCGTTTAAGGCTTTGGCGCATCCCCAGCCTTCGGCGTCACCACATGGTTACGCGTCTGCATGGCGGGCGCGAGCTGCATGTCTTTCTCTGCCGCCAAGGTCTTGTTGATGTCTAAGCCACGCTTGTAATAGTCTTCCGCCAGCACGGGGTCTGGCGTTTTGATGGCAATCGCCAACGTCACAAAACCGGCCACCACCACGGCCGCAGGGCCAGCGATGATGAGCCACACATGGCCGTATTGCCACCAACGCTTGGTATCGGGAGTTTCGTTTTTCATCGGGGTTACCTCGGAACAATGAAGACAGACTTTTCAACCACGAAGTCGTCGCTGTCAGCTGCCTCAATTTGGAATTGAATTTTGTGCGAGCCACTGGGCGAAGACCCGTAGGGAATTTCAGCACTCAGCACAATCCAACGCGCTTGGGCGGCATCCACCACCACATTTGTGTCAGTGGTGATCTTCAAGCCGGGCAAGCCTTTCGCCGTCAAGCGATAAGTTCTAGCCACCTCTGCTGCATTCATGATTTGCAAACGGTACACGTTTTCTAATGTGCCGTTTTCTGTGATGCGTGACAGCGTTGAGCGGTCTCGCACCACATCCACCTTAAACGGTGTACGTAAACCCAAAGATACCAACAAGCCCAACGTGATGGCCACCAAAATCATGGTGTAAATCTGAATACGAGGACGCATCACCCGTTGCCAAATTTGCTTGGATGTCCATTGGTTGTCCATCGCATTTTGGGTGGAGTAACGCACCAAGCCACGGGCGTAGCCAAGCTTGTCCATCACGGTGTCACACACATCGGCACAGGCACCGCAACCAATGCATTCGTATTGCAAGCCGTCGCGAATATCAATGCCTGTGGGGCACACCTGCACACACAAGGTGCAATCCACACAGGCTCCGAGGTTAGCCGAAGCCAGATCGGTCTTTTTAGAGCGTGGACCACGGGGTTCGCCACGTTCAGCGTCATAGGTGACGATGAGGGTGTCGTTGTCAAACATGGCGCTTTGAAAGCGCGCATAAGGGCACATGTATTTACACACCTGCTCGCGCATGAAGCCAGCGTTGCCATAGGTAGCGAATGCGTAAAAGAACACCCAGAACAATTCCCACGACGACATTTGCGTGAGGAAGAACTCCATCACAAGTTCACGAATCGGTGTGAAGTAACCGACAAAAGTGAAACCCGTCCAGATCGAGAGGAAGATCCAAATCAGGTGCTTGTACCATTTCTTGACCAGCTTCTCGAGTGAGAAATCTGCGTCATCCAAACGGATGCGCGCAGAACGATCGCCCTCAATCTTGTGTTCGATCCACAAGAAGATTTCGCTGTACACCGTCTGCGGGCACGCATAGCCGCACCACAAACGCCCGGCCACGGCGGTAAACAAGAACAGCGCCAAGGCCGAAACAACCAACAGACCAGTGAGGTAAATGAAGTCTTGCGGATACAAGACCAAATCAAAAATGTAAAAACGGTGTGACGAGAGGTCAAACAACACCGCTTGGCGCTTACCCCACTCAACCCAAGGCAAGCCATAAAAAATGAGCTGCGTCAGCGCAACAAAAATCCAGCGCCAGTAAGCAAAGATACCCTCGACAGAGCGAGGGTAGATTTTTTTGGATGCAGCATAAAGCGAAACCATCGCCTCGTCCGCAGAGCCCGAAGGCTCTGGAACGATGGGGATGGTTTTGCGCTGCTTAGAGTCGTCAGCAGAATTCAAAGCAAATTACTTCGTGGCAGCAGGTTTGTTAGAGAAGCCCCAAACGTAAGCTGTCAACACGTGAATTTGTGATTCAGTCAAACGGCCTTCTTGTGCAGGCATTTGGTTGATCTTGCCGTTGTTGATCATGGCCGTGATGGCTTCTTCGCCCCAGCCGTGCAACCAGATCTTGTCGGTCAAGTTGGCAGAACCCACCGCTTGCATACCAGCGCCATCTGGGCCGTGACATGCAGCACATGCACCGAACTTGCCTTTACCCAATGCAGCACGCACGGAGTCGTGTGGGCTACCAGACAAGCTCATCACGTAGTGCGACACGTTACGGATGTCATCCGGTGTGCCAACAGCTGCAGCCATCGGAGGCATTTGACCAATGCGGCCTTTGGTGATGGTCTCTTTGATCTTGTCGGTGGTGCCACCGTGCAACCAGTCCTTGTCGGTCAAGTTGGGGAAGCCCTTAGAACCGCGTGCGTCAGAGCCGTGGCACTGTGCGCAGTTGTTCATGAACAAGCGCTCGCCCACAGCCATGGCCTTGGGGTCTTGAGAGAGTTGCTCTGGTGTTTGTGCGTTGAAGGCCGCATACAAAGGCTCCAACTCTTGGTTGGCCTTGGCCACTTCTGCTTCGTACTGACCTGCCGAGCTCCAGCCCAACTTGCCAGAAAAGCTACCCAAACCTGGATATGCCAAACCATACACCACAGCAAACACCATGGTGATGATGAACAGCCACAACCACCAGCGTGGCAGAGGGTTGTTCATTTCGCGCAAATCGCCGTCCCACACGTGGCCGGTGGTGCCGTCATCTTCCCCATGTCCATCGTGCGGGGCTGCCACTTTGACCTTGGCCGAGAACCACAACAAAAACGCGCAGTACACGATACCCAAAATTGCGATGGCAGATACGAAGATCGACCAAAAATTACTTGTGAAATCACTCATGATTCGATTCCTTTACAAAGGCCTCTAGGCCTTAGTCTTGATCGAGGGGCAACTTTGATGCTGCCTCAAAATCTTCTTTGTTACGTCGAGAAAAAGCCCAGACCATGATGCCGACAAACACAGCAAATGACAGCACCGTGGTGATGACTCGCAGATCATTGACATCCATGGTCATGTCTCCTTATTTGAGCGCGAGGCCCAAGCCTTGGAGGTAAGCAATCACAGCTTCAAGCTCAGTTTTACCTGTCACGTCTTCCGCTGCTTTGGCGATTTCTTCATCCGTGTAAGGCACGCCCACTTTACGCAAAGCGCTCATGTTGGCAGGCACTTGTGCAGCGTTCACCACGTTCTTAGCCAACCATGGATATTCAGGCATGTTGGACTCAGGCACCACATCGCGTGGGTTGTTCAAGTGAACACGGTGCCATTCGTCACTGTACTTACCGCCCACGCGAGCCAAGTCAGGACCGGTGCGCTTACTGCCCCATTGGAAGGGGTGATCGTACACAGACTCGCCAGCCACGGAGTAGTGACCGTAACGCAGTGTTTCTGCGCGGAATGGACGAATCATTTGTGAATGGCAGTTGTAGCAACCTTCACGAATGTAAACATCGCGTCCAGCCAGCTGCAGCGCGGTGTAAGGCTTGACGCCAGTCACAGGTTCAGTGGTGGATTTTTGGAAGAACAAAGGCACGATCTCAACCAGGCCGCCAAAGGCGACGGCGATCAAGATCAAGACGATCATTAAAAAGTTGCTGGTCTCCACACGTGCGTGTGACAAGCCGCCTTGGGAATGGTTATCAGACATTTATTTCTCCTTAGGCGTGAGCAGGTGCTGGAATGGCAACGGTGGCTGCTTGACCATTGGTCGCAGTTTTCACAACGTTCCACAACATGATGATCATGCCGCTCAGGTACAACAAGCCGCCGCACACACGAATCACGTAGAACGGATAAGTGGCTTTGACAGACTCCACGAAGGTGTAAGTCAATGTGCCGTCTGCATTGATGGCGCGCCACATCAAACCTTGCATCACACCGGCAATCCACATCGCAGCGATGTACAACACGATACCGATGGTGGCCAACCAGAAGTGAACTTCGATGGCTTTGACGCTGAACATTTCCTTGCGGCCAAACAACTTAGGCACCAAGTAATAGATAGAACCCATGGATACCAAGCCCACCCAGCCCAACGCACCAGAGTGCACATGGCCCACGGTCCAGTCGGTGTAGTGAGACAAAGCGTTCACTGTCTTGATAGCCATCATGGGGCCTTCGAAGGTGGACATGCCGTAGAACGACAACGACACGATCAAGAAGCGCAAGATTGGGTCATCGCGCAGTTTGTGCCATGCGCCAGACAAGGTCATGATGCCGTTGATCATGCCGCCCCAGCTAGGTGCCAACAACACCAACGAGAACACCATACCCAAAGACTGCGTCCAGTCAGGCAAAGCGGTGTAATGCAAGTGGTGAGGACCCGCCCACATGTATGTGAAGATCAGCGCCCAGAAGTGGACGATGGACAAACGGTAAGAGTAAACAGGGCGACCTGCTTGCTTAGGGATGAAGTAATACATCATGCCCAAGAAGCCAGCAGTCAAGAAGAAGCCCACCGCGTTGTGGCCGTACCACCACTGCACCATCGCGTCTTGCGCGCCAGCGTAAGCCGAGTAAGACTTCATCATGCCCGCAGGAATCGCTGCGCTGTTGACGATGTGCAACAAAGCCACGGCGATGATGAACGCACCGTAGAACCAGTTGGCCACGTAAATGTGCTTGACCTTACGTGTCCCCACAGTTCCGAAGAACACCACGGCATACGCCACCCAGACCACAGCGATCAAGATGTCGATGGGCCACTCGAGTTCAGCGTATTCCTTACCTTGGGTGAAACCCAAAGGCAAGCTCACAGCCGCTGCCAAAATGACCAACTGCCAACCCCAAAAGGTGAAGGACGCGAGTTTTGGCAAGAACAACGCGGTGTGGCATGTGCGCTGCACCACGTAGTAACTGGTCGCGAACAGCGCAGAACCGCCGAACGCAAAAATCACCGCATTGGTGTGCAACGGACGCAAGCGGCCGTAAGTCAACCAAGGGATACCAAAGTTAAGTTCAGGCCAAGCGAGTTGGGAGGCCACGATCACGCCTACCAGCATGCCCACTACGCCCCAAACCACCGCCATGATGGAAAACTGCCGTACAACGGTATCGTTATAAACGGCGTGCTCTGATGTGTTCATCGGTCACCTTTCATTTTTCAAACCAGTATCCTCAAATCGCCCTTTCGGGTTATTGATTCAAATCAATCGTCACGAAGAATACGCTCGCCTTCTTGCTCAACGCTGTCAAATTGACCCCGGTGAATGGCCCACCAGAGCCCACCCAAGATGAAAAGTACCAACAGTACCGACAGCGGAATCAACAAATACAAGATATCCATCAAAATCCTTTGGTGAGTCGCAAAGAGTTCAACACAACCCACAACGAGCTCAGCGCCATCCCCAACCCAGCCAGCCAAGCAGGCAACCAGCCCACCACGGCCAACGGCACGCACAAGGCGTTGTAGGCCGCGGCCCACACCAAGTTTTGCTTGACCACCCGCAGGGTGTGTCTTGCCAACTGGATGCTTTGCGCCACCACCAACAAGCTGCCCCCCATCAAGACCAAGTCCGATTGGGACTGGGCCAAGGGCACCGCATTGCCAAACGCCATCGACACATGGGCACCGGCCAAGACGGGACCATCATTCAGACCATCGCCCACCATCGCCACCCGCGCGCCTTGCGACTGCGCGGCTTGCATGCGTGAGAGCTTGTCTTGCGGTGCGCATGCCCCAACCGCGTGAGAAATGCCCACCTCTTGCGCCACTTGCTGGGCCGACTCGGGCCTATCGCCCGAGAGCAGCCAAACATCAACATTCAAGGCTTTCAGCGCCTGCACGGTTTGCACCGCATCGGCACGTACGTCGTCAGACAGCCGCCAGCTCGCTAACCACTCGTTTTCAGTGCATAAGTGTACTTGGCAAACACTGGCTTGATCGGGTATTCCCTTGGTTTTTGGCGCGCAAAACTTGGCCGAACCGAGGCGCAACAAGCCGTCGATATGACCCTCTAGGCCAAGACCAATCATTTCGTTTACATCTTGCGCTGTCATAGGCTCCACCTGCCCAGCCGCATCGTGCGCTTTGACCAGCGCACGCGACAGCGGGTGCAGCGAATGCTTGGCCAATGCCGCCGCAAGGCTCAAAGCTTGCTCAGGCGTCACGCCCTCGGCCGTTATCACGCCGGTGATGCGTTGGCCGTCTTGGGTGAGCGTGCCGGTTTTGTCAAAAATCAAAGTGTCAATTTCGGCCAAAGACTCCAGCGCTTGCAGATTGCGCACAAGCACGCCGTGGCGGGCCAAGTTGCCTGCCGCTGCCAACATGGCCGCAGGCGTGGCCAATGACAATGCACATGGGCACGTCACCACCAGCACGGCCACCGCCACCATCAACGCGTGCCCAGGGTTGGTGGGCCACCAATACAGGGCCGACAACGCGGCCAACACCAACACGCCAATCAAGAAAGGTTTGGCAATGCGGTCGGCCAACTGCGCCAAGCGCGGCTTTTGCAGAGACGCGTTTTCCATCAGCGAGACGATTTGCGAGAACTGCGTGCCCTCGCCCACCTGCACCACGCGCACCGTAACAATGCCGCTCAGGTTGTGGCTACCGGCCACCACGGTGTCGCCCACGCCACGCGACTGCGGGTGTGACTCCCCCGTGAGCAAGGCCTCATCCGCCAAGGTCTGGCCTTGCAAAATCACGCCATCCGCCGGAAAGCTCTCTGAGGGCAAGACACGAATCACATCACCCACCAACACGCGGCGCACGGCCACACGCTCAAACGCACCATTGGGTAGCTGACGCTCCACGCTATCGGGCAAGCGATTCATCAAGGCTTCTAAAGCGCCCGCCGTGCGGTCACGCACACGCAGCTCTAGCCAGCGGCCCGTGAGCAAGAAAAACACAAACATGGTGAGCGAGTCGTAATACACCTCGGCACCAAATATGCCGTTGGGTTCAAACGTTGCCACCGTGCTGAGCAAAAAGGTAATCAACATGCCCAAGGCAACGGGCAAATCCATGCTCACGCGTTGCGCGCGAATGTCACGCCATGCATTGCTGAAAAACGGGCCGCACGAAAACAGCACCACCGGCAAGGTCAGCACCCACGAGGCCCAGCGCAACAAAAACACCATATCGGGCGTGATGTCGCCCTCATGCGCCACATAGGCGGGGTAGGCATACATCATCACCTGCATCATGCAAAAGCCAGCCACCAGCCAACGCCACAAAGCCCGACGCCCTTCTTCGTGGCGCGCTTGGCGCAAGGTGCTGTCGGCCGCAGGCAACGCGCCGTAGCCCGCTTTCGCAATGGCTGCGATCCATGCCGAGGGTTTGACTTGGCGCTCAGACCACACCACTTTGGCGCGGTGTGTAGCGGCATTGACTTCGGCTGACTGCACCCCGGGCACTGACATGAGCGCCTCTTCCACCGTGAATGCGCAGGCCGCACAGTGCATCCCCTGAATGACAACATGAGAATCCCAGCAATCATCCACATGCGATGTTTGTTTGTTTTTGTGTTGTTGGCTGAAACGCAACCACTCTTGGCGGTCGTCTAGAAGCTCAACCCTGGATGTATCTGAATGCATAAGTGATGTAGCGTAACGGCATCGTCTAACCCAGAGTTGACGTGCATCAACACGGTCAACATGACATGGGTTAAGCTCGGGTGGAAATCAACAAAAGGAGCAGTTTATGTACAAACGTATTTTGGTCGCGACAGATGGTTCCACCTTGTCTAAAAAGGCCATCAACAGTGCCATCGAGTTGGCCGCTTTGAGTGGCGCCGAGCTGATCGCCGTCAAGGTAACCCCTCGTTACCCACAAAGCTACTTCGAAGGCTCTTTGCCGTTGACTGCATCTGAAGTTTCCAAAATTGAAAAAGGCTGGACCGATGGCGCACAGAAAGTATTGGACGCCGTGGTCAAGTCTGCCAAAGCCAAAGGTGTGAGCACCAAGGCCGTGGTGGTGAAGTCAGACATCGTTTCTGACGCCTTGATTGCTGCCGCCAAAAAGCACAAAGCCGATTTGATCGTCATGGCCTCACACGGCCGCCGTGGCATCAAGCGTTTGTTGCTCGGTAGTGAAACACAACAAGTGTTGACACACGCGAATGTGCCAGTTCTGGTGCTGCGTTAATCCCGCAACCACCTCACGAAAAAGCCGCTCATCCGAGCGGCTTTTTCTTTGGATGTCGTGATAGCGGTTATCCAGCCACGCGTTGCTTGGCAGCTTGATACTCGCGCTTGAGCCGAGCAACCAACTCAGCCGCAGGCACCACGGCTTTCACCGCACCAATGCCTTGGCCACAACCCCAAATGTCTTTCCACGCCTTTTGCGCACCGCCACCAAAGTTCATCTTGCTCGGGTCGCTCTCAGGCAAATTAGCGGGGTCAAGCCCCGCTTTGCGAATCGACGGGGCCAAGTAGTTGCCGTGCACGCCGGTGAACAAATTGCTCAACACAATGTCGTCTGAGGTGCCGTCCACCACGGCTTGCTTGTATTCCTCGGCTGCCCTTGCCTCTTCGGTCGCGATGAAGGCTGAGCCAATGTAGGCAAAGTCTGCGCCCATGGCTTGTGCAGCCAACACAGCGTCGCCCGTCGCGATGGAACCACTCAAAGCCAAAGGGCCATCAAACCATTCGCGAATTTCTTGCACCAAGGCAAATGGGCTCTTCACGCCTGCATGGCCACCAGCGCCTGCGGCCACAGCGATCAAACCATCCGCGCCCTTTTCAATCGCTTTCTTGGCGAAGGTGTTGTTGATCACGTCGTGCATCACGATGCCGCCGTAGCTGTGTGCGGCGGCATTCACATCTTCACGCGCACCGAGCGAGGTGATGATGATTGGCACTTTGTACTTCACACACAAAGCCATGTCGTGCTCTAAGCGGTCATTGCTTTTGTGCACGATTTGGTTGATGGCAAACGGCGCAGCCGGCTGGTCGGGGTGATCGCGGTTGTGCTCAGCCAAGGCCTCGGTGATTTCAATCAGCCACTCCTCCAGCTGTTCGGCTGGGCGCGCATTGAGCGCAGGCATCGACCCCACCACACCCGCTTTGCACTGGGCAATCACCAACTTGGGCGTGCTCAAAATGAACATCGGCGAGGCGATGACGGGAAACTTCAATGCATCAAAGACAGCTGGCAAACGCGACATATCAAACCCTTTGGCTAGCGCTGATTTAAAACGCGTCGAGCGCCAACTCGGTCACGCTGTCTGCACCTTCCACGATGCTGTCGCGCATGCCTGGCACTTTGGTCAAGATGTGGTCGGCATAGAAACGTGCGGTGGTGATTTTGGATTGCATGAACACCGCATCGTTGCCCTTGGCCAACTCAGCCTCAGCCACCAACAAAGCACGGCCCATTTGCCAGCCGGCCACCAAGTTGCCGGTGAGCATGAGGTAAGGCACGCTGCCTGCAAACACGGCGTTAGGACTGGCTTTGGCGCCGGCCACCACGAAGTCGACCACGCTCAAGAAGGCTTCGCGCGCTGCCTTCAAACGTGCAGCCATCGCCTTGGCATTGGCGCTGCCACTCTTGAGCAATTCAGCTTCGGTGTTGGCGATTTGTGCCGCAATACCTTTGGCGGTTTGGCCTCCGTCACGGCCTGTCTTGCGACCGATCAAGTCGTTGGCTTGGATGGCGGTGGTGCCTTCGTAAATCGTCAAGATTTTGGAGTCGCGGTAGTACTGCGCAGCCCCTGTTTCTTCGATGAAGCCCATGCCGCCGTGCACTTGCACGCCAAGGCTGGTGACTTCCAAACTCATCTCGGTGCTGAAGCCTTTGACCAACGGCACCAAAAATTCGTAGAAGGCCAAGTTGTCTTTGCGTGTATCGGCATCAGGGTGGTGGTGCGATGCGTCATACGCAGCAGCAGCCACGGTGGCCATTGCTCGGCAACCTTCAGTGTAGGCGCGCATAGTCATCAACATGCGGCGCACATCGGGATGGTGAATGATGGGGGCGCTGGTCTTCATGCTGCCATCCACGGGGCGGCTTTGCACGCGGTCGCGTGAGAACGTGACAGCCTTTTGGTAGGCACGCTCGGCAATCGAGATACCTTGCACGCCCACGGCGTAACGCGCGGCGTTCATCATGATGAACATGTACTCGAGGCCACGGTTTTCTTCACCGACGAGGTAGCCAATCGCACCGCCGTGGTCGCCATACTGCAACACGGCTGTGGGGCTGGCTTTGATGCCCATCTTGTGTTCGATGCTCACGCAGTGCACATCGTTGCGCGCGCCCAATGAGCCATCTTTGTTGACCATGAATTTGGGCACCACAAACAAGCTGATGCCCTTCACGCCTTCGGGCGCACCTTGCACACGGGCCAACACCAAGTGAATAATGTTTTCGGCCATGTCGTGTTCACCGTAGGTGATGAAGATCTTGGTGCCAAACACTTTGTACGTGCCATCGGGCAGGGGCTCGGCGCGGCTGCGCACAGCGGCCAAGTCTGAACCGGCTTGTGGCTCGGTCAAATTCATCGTGCCCGTCCACTCACCCGAGATGAGCTTTTCAAGGTAGGTGGCTTTCAGCTCATCAGAGCCAGCCGTCAACAAAGCTTCAATCGCGCCGTCGGTCAACATGGGGCACAAGGCAAAACTCATGTTGGCCGAGTTGAGCATTTCGCCGCATGCCGCGCCAATGGTCTTGGGCAAGCCTTGACCGCCAAAGTCGGCGGGGTGTTGCAGGCTTTGCCAGCCGCCTTCGCAATACTGTTGGTAAGCCTCTTTGAAGCCAGGCGTGGTGGTGACGTGACCGTCTTTGAAGAACGAGGGGTTCTTGTCGCCTTCCCAGTTCAAAGGGGACAATACGTCTTGGGTCAGCTTGGCGCCTTCTTCCAACACGGCTTGGGCGGTTTCCACACCCATGTCTTCAAACGCGGGAATTTGTGCCACTTGGTCGAGGCCAGCCAAGTGCTCTATGTTGAACAGCATGTCTTTGACGGGGGCGATGTAACTCATGTCGATGTCTCCAAAATTCAATACAAAAAAGGCACCCCGAAGAGTGCCTTTTCACAGAAGGTTTACAGCGCTGCAACCAGCTCTGGCACAGCGGTGAAGAGGTCGGCCTCCAAACCGAAGTCCGCCACGCTGAAGATGGGCGCTTCTGGGTCCTTGTTGATCGCCACGATCACCTTGGAGTCCTTCATACCCGCCAAGTGTTGAATCGCGCCGCTGATGCCGCACGCGACATACAACTGCGGCGCCACGATCTTGCCGGTTTGGCCCACTTGCAAGTCGTTGGCGGCATAGCCTGCGTCCACCGCCGCACGGCTCGCGCCAATCGCAGCACCGAGCTTGTCGGCCAAGGGTGTCATGACTTCATTGAACTTCTCTGAGCTGCCCAAAGCACGGCCACCGGAGACGATGATCTTGGCGGCTGTGAGTTCAGGACGGTCGCTCTTGGTGACTTCACGGCCCACAAAGCTGCTCTTGCCTGAGTCGGCCGCAGCACCTGCGGTTTCAACGGCAGCTGAACCACCTGTAGCAGCCGCTGCATCAAAACCCGTCGTACGCACGGTGATGACCTTCACAGCATCGGCGCTTTGCACGGTGGCAATCGCGTTACCGGCGTAGATGGGGCGCTCAAACGTGTCAGGGCTGTCCACCTTGGTGATGTCGCTGATTTGGCCTACGTCCAACTTGGCGGCCACGCGAGGCGCCACGTTCTTGCCGTTGGCCGTGGCGGGGAACAGGATATGGGTGTAGTTGCTGGCGATGGCCAGCACTTGTGCTGCCACGTTCTCGGCCAAACCTGCTTCAAGGCTTGCGCCATCGGCGTGAATGACTTTGCTCACGCCTGCGATTTGTGCAGCTGCAGCAGCAGCTGCACCTGCGTTGTGGCCAGCCACCAGCACATGCACGTCAGCGCCAATGGCGGCTGCGGCTGTCACGGTGTTCAGGGTTGCGCCTTTGATGCTGGCGTTGTCGTGTTCTGCAATAACGAGGGATGTCATGTTGTTTCTTCCTGCGTTTTTAAATTAGATGACTTTGGCGACGTTCTTGAGCTTGTCCACCAAGGTGGCGACGTCTGGCACTTTGATGCCCGCGCTGCGCTTGGCAGGCTCGACCACTTTGAGGGTCTTGATGCGAGGGGCCACATCCACGCCCAAGTCTTCGGGCTTGAAGGTGTCGAGTTGCTTCTTCTTGGCCTTCATGATGTTGGGCAAGGTCACGTAGCGCGGTTCGTTCAAACGCAAGTCGGTCGTGATGACCGCTGGCAGGCTGATAGAGAGCGTTTCCAAACCACCGTCAACTTCACGGGTCACGCTGGCTTTGTCAGCGGTCAACTCAACTTTGGAAGCAAAGGTGGCTTGAGGCATGTCGGCCAAAGCCGCCAACATTTGGCCGGTTTGGTTGCAGTCGTCGTCAATCGCTTGTTTACCCAAGATCACCAAGCCGGGTTGCTCTTTGTCCACCAAGGCTTTGAGCAACTTGGCCACGGCCAAAGGTTGCAGCTCTTCGGCCGTCTCGACCAAGATGCCACGGTCTGCGCCGATGGCCATCGCGGTACGCAAAGTTTCTTGGCACTGGGCTACGCCGCAAGACACGGCGATCACCTCAGTGACCACGCCTTTTTCTTTGAGGCGCACCGCTTCTTCCACGGCAATCTCGTCAAACGGGTTCATGCTCATCTTGACGTTTGCGATGTCCACGCCCGAGTTGTCCGACTTGACGCGGACCTTGACGTTGTAGTCCACCACTCGCTTGACTGCGACCAAAACTTTCATGGCAAAAGCTCCAATTTTTAGAATTAAACAGATTGACGTTTACGTAAACGTAACATTGTAGTTAGCAAACCGACTTTTTGATAGAACGACCGTGCTTTTCTAGGGAAGTCCCTAGGAAAAACTTAGGCTGGATGGCGCAACACCACCTCTTGCGGCGAATGCACCAGCACCACCCCGGCGGCGCGCAAAGCGCCTAAGGCCGCAATGTTGACACGCGAACGCGTCAGCGATTGGCCATTGACGGGGTCTTCCATCCAAAAATTCAGATTGAATCGTAAGCCTTGGGGAGCCACCTCACCCAGCAGCGCCTGAGGCACGGGCTGAGACAGCACCCATTCGACACCCAAGGCGGCTTGAACCAGCAAATCTTGCACGCGCTCCACATCGCTTTCCAAACCCACCCAAAACGTGCAGGTTTGCAGCAAATGACGACTTTCTAAAGACAGGTTTTCCACGCGTTGCGTCAGCAGCAACTCATTGGGCACCACCGATTCGCTGCCATTGCTGGCACGCACCAAGGTGTAACGGGTTTTGATGTCGGTCACGCGGCCCTCAAAGCCATCGACTCGCACAAAGTCGCCAATGCGCAGCGAGCGCTCAAGCAAGATGACAAAGCCACTCACATAGTTGGCGGCCAGCTTTTGCAAGCCAAAACCAATACCCACGCCCAAGGCGCCACCCAGCACAGACAAAGCGGTGAGGTCAAAACCGAGCGACGACAAGGCAAACAAAGTCCCGATGACCAGCAGCAACACGCGCAGTGCATTGGCCGCCACTTTGCGCATCGACAAATCTTCAAACGCACGGTTGAGCACGCGTTGCTCCAACGTGGCCGACAGCCACAGCGCCAGCACCAACACCAGGCTTGAGGTGAACACCACTTCCAGCACATGCGTCACGCTGATGCGCGTTTTGCCGAGCATGAACTGCAAGCCATCCAGCTCGTCCATCATCGGACCCCACAAGCCCGTGACCCACAACACCGCCAAGCCCCACGCCAGCCAAGACACGACCTGCTCCAAGATGCGCGCCCAACGTGAATGCGGGAACACTGCCGCCAACACACGGGCGATCAGGCGAATCAACACCAACGACACCAGCACAGGCAAGACCACCTTGAGCACCGACACACGCTGCGTCTTGATGAGCACCAACTTCAACCCGTAGGTCAGCACCAGCGCCAAGGTGGGGAACAACACACCATCGACCAAACGACGGCCAAACAAAATCGACCCACGCGCGGTCGCGTGCCGCCCCAAGGCCCAACTCAGGCTCCACGCCAAGGCCAAACACAAGGCCAAACCGGCGAGCTCTAACGCAATCGCTGGACTCTGCAAGTCCAGCAACAACTCTTGCAATTCATTCATGGATTAAATATCGGCTAACACGCGCACATGCGCTTCCACGCTGCGACTCAGCGCGCTCAAATCGTACCCGCCTTCGAGGCAAGACACGATGCGCCCCTTGGCATGGCGTGCCGCAATGTCACGCAAGCGGTGGGTGATCCATGCGTAGTCTTGCTCGACCAAGCCCATTTGGCCCATGTCGTCTTCGCGGTGCGCATCAAAACCCGCGCTGATGAAAATCATCTCGGGCTTGAACTCTTCAAGGCGCGGCACCCAATAGGTCTCAATCAACTCGCGCACTTCCATGCCCTTGGTGTACGCAGGCACAGGAATGTTCACCATATTGGCAGCTGGGTTCTCTGTGCCGCTGTGAGGATAGAACGGGTGCTGAAAAAAGCTCACCATCAACACGCGGTCGTCGCCACTCAAGATGTCTTCGGTGCCATTGCCGTGGTGCACATCAAAGTCGACCACGGCCACGCGCGTCAAACCATGGCGCTCCAACGCGTACTTGGCCGCAATAGCAATGTTGTTGAAAAAACAAAAGCCCCCCGCCTTGTTGTGCTCGGCATGGTGGCCAGGTGGGCGAATGGCACAAAACGCGTTGTTCAACTCGCCGGCAATCACCGCATCGGTGGCCGCTATCGCAGCCCCCGCAGAGGCCAGCGCGGCTTTCCATGTGTAGCTGTTGATGTTGGTGTCGGAATCCAAATGGGCGTACGACGGGCCGCCCGCCGCCATGTCTTCCACCAACTGATCGGACAAGCCTCGCAGCGACGCGATGTACATGCGATCGTGCGCCAGCTCAATGTCGGCCAAAGGTGCTTCGGGCGCTTCCATGGGTGTCAGGCCTAAATCGACACCACTGATGAGCAATCGGTCTTGAATGGCACTGAGCCGCTCGGGACATTCGGGGTGCCCTTCACCCATCTCGTGCTTCATGCACAAAGGGTGCGTGTAATAGCCTGTTTTACTCATCGCGTGTCTGCCTCAATCTTCTTGAAGTCAGCTTACCATGTGGGCCTTGCTCTTTCCCTTGCAAATCCTGCGTGAAACCACATACAGCCCCGTTTTATATGGCTTTGCAGCCAACCCTTGCGTTACGTCAAATCGCCACCGCCTTGTTGCTAATGGCTGCATTTGCAGGTGGCGCGCACGCCAAGCCGCACGCTAAAGCACACAAATCTGCGTCGCACAAAGTGGCGGCACACAAGGCCTCCACCAAAGGCCCTGCCTACGGGAAAACCACGGCAGCCCTTGCGCTGGCCGACGAACTGGCCCAGCAATATGACTTGCCAAAAGCCTGGGTGCGTGAACAAATCAGCCAAGCGCAACAGTTAAAAGGCGTACCCAAGATGGTCATGCCACCGTCTGTGCCCACAGCCAAAAACTGGCGCGCGTACCGCGAACGCTTCATCGAGAGCCGTCGCATCGACGCGGGCACGCAGTTTTGGCAAACCTACCAAAGCGCCCTCACCCGTGCCGAGCAAACCTACGGCGTGCCTGCTGAAATGGTGGTGGGCATCATCGGTGTGGAAACCTTTTACGGCCAAAACATGGGCAACTACCGCGTGCTCGATGCCCTGACCACGCTCACCCTCAACTTCCCTGCCGCGCACCCACGCGCAGCCGAACGTCAAGCGTTTTTCAAATCTGAGCTGGGCCACTTCTTGGTGCAGGCCCACAAACAAGGCGATGCTGGTGCCACCGGCAGCTTTGCAGGTGCGATGGGCTGGCCGCAGTTCATGCCATCGAGCATTGCCAAATTTGCAGTGGACTTTGATGGCGATGGCCGCATCGACTTGCGCAACAGCCCGGTCGACGCGATTGGCTCGGTCGCCAATTACTTCAAAGCCTTTGGCTGGCAAACCGGCATGCCCACGCACTACCCCGTGCGGTTTGACGAAGCGCGCTTAGACAAAGCCACCCTGCTCGCCCCCGACATCCTGCCCTCGTTCAGCGTGAGCAACTTCACCGCCAAAGGCGCGGTGCTCGACGAACCCGCGCAACAACACCAAGGCCAACTCGCGTTAGTCGAACTCTTCAACGGCGACGATGCCCCCAGCTATGTGGCAGGCACCGATAACTTCTATGTCGTGACCCGCTACAACTGGAGCAGCTACTACGCGTTGGCGGTGATTGAGTTGGGGCAAGCCGTCAAGGCCAACCGCATGTTGACGGCAGAGGCCACGAAAAACTGAGAAGAGTTAACTGTTTAAATAGACGCTATACGAGCGCATGGATTAAATTAAAGGCTATTTTCGGGAGCTTCAGACAGCGCTCGACTTTACGAATTGGACTCACCACCTAAATCAAGTAACTCCTGAGACCATTGCTCAAAGTATTTCAGGTTATCTCTGTCATCCAGCCCAAGCACATCCCGTACGAATAGCTCCGTATTACCTGCACCCACCAACACAGCGGGGCCGACATATAGATCATCAGAAAATTTTCGAAGGATGGATATTTCTCGCTGTGCTGCTTCTTCACCACGCTCAAAGGACCATGTCTTAAGTGTCTTAATTCTTCGAAGATCAACATTTGGGAAACGCTTACGCACCGTCAAGTTGGTGATGCCGATCTTGTATAGCGTTTCTTTGTTATCGGTTATCACGGCTAGGTAATAAAGCAACCCTGGCTTTGTCTGATCAAACCCAGTTACAGCACAGCCGGGGCATCCAGTCCCTTGAATATGATTCATTGGAAGTTGCATAAAGGAGCCGTGCTCTTTACAAATCAACTCAACCTTATCGTGATTGGTTTTGTAAGCAACTCGAGAATAGTCATACTTATCGCCGTGCTTTTTAATTGATCTCTCAATAAACTCATCAACCGTCAGTCTGAGTTGCTCTATTGCGCACTTCCTGCATCCACTTTTGTGTCCACGAATGTGCCCTTGTGGAAGCTGCCAAAAAGAACCATGCTGTTTGCAAATAATTTCAACTTTTTGTTTGAAATTTAAGTAATCGACTTTTGAGTAGTCATATCTGTCGCCGTGCGCTGCTCTGGCAAGCTCTATAAATTCTGCAGTTGTATATCTTTGTTTATCGACGTTACATGTCGGGCATCCATTCCCACCCAGTACGCTAGCTAAGCCAACTTTCCATTCATGACCCACTAAGCATCTAAACAAAGAACTATTTTTTGTTCCTTGATAGGGGCCAATCATTTGAATACCTCTTGGCTCTAATCGCTCACTGATGGTTTTGAGATCTAACTTTGCATTCTTGGCGCAATGCGGACACCCAGATCGATGATTTAAAACTGTATTAATCTCAGCTTTCCATTCATGTCCATAATCACAAGCAAAAGTGACTTTATTTCGCAATCCAGTCTGATCACTCACCAAACTGATACCTCGACCCTGCAATCGTTTCTCAATTTCCGCTTTTGTTAACTTGAAATTACCAGCGCAATGAGGACACCCCCATCCTTCATTGATGATGTACCTAGTCTGAGCGCTCCATTCATGATCTTTTGAACAACGAATTAACGTATGAGTATTCGCATTGACATATTCACCAACAAGAGTGAAACCCCGCTCTGCCAAGCGTGCGATAACCACCTCTAGTTTCAACTTTGCTGGCATATGGCACGCGCTGAAGAAAACGATCAGCCGCCTCTGCGCTTTTGCACCGCCTGTGCCAGCGCATCCAGCACAGGCACCGTTTGCTCAAAGCTGATGCAGGCATCGGTGATCGACACGCCGTAGGCAAGGGCTTGACCCGGCTTTTGGTCCTGTCGCCCTTCGTGCAGATGGCTCTCAATCATCAAGCCCATGATGCGTTGGTCGCCCGATGCAATTTGCTTGGCCACATCGTGCGTCACCTCAATTTGCTTTTGGTGCTGCTTGCTGCTGTTGGCGTGCGACACATCCACCATCACCTGCGGCGCTAGGCCCGACGCCTCCAGCACTTTGCAAGCGGCATCCACATCAACCGCCGAATAGTTGGGCGCTTTGCCGCCACGCAAGATGATGTGCACGTCTTGGTTGCCACGCGTCTCAAAGATCGCGGCTTGGCCCATCTTGGTCATACCCATGAAAGCGTGCGCAGCCTTGGATGCCAACACCGCATCAGCCGCCACTTTGACCCCACCATCGGTGCCATTCTTGAAACCCACCGGGCACGACAAGCCGCTGGCCAACTGTCGATGGCTTTGGCTCTCGGTTGTGCGCGCACCAATCGCGCCCCACGTCACGAGGTCGCTGATGAACTGCGGGCTCAGCAAGTCGAGAAACTCGGTGGCCACGGGCAGGCCCGCATCCAACACATCAAGCAACAGCTTGCGCGCCATCTCCAAACCTTGGTTCATCGCAAAGCTGCCATCGAGGTGCGGGTCGTTGATGTAGCCCTTCCACCCCACGGTGGTGCGTGGTTTTTCGAAATAAACGCGCATCACCACGATCAACTCTTTGGCGTGCTTGTCAGCCTCCACTTTCAAGCGGCGCGCGTAGTCCATCGCTTGACCATGGTCGTGAATTGAACATGGCCCGACCACCACCACCAAGCGGTCATCCTTGCCCTGCAACACGTCTGAAATGGCCTGACGCGAAGCCTCCACCAGCGCCAAGTGCGCGGGCGTTGCGGGCAGCAGCTCTTCGAGCAGCGCGGGTGTCATGAGGGGGCGCACCAGAGCGATGCGGGTGTCATCAATGCGGGTTTTGTCTTGGGTTGAAAGCATGGTGGGTCTTTGGTAATTCACTCGAGTGTAAAGAACAGCGCAGGCTACGCCTCGCGCACGCCTTGGGCCAACGCCCACTGCACACACTCACGCACCACCTCACTCGGGTGCGTGAGGTGTGCTTGCAACGCAACGCGCAACGCCACATCGTCGGCTTGGCGCAGCGCGTTGCCTGCGGCCACGGCCAAGTTGCGCAGCCAGCGCACATGGCCGATGCGGCGAATGGGGCTGCCTTCGGTGTAGCGCAAAAACTCTTCTTCGCGCCACGCCAATAAGCGCGCCATGCTCTGCCCCACCAAACCGGCACGCACATCGAAGTCGGGCAAGGTCGAGGTTTGTGCAAACTTGTTCCAAGGGCAAATGAGTTGGCAGTCGTCGCAGCCGTAGATGTGGTTACCCATGAGCGGGCGCAGCGCTTCGTCGATGGGGCCGTCGTGCTCAATCGTCAAATACGAAATGCAGCGGCGCGCATCGACCAAGCCTTCGGCCACGATGGCTTGCGTGGGGCACACGTCAATGCACGCGGTGCATTGGCCGCAGTGGGCACTGGTAGGTTCGGACGCAGGCAAGGCCACGTTCAAAAAAATCTCGCCCAAGAAAAACATCGAGCCTGCTTCGCGGTTGAGCACCAGCGTGTGTTTGCCGCGCCAACCTTGGCCGCTGCGTGTGGCCAGCTCGGCTTCCATCACAGGGGCCGAATCGGTGAAGGCTCGGTATTCAAAGCCTTCGGGTTTCAAGGTGTCGGCCAACAAGGCATCGACTTGTTGAGCCAAGGTGTCGAGGCGGTTGCGAAGCACTTTGTGATAGTCGCGCCCTCGTGCGTAGACCGACACCACCGCCTCATTCGGGTTGCGCAGGCGTTGCCACTCCGCGTCTTGCCAGCCGTCGGCGGTGTCGCGCGGCAGGTAGTTCATGCGGGCGGTCAGCACGCTCAAAGTGCCCGGCACCAGCTCGGCAGGACGCGCGCGCTTCATACCGTGGCGGGCCATATAGTCCATGCTGCCGTGGAAGTTTTGCGCCAGCCAATGTTGCAAATGCGGCTCGGCCGAAGACAAATCCAAAGGGGCCACCGCAATTTGCGAAAATCCCAGTGTTTGCCCTAAAGCCTGAATTTGCGTGAGCAACAATTTGTAATCGATTGACAACGGACACCTTTGAATAATCTCCCCATTGTAAAAACTCTGGTTTGGCCCGATGAAGCCGCCACCGCTGCGTTTGCCACGCAGTTGGCCGCCGCATTGACACGCGCCAACCTGAATGCTTGCATCGCCTTGCATGGCGATTTAGGGGCAGGCAAAACCACCTTCGTGCGCCACCTGTTGCGCGCCTTGGGGGTCGAGGGCCGCATCAAGAGCCCCACCTATGCAGTGGTCGAGCCCTACACCGTCGCGGCGGGCGAGGTGTGGCACTTTGACTTCTACCGATTCAGCGACCCACGTGAGTGGGAAGACGCAGGCTTTCGCGACATCTTTGCCAGCACCGGCTTGAAGCTGTGCGAATGGCCGCAAAACGCAGCGGGCGTGATGCCCACGCCCGACCTTGAACTCGACATCCAAGTGGACGACGCCGAGCAACGCCAAGTGCGCATCAGCGCCCTCACCCCACGCGGGCAGGAGTTGCTGGCATGACGCAGCACAACCACCCTCACGGCATCAAGCGCCGCAGCCTTTTGCAAGGCGGCTCGTTGGCGTTGCTGCTAGGCAGCGCGGACATTGCGTGGGGAGCCAGCATCGTGGCGGTGCGTGTGTGGCCTGCGGCGGCCTACACACGCGTGACGATTGAAAGCGACACCGCACTCAAAACCGTGCCCATCTTCGTGGCCAACCCGCCGCGCTTGGCGGTGGACATTGAAGGCATTGAACTCAACCCCGCGCTCAAAGAACTCGTGGGCAAAGTGCGCTCGGACGACCCATACATCACCGGCGTGCGCGTGGGCCAATACGCCAACAAAACCGTGCGCTTGGTGCTCGACCTGCGTCAGATGGTCAAGCCGCAGGTGTTCAACTTGCTGCCAGTGAAAACGGGCAACACCCACTACCAACACCGCTTGGTGCTCGACCTCTACCCCTCGGAAGTGGCCGACCCGCTGGAAGCCTTGATCGTGGACAAGCTCAAAGGGGGCACCACCTACAACGCGCCGTCGATGACTGCCACGCCCACTGCGCCACCGCCCTCCAAGCTAGGCACACGCGCAGACCCTGTGGGCGATTTGATGGCCAAGCCCAACGCCACGCCTGAGTTGCCAACACCGGCAGCCTCTAGCGCCACCTCTTCTGCTTCAGCCCCCATCACCACCGCCGCATCGGTGGCACAAGCCAGCACAGACGCGGATCGCTTCGTCATCGTGGCACTGGACCCTGGCCATGGCGGCGAAGACCCGGGAGCCACGGGCCCACACGGCACGCGCGAAAAAGAGGTGGTGCTGAAAATTGCACACCGCCTGCGTGACCGCATCAACAACACCGTCATCAAAACCAAGCATGGCAACTTGCCCATGCGCGCGTACCTCACGCGAGATGCCGATTACTTTGTGCCGCTGCAACAGCGCGTGGAAAAAGCCCGCAAAGTGCAGGCCGATTTGTTCATCAGCCTGCATGCCGATGCGTTTCAAACGCCAGAGGCCAAAGGCGCCAGCGTGTTTGCCTTGAGCGATGGTGCTGCGTCGAGCGCAGCCGCCAAGTGGATGGCCAAACAAGAAAACCGCGCCGACTTGATTGGTGGTTTGAACATCAAGAGCCAAGACGCCGCTGTGCAACGTGCCTTGCTGGATATGAGCACCACCGCGCAAATCAAAGACAGCCTCAAACTTGGCAGCGCCATGCTGGGGCAAATCAAACACATTGGCAAACTGCACAAAGGCCGCGTGGAGCAAGCGGGCTTTGCGGTGTTGAAAGCGCCTGATATTCCCAGCGTGTTGGTGGAAACCGCGTTCATCAGCAACCCCGAAGAAGAGCAACGCTTGGTCAGCCCGCAGTACCAAAACGATTTGGCCGATGCGCTGATGAAGGGCATTGAGCGTTACTTCTCACGCAACCCACCGCTGGCCAAAACCCGCAACACCTAAACGCATGACCGACACCACCGAACAACCACGCAACCCATTGCATGGCAAAACCTTAGAGACCATCGTGACCGAGCTGGCCGACTACTTTGGTTGGGAAGAATTGGGTGCACGCATCAACATCCGCTGCTTCACGCACGATCCAAGCGTGGGCTCAAGCCTGAAGTTTTTGCGTAAAACACCTTGGGCACGCGACAAGGTGGAGAGCTTGTATTTATTCATGCTGCGCGACATGCGCCGCGCAGAGCAAGGGTACTAAAACCCTAGCCTAAGCACACGTTATTCAGCCGCAGCCTGCGGCGCGCGTGCGGCTTTCCAAGAGCCGTAAATGGCCAATGCCCCCGGAATAAAAATCATCGCCCAGATGATTTTGTCTAAGTTGGTTTTGACCCAAGCGATGTTGCCAAAGAAGTAACCCGCAGTCACGATACCGCCCACCCACAACGCACCACCCGTAACGTCAAAGAAAGTGAATTTTCGGCGCGTCATCTGTGCCACGCCCGCCACAAACGGCGCAAAGGTGCGCACAAAGGGCATGAAGCGTGCAGCAATCAAGGTCACACCGCCATAGCGCTCGTAAAACGCGTGGGCTTGGTCAAAGGCGCGGCGGTTGAAAAACTTGGAGTCTTCCCACGCAAACACCTTGGGGCCAAAGAAACGGCCAATCGTGTAGTTGGTTTGGTTGCCCGTCACCGCTGCCGTGAGCAACAAAGCCACCGACAAGCCATAGTCCATCAAGCCCACGCCGCACATGGCACCCACCACAAACAGCAGTGAATCGCCGGGCAAGAACGGCATAACCACCAAACCCGTCTCCACAAAGATGATGAGAAAAAGCAAGGCGTAAACCCACAGGCCATTGGCTTGCACAAAGGCTTCCAAATAGCGGTCCACGTGCAAGATGAAGTCAATCAAGAAGGTAATCAGTTCCATGGCTGCATTATCCCTGCCGCGATGGCGCAGCCTTTAAAATGAGCCCGTGCACCCTGCGACCCAACCCCCACGCGCCATCCGCGAACTACCCGATGAATTGATCAGCCAAATCGCCGCTGGCGAGGTGGTCGAACGCCCCGCCTCCGTGGTGCGCGAGCTGGTGGACAACGCGCTCGACGCGGGTGCCACCCAAATCACCCTGCGTTTGCTCGCCGGTGGTGTTCGCCTCATCAGCGTGGAAGACAACGGCGTGGGCATTCCCGCCAGCGAGTTGCCTGTGGCCTTGAAGCGCCACGCCACCAGCAAGATCACCAGCCTGACCGAGTTGGAATCGGTGGGCACGATGGGCTTCAGGGGCGAGGCTTTGGCCGCGATTCAATCAGTGTCTGAGTTGTCGGTGCTGTCGCGCACGGCCGCGCAAGACAACGCCATGCTGCTCGATGGCCGCAGCGGCGAGCTGCAACCTGCGGCACGCGCCCAAGGCACCACAGTGGAAGTGAAAGAGCTGTTTTACAGCACGCCCGCACGCCGCAAATTTTTAAAGACCGACAACACCGAGCTCGCCCATTGCGTCGAAGCCGTGCGCCGCCACGCCCTCACCCGCCCCGAGGTGGGCTTTGCCATTTGGCACGAAGGCAAGTTGGTGGAGCAATGGCGCGCGCAAACGATTGACGCCACATCGGGCGAAGACCTGAATGGGCAATACCAAGCAGCACTTGACCGTCGTTTGGCCGATGTGCTGGGCGAGGACTTTTTACAAAACTCGGTGGCGGTGCGCTACCAATCGGGCCACATCACCGTCGTGGGCCGCGCCGGTATTCCAGACGCCGCCCGCTCACGCGCCGATCACCAGTTTGCCTATGTGAACGGCCGCTATGTGCGTGACAAAGTCATCACCCACGCCGCACGCAGCGCTTATGAAGACGTGTTGCACGGCCACCGCCAGCCCATCTATGCGCTGTATGTGGAGATTGACCCCACGCGTGTGGACGTGAACGTGCACCCTACGAAGATTGAAGTGCGTTTTCGCGATGGCCGCGAAGTGCACCAAGCCGTGCGCCATGCTGTAGAAAACGCTTTGGCCGTGCCCCGTGCCAACATGCTCATGGCGCAAGCGCTGCAAAACCACGAGCTGCCGATGGCGGGAACATTTGGCTCAGGCGGCGCATCCAACGATGCCACCGCTTTGGGCGCCTCAACATCGCCCGCTTGGCCCAACGCCAACTGGCAACAAGCCCCCATGCCCTTGGCTGGCACACGCGTGTCAGACCTGAACGCTCTGTGGCAACCCACACCACGCACCAGCCTGCCTGCGCAAGAGCAAGGTGCGCAAAGCTTCGCCCCCAGTGCGTTCAATGCGGCCAACGCACCTGTACCTTCGCTGCAAGATGCTGCTCCCGAAACATGGCCGCTCGGCAAGGCCATTGCACAGCTGCACGGCGTGTACATCTTGGCCGAGAACGCGCAAGGGTTGGTGTTGGTCGATATGCACGCGGCGCACGAGCGCATCGTGTACGAACAACTCAAAACACAAATCGACGCACAGCGCATCAGCAGCCAACCTCTGTTGATTCCGGCCACCTTCCCTGCCACCGCGCAAGAAGTGGCCACCGCCGAAGCCTGCGCCGAAGCGCTGCAAGAACTTGGCTTAGAAATTTCATCGCTCTCTAGCAAAACCCTCGCCGTGCGCGCGGTGCCCAGCACCTTGGCACAAGGCGATGCGGTGGCACTGGCACGCAGCGTGTTGGCCGAGTTGAGCCAGCACGACGCCAGCACCGTGGTGCAACGCGCACGCAACGAACTGCTGGCCACCATGGCCTGTCACGGCGCGGTGCGCGCCAACCGCAAGCTCACGCTGGATGAGATGAACGGCTTGCTGCGCCAAATGGAAGTCACCGAACGCTCTGACCAATGCAACCACGGACGCCCCACCTGGCGGCAACTGTCCATGCGTGAACTCGACGCGCTGTTCTTGCGCGGTCGCTGATGTCATCCACGCTCATCATTATTTTGCTGTCGATGCTGCTGGGCATTCAGCCCGTGGCTACCGACTTGTATTTGCCGGCACTGCCCGCCATCAAAGCGGAGTTTGGTGCCGAGCTGTCGCAAGCGCAGCTCACCCTCAGTGCGTTGTTGTTGGCCTTTGGCACGTCGCAGATGGCGTGGGGGCCTCTGTCGGACCGCTTTGGTCGTCGCCCTATTTTGTTGTGGGGTTTGGCCACGTTCACCCTCGCAGGCCTGGGTTGTGTGCTGGCCAGCAGCATGTCAGCGCTCATCGTGTGGCGTGCGCTGCAAGGCGCCGCCATGGGCGCGGTGGTGATGTGTGCACGCGCCATCGTGCGCGACCTCTACACGCCTGAAACCGGCGCAGGCGTGATGTCCAAAGCCTTCACAGGATTGGGACTGTTGGCTTGCATCAGCGCCCCCTTGGGCGGCTTGCTCACTGACTTGTTCAGTTGGCACGCGGCGTTGGCGTTGGTGATGGGTTTTGGCGCCATCACACTTGCGTTGGTTTTTCTCACGTTCAAAGAAACCGTGCATCGCAAAAATCCACAGGCCTTGCAGGTGAAGGTGTTGGCCAAAACATGGTGGCACATCGTGCGCCACCCCACGTTTGTGGCATTCACAGCGGTATCCACCGCCTCTTACGGTGGCCTCTTCACCTTCTTGGCTTCGTCCTCTTTTGTGTTCATTGGTCTGATTGGCCTCGCGCGTTGGCAATACGGCTTGCTGTTGTTCTCCATGGCCTTCACCTACATCTTGGGCACCTTGCTGTGCCGCCGTTTGTTGGTGCGATTTGGCGTAGACCGCACGGTCGCCATCGGAGGCACGCTGAGTTTGTTTGGAGGCGTCTGGCTTTTGTTAGATGCGTGGTTGGGTTGGCAAAGCTTGGTGGGCTTGATGGGACCGTTCTATCTGTTTGTCTTGGCGCACGGCATTCATCAACCTTGCGGACAAAGTGGCGCGGTTGGCCCCTTCCCTAAAGCGGCGGGTGCGGCCTCTGCCTTGGGTGGTTTTTTGATGATGGTGACAG